>Ga0208766_1001077_pt1 | contig 14838 bp, 17 predicted proteins | sample ETN01SmetaG_3_FD_185792 | JGI IMG/M metagenome (GOLD analysis project Ga0208766, IMG submission 185792) | Marine microbial and viral communities from oxygen minimum zone, Eastern Pacific Ocean - ETNP2014F12-01SV263 (SPAdes) (version 2) | ecosystem: Environmental > Aquatic > Marine > Oceanic ... | reverse complement strand
CGTGCTGCCTAGAGCAGTACCGATAGTGGAAGCAATGGTGGCTCTTGTGCTCGCAGATCACCTCTTACGCCAACAGGGGCAATGCAGCCTCTGGTAAGGGCAATACAAAGCTGCCAAGGAGCACAGGAAGTAATGACTCCTTCACCGCAATGCCTCTCACGTGATCAACGCCTAGGCATAATCGCCACCTCAGCATTGCATTGATCATCAACGCGGATAACACGCATGGTGAAATCCCCTTTGATGAGCTGAGCGCTTACTCAAAAAGCAATAAAGGGTCTCTTGGGTAATGCTGGTAAAACTTTTGCTGTTTACAAAATCACCAGGGTCCTTAATAGAGGAGAGGGAACTGCTGAAACAGTCAGTCAGCCCCCTCTAAAGGGACTGGCGCTCAGTTGAGCGCCACTGGAAGACTGCCGTTGACACTAGCCCCCGAGCCAGTAACAGCGGTAGGTCCGAGGCGACCTGCTGCCTTTGCCATGCGCTTAGCTACAGATGTGGAGGCAATACCACCTCTAGCTCCACTGGCTTTACGTGCACGGCGAGCTGGTCGCGCCGTGCCAACGGATGTACTTGAAGCCTTTTTAGCTGACTTAGCAGCAGATGCTTTCTTGGCTGGAGCCTTAGCAGCAGATGCTTTCTTAGCTGGAGCCTTGGCAGCAGATGCTTTCTTGGCTGGCGCCTTAGCAGCAGATGCTTTCTTGGCTGGTGACTTCGTTGCCGGCGTTTTACTAGTTGCCTTGTTGGAACCACGACTGCGATGGGTCAGGACTATGGCCCACTCATCAGCACTGAGAGAAGAAGGCTTGCTGCCATGAGTATTGGCAAGCTTGGCCGCCTTTTCGATGTCCTTGATCAAATTGGTCCAAGAAGTAGCAAAGCGCTTGTCCGACTGTGACTTGGCACCGCTTTCAACCAAAGTTTCCACAACTCCCGCTGCGGTGACTTTCTTACGACGACGATTAAAAATCTCCTTCTGGAGCTGTGCGATCAAAGCGTCAGCCTTGACACTGAGTTTGATGGTTAGTTGAGACATTTAGGAAAGAATAACTATCTTATATGTAGCATCCCGTTCACATGTCGAACAATAGTTGAGGTCAATCTGTGCTTGTCGAGGTCTTCAGGTAAGACTGCAATGCGGGGTCAAGTTGTCCCTGCTGAACTAGCCCTCGCCCAAGTGCAATCGCGTCATATCCCGCATCAAACCAAGGGTTTAAGTCTGAAACCGTAAGACCACCAGCAGCAATTACAAACGGCAAATAATCCATAGGTCCAGCCAACTGACGCAAGTAGTCAATTCCTAAAACTGATGCGGGGAACAACTTGACAAGCCGACAGCCACAACGGCAAGCCTGCTGAATTTCAGTAGGTGAGAACAGTCCAGGGATAAGAACCTGTTGCATTTGCCGTGCCTGCTCATCAAGAGCAGGGTCCCAGCATGGGGTCATGGCATAAGCCAACCCAAGTTCTGAAGCAGCATGCAAGGCCTCCGGAGAGCTAACTGATGCAGCCCCCAGACAGAAATCTGCAAAGCAATCCTGCACCTGCCTCATCAAAGGCATCCAACCGGGATGAGGAGACCAAGCCAGCTCAACATGCCGAACTCCGGCGACATGCAATTGCTCAAGCATCGTAAATAAAGCAGATCTGTGGCTAGAGGCCTCAAGATCGTCGTACTCAGGACGAAGTACCACAACCAATGGTTGATCACGCAGTGAGGCGATCAAGGCCTCCTGCCTGTCTATCAAGAGGCAATCCCCGTAGCGATCAGACGTATTCAGCAACCCGTACGTCGCGTTGAATCAGCAATTCCTGCAGATCCTCAGCATCAATAGTTTCCTTCTCTACAAGCATCTCTGATAACTCATCAAGGATTGAACGGTTATCAACCAGCACTTTGGTAGCTCGCTTGTAGGCCACATCAACTAAATCTGATACCTCCGCATCAATTATGGCTGCAGTGTCTTCTGAGAAATCTCGTTCAGCAGCAATATCTCGGCCAAGGAACATGCCTCCCTGAGACCGGCCTAACGCAACCGGACCAAGTTTTTCGCTCATACCGAACCTCGTCACCATCTGCCTAGCAACTTGAGCTACCTGTTGAAGATCATTTGATGCACCTGTAGTCACCTCGTCTTCGCCGTAGACGATTTCTTCTGCAACGCGACCACCCAGTGCCACGGCCATCTGGTTCTGCAGATAAGCCCTGGAATAAAGACCAGACTCCATACGCTCTTCACTCGGAGTAAAGAACGTGAGACCACCAGCCTGGCCACGAGGAATGATGGAAATCTTCTGAACCGTGTCGTAATCAGGCATCAAAGCTCCAACCAAAGCATGACCTGACTCGTGATAAGCAACCAATCGCTTACGACGTTCACTGATCACTCGATCCTTCTTCTCCGGACCAGCCATTACCCGCTCAATGGCATCACTAATTTCATCATTGCCCACTTCTGTGAGCTCCAAGCGAGCCGCAAGGATCGCCGCTTCATTGAGCAAATTGGCAAGATCAGCGCCTGTAAAGCCTGGTGTGCGTCGCGCGACTTTATCTAAATCAACATCCTTAGCAAGAGTCTTGTCTCGGGCATGCACCTTAAGGATCTGAAATCGGCCGTTGTAATCAGGGCGCTCCACAACAACCTGTCGATCAAATCGACCAGGTCGCAGCAGGGCTGCATCGAGCACATCAGGCCGGTTTGTAGCCGCCACAATGATGATGCCGGTGTTGCCCTCAAACCCATCCATTTCAGTAAGCAACTGGTTAAGGGTCTGCTCACGCTCATCGTTGCCACCACCAAGACCAGCACCGCGCTGGCGACCTACAGCGTCGATCTCATCAATAAAAACAATGCAAGGGGCGTTCTTCTTGGCCTGCTCAAATAGATCCCGGACCCGACTCGCGCCAACCCCTACAAACATCTCGACAAACTCCGAGCCAGAGATGGAGAAAAACGGCACAGCAGCCTCTCCAGCCACTGCCTTGGCTAACAATGTTTTACCCGTGCCCGGAGGGCCTACCAACAGCACACCTTTGGGAATCTTGGCTCCGACAGCAGTAAAGCGATCGGGACTTTTAAGGAAATCAACGACTTCAGTAAGTTCAAGCTTTGCCCCCTCGATCCCTGCCACATCACTAAAGGTGACCTGGGTAGACGGCTCCATCTGAACTCTGGCCTTGCTCTTGCCAAAACTCATTGCTGGGTTACCACCGCCGCCGCCTTGTGCTCTTCGAAACAAGAAGAACAATCCGCCTAACAACAACAAGGGGAAGAACAAACTACTGGCAACCTGCTGCAAGGCACTGGCCTGACGAGTTGGTTCAACGGCAATGTCAACGTTGTGGTCAGTTAACAGCTTCAGCAGATCCTTATCAGGAGCAAGATTGACGTCTGCATTTCGACCATCCCTCTCAACAACCTTGGCGGTGCTCTGATCAGTTGAGATCGTCACCCGACTTACTTGATTGTCCTGGACTGCTTCAACAAACTCGCTGTAGCGGAGGGTCTCCCGCTCAGTCGTGCCAGGCGCACGGATAAGAAACGAACCGCCCCAGAGCACCACTACCACCAGAAGCAAGTAAAGCCCCAAGTTGCGCCAGCGTTTATCCAAGGTTCTCGTGCCTCTAATGAAGGAATGTTATTAGGGCTCTGGGAATTACGCGGCCCTGAGCACCTCAACAACACTACGGAAAGCGAACCACTCAGGGATCTCCTCACCGCTGCGCAACATCTTGCGGAACTGCGTACCGCTGAGCTTCTTGACATGCAAACCACGAGCCTCAGCATGCTCTGCAGTCACGTAACCCTCCTCGTCGGTGAATACAAGGTTCAATGAAGGCACCGTTTCCATTGCTAGCTCTTCTGCACACTCCCTGGCAAAATTTTGCGCGTCGTAAGGGCCATAGAAGTCATCGCCGCTCAGCGAGGACTTACAGCCGGCCATATCGCGACCAATGATGAAGTGGGTGCATCCGTAATTGCGGCGAATGATCATGTGTTGGAGAGCTTCGCGAGGCCCCGCCATATGCATGGCATAGGGAAGATAAGCCCAGCGAATGCGCGGATTATCCACCTCAGCAGCCAACCTTTCATAGGTCTGAAAACGTACAACGCCAGGGATGTCATCCTGCTGAGTTGGTCCACAGGTGGGATGCACTAGTACGACAGCGTTCTCGCTCACATTGCTGGCGTGCAAGGCTCGCGTAAACAACTCGTAGTGAGCGCGATGTATGGGATTTCGGCACTGAAAGGCAACTACATCCTCCCCGGCAGGTAGTCCCGCTCTTACCTCAGCAGGGGTTTTGCAAGGGAAAACACGCTGAGGCAACTCCAGACCCTGCACCGTGCCACCTAGATAAAAGCGCTTTCGCTCTGTAGCAATCATGCGCACGGCTGGGTGCTCAAGAGATGTAGTGCCATAGCAGCCCTTGGCTTCCACAACCTTGTCGGGCTCCCACTTGTCCTCCACTTGAAGAACTGCTAAATCCTGACCCTTGAAGGTCAACAACACTCGATCTCCTACCGCTATATCCTCACGGTCGGTATCCATCACGATTGGCAAGCCAAAAAGATAGCCAGATGGAGTGCGATTACCTGATACAACAGCGTTGTAATCGCCCTGATGCATAAAGCCTCGCTCAGGCGAAAAGCCACCAACGACAAGCAACTCCACATCACAAGCATTGCGATCAGAGCACTCCAATACATGGATTGCACTTGCCTTGACTGCTGCTTGCTGATCTGTAGCCACCATCAGATCAACCAGGGTGCCTCCATAGGGAGCGATCACGCCGGAAGACTGGGCAGATGCAGAACTACTGGCAATCATGACGAGCCTAGGGATGCCGGGAGATTCTCCCAGATGGATGGTTCCGGATCAGCCAGGAGAATGCTCGATCTAAAGCCTGCTTAAAAAAAAGGGGCCCTATAGGCCCCTAGATGAAAAGTATTCAGTTGATTTTGCCAGAAGTAATCAGAGGTTTTCTAATTAGCTCTTACGGCCATAGAGGACACCAGTGATCTTGAGGTCACGAGCTTCCTTGCTTCCCATATCTGTATCAGCCGACTGTAATGCGACAAAGGTGCCAGCAAATTCATTAGAACTACTGTCAACACTGTCGACTGAAAGGGTGATTTGCCCCTTGTCATCGATATAACGCTTGATGTTTTCATCCTTAAGGACCTTGTCATCACCACCTAGAGCAACTAACCCTTGGGCATAGTCAACACCTGTTGTCAGAGCACGACTTTTGGGATCAAGGAAGTTGCTAGTGCGATAGCTAGGTGTACGTGTTTGTCCTTTGAACTCGGTACCAGCCGAGATTGAAGAACCATTTGAATCAACCACCATCTCTTTCGCCGAGAAGACAAAAGGCACTTCCTCACCATTAGGAGCAAGAACAGTGATTAGCTGAAAGTCGATGCCACCCTTTTCTGTAAAGGTGCCAGAACCTGAGATGTCTCCGTAGACCTGCTCAATAGTGGTGTTGTGAGAAGGGCTGATGATTTTTGAAGGAGCAAAATTAGCTTGTTTACGCTTTGAAGCTGAAAGCTTCACAAACACTTCAGTGGGATGCAAGCAAATTTCACTGAGCGTGTCACCCGAGCCAATGCTGATGGATCCATTCGAACCAGCGGCGATGGTTGGGCAATCATTGGCTCTGCCGGTATTAACGATGCCGCCAAAACGTGCATTCGCCCGTTCAGGGCCAACAACGAAATCGCTATTGCCTGCACCACTTGAGATCGCGGCGGAGACACTGCTTGGGGCAGCTACAAAGGTGAGACAGAAAGCCAGCACCAGGGCCAGCAAAGGACGAAACAGCATGGGAAGAAGCCGAAAGGCCAGATGACTGCGGTATAAACCGCCCAATTGATCGTTCGGATCCTACAGGGCGCAAATAGGCGTTACGGTTAGCTTTTTGCACCTCTCAACAACCCGTCGCTTACTGAGCTCAATTCCCAGCCACAAAGACGATGCCCTACAAGAGCAGATACAACCATTAATCACTGAACTACCAGAGGTGGCTAAAGAGCGTCATTAGGCAGAGGCCCTGGTGGTAACAAGAGCTTTGCACCAAGACATTCAGGGAAGTTCCTTTCGGAAGATCTTTACGACGGGCAGGCCCTCAAGGTCTTCGTTCCCGGCTTCATACAAAAAAGGAAACTTTCGTTTTCAGTAAGTTCCCTCGAGCGCAACTGCAAAAATCCAACAATTTGTTTGGTCACGATGACGTAGGAATAGCTACCTGTACCTCCAGCAGAGCATCGAGCAACTGATGAGCCAAGACCAGCTTGGAAGTGACAGGCAAAGAACGAACACCGCCCTCAGCGAGCAACCATCCTCCATTTAAGTTCGCTTCGAAACCCTGACCAGGACGGTCAATGGGATTTGCCATTAGGAGGTCACATCCTTTGCGAAGACGCTTTTCCTCGCCAAGCGCCTGAATCTGAGCATCATCACCAGCCAATGCAGCAAAACCAAGCAAAACCTGACCAGTAGTTCGCCTAAGAACGAGCTCAGCAAGGAGATCTGGGACTTCCTCCCAGTCCTGCTCCAAAGACTTCAAGAAAGAATCCTTGGGCAGTTTCTCAGCCTTAGCACTGCCAAATCGCCTTACGTCTGCAACAGCCGCAGCCATCACAACAGCATCTGCCAAGGGCTGCAGCTCCAACAGCATGGACTGCATCTCAACAGCGCTTGTAACTGAATGGGTCTCTAACCCCTCCAACCAAGCAAGCGGCAAGTTCAAAGGACCATGTACAAGATCCACCTCGGCACCACGTAGGCGAGCTGCCTGTGCAAGCAACACACCCATGCGGCCACTGCTGCGGTTAGTAAGCAATCGGGCTTGATCTAAGGCCTCCAATGTCGGGCCAGCACTCACCAATAGCCTCCTGCCTTGCCAGTCACGTTTGAGCCTGCCTGTCTGATCAACTTGCAAAAGCCCACTGGCCACAGCCAGCTCAATCAACTTTGGATCGACCATGCGGCCATCACCAAGCCGATCACAGGCCAGCAATCCAGATTCAGGTGCCAGCTGCAGCACCCGTGGATCACTCTGCAACTCCAGCCAGTTGCGTCGCACAGCCGGATTTGACCACATGGCAGTGTTCATTGCGGCCGCTGCCACTACAGGCCGCTCAGAAGCCAATAACACACTGGCTAGAAGCCCCTCTGCAAGACCATGTGTCCAGCGAGCAAGACTAGTAGCACTGAGAGGGGCAACGATGACGATCTCAGCCCATTCCGCCAAGGCGATATGTAAAGGACGAGGTTCACTTGGGTTCCATTGATCCTCATCCTGGTAACAGCGATGTCGGCTGAGACTGGCAAGTGCAACAGGACTCACCAGCCGAGCTGCACTTGGCGTCACAAGGCAGCGCACCTCAGCCCCGGCCTTGATTAGAGCACTTACCAGTAATGGTGTTTTAACGGCCGCGATACTGCCAGTGACTGCGACGAGCAGACGACGTCCAACAAGAGGGGATGCCGCCTCAGTCTTCATCGAAAGGTTCCTGATCGAGAAGATGTAGGTAAGGCCCTGTTAGCTCTGGGCGATGAATAGCTAACGCCCGCAATAGATGCCAATCAGCCAAACCATCAAAAGGGGTGGGGTAGTCATCATCTTCAAGGCGTTTTGCAAGGATGACAGTCGCAGCCTCATCAAAAGCCTCAAGACGCTCTGGAGTAATCGAAACTGCAGTTTCCATGAAGAGCACATTGGAGTTCTGCATGAAAACTGCTCATGCTGGAAGCACTTCTATTCTGCCTGGACGCTAGGTTTCTGGCGCTGGGGAATTAGCTCAGTTGGTAGAGCGCTGTGATCGCACCGCAGAGGTCAGGGGTTCGAATCCCCTATTCTCCACTGAGGACTAAACGAGATCACTAATAAAGAGGATTACCGAATCCAAGAGCCGCTTAGCTCAATTTTGAAGCCATGGAGCATCCATTTCGAATTACCAGTAAGAACAGGACCCCGTTACTCATTGGTCTGGCAGGTCTTGTTGCAATTACCGTGCCAACCCGTCCTTCTGCCCTGCTCACATTTGCATTAATTGCCTTATCTGGAAATCTGTCACGCTGGCGTCAACACCATTGACCGTCCATGCGTTAAAAGAGAGTAAAGAAGAAGCTGATTTTCAATGTCGCAATCAAAACGTGAACAAGTAGTGAGTCATCTGCGCTACATCCGCCAAGAACTCCGAGAGATGCATCAAGGCGTTATGGAAGATGGCCTGCTTCCAGAAGCCGGTGAAGTACGTGGAGTAATGGCGCAAATGGAAGCTCTACTTGAGCTACTGGAAGGCAAGTCATCGCGCAAAGCCAAAGCCGGAGCCACCTAATAGTCCAGCCAACTTAAAAACCCTCTCAGGCTTTACTTATGCTTCAACGGCTTCAGTCAACTCGATTGCACCGCAGCGTTGGTCAAGCAGGAGAGCGACTGGAACTATGGGCAATAAACCCATGGCGTAGAAGCTCATTGTTTTTAATCGTTCTACTCACAGCCTTTCTTTTAGGTAGCTCGATTGGCACCATCAGCGGTGCCCTAGATCTAATGGACCCGATCGGGGCCCTTTTCACTGTGATGATTTGGGAAGCGATGGTGCGCCTTCGACGCCAGTGGCCTTCACCTCAAAAGGCAATCTTGGCCCGTCAATTGTTGGACATGGCAAGGATTGGCCTGCTCTACGGCCTGCTACTGGAGGGCTTCAAGTTGTTGTGATCTCAATGAGGCGAATCACTTCAAAGACAACTACCAACATGATCAATAGTCTTCAACCAATCCTTAACCAGAAAGTGCATGGGCAAAGAGCACTTCTTCCTCGAGTTAGAACCCCCCGAAGAACGTCTGCGCCATGCCCCACATGTCGTAATTGTTGGAGGTGGATTTGCAGGAGTACGTGCTTGCAAAGCTCTAGCCAGTTCCGAAGTGCGCATCACGCTGATCGACAAGCGGAATTTCAACCTCTTCCAGCCGCTTCTCTACCAAGTAGCTACTGGTCTTGTCTCCAAGGCAGATGTAGCAACTCCCCTTCGCCAACTAGTAGGCAGCCAATTCAATGTGCAGGTTCTGCTGGGAGAAGTCACCCAATTGAACCCAGAAGCAAAGCAGATCCTCTTCAACGGCAAGGCCTTTGACTATGACTACCTAGTACTTGCCACTGGCTCTGGCAGTACCTACTTCGGACATGAGGAGTGGCGCAGTTTTGCTCCGCCAATGAAAATCCTCGAGCACGCTGAAGAAATTAGGCGCAGGCTGCTGATGGCAATGGAGCAGGCAGAACAAATGCCAGATCCCAACTCCCGTCAATTCCTACAGACCGTAGTGATTGTCGGTGCCGGGCCCACTGGCTGTGAGATGGCAGGAGCTGTATCTGAGTTAATGCGCAACGCCATGCGCCGTGAATTCAAACAACTTGATCCGAATAAAACCAAGATCTACTTGATTGATCCAGGCGAAAGAGTGCTGCGTGCCATGCCTGAGACATTGTCGGAATCAGCCCGCACCACACTCGAATCACTAGGTGTGGAGATGATTTTCAAAGGCAGAGTGCAATCAATGCAACCAGGCGAAGTGATAATCAGCAGCCCAAATGGAGATCGCTGCCTTCAGGCCGCAACTGTGATCTGGACCGCTGGAGTGCGTCCTTCACACCTCGGCCGCAATCTTGCTAAATCCATCGGTTGCGAACTCGACAAAAGGGGGCGAGTCGTTGTTGAACCAGACTTCTCAATAGCTGAGCATCCTGAAATCCGCGTAGTGGGAGATCTCTGCTGCTACACGCACACCGCCAACGGCAATCCCCTTCCTGGCATGGCAGGGCCAGCTAGCCAAGCCGGTGGATTTGTGGGCAAAGACATCGCTGCACTGATAAGCAACTCATCCCGCCCAAAATTCAACTGGTTTGATTTCGGCAGCATGGCGGTACTTGATCGAGTAGCAGCTGTGGCAGATCTACGTGGTTTCAAATTCTCAGGAGGTATCGGCTGGATGTTCTGGGCTCTTGCCCACTTGGCCTTCATGCCCAACCCGGAGAACCGCATCACTCTGCTTTTCAAGTGGTTAGTAGCCGTAGTGTCTCAACAACGCTCATCAATGCTGCTCACGGGCATGCCCAGCCAGCACTTAAATGTTGATGCCCCTGATGCACATTTCCCAATGCTGAGTGGCCAAGGCCCCTCAATCGCGGAACCGGATGCAGCGCTAAAGGCTGCGATCAACTACTACAGCAGAACAATCTCGGGCGTGACTCATCAGCCAATGGATCCCAAAGACGGCTCTGAGGAAGACTCAACAGCTGCCATCAAATAGAGCAGTGCCATGCGGATAGGGATTCCATTACGCACCTGCTCCTCTACAAGACTGATTGACAGATCATCCAGCAATGCACCACCCAACTCAACGCCTCGGTTCACTGGTCCTGGGTGCAGCACTGGCACGGGCTTCCCACACAACTTCAAGCGTTCGTGAGTAAGGCCGTAATCACGGTGATATCGGTCTAGATCCGTTAGCAAGTGCTGGCGCATCCGTTCTTTCTGCAACCGAAGGGTCATCACCGCATCCGCACCAGGCAATGCCTCCTCAAGAGTGCGTACCACCTCAACCCGTCCACGTTTTTGAACCGGATCATGCGATTGACCAGGAGGAGGGGCCTCTACAAAGGCAGCAAAATCTTGAGGCACCAGGCTCGGCGAACCACAGAGCACAACATCAGCGCCACAAGCGGTAAGAGCCCAGAGATTGGAGCGAGCCACACGAGAGTGAAGGACGTCGCCAACAATCACAATCCGCCTGCCCTGAAGGGCCTCGGGCAGGGGATTCTCCGAATCGAAATGGTGAGCGAGGGTGTAGAGATCAAGCAATCCCTGACTGGGATGGCTATGAAGCCCATCGCCACCGTTTAGTACGGCAGTGCGTTCACCGGCATGGTCGAGAGCACACGCAAGTTGTTCAGGCACGCTGGTCGAGCAATGGCGTACAACCAAAACATCTGCCCCCATTGCCACATAGGTGCGGGCGGTATCCAACAGAGTCTCCCCCTTCTGCAGGGAGCTATTAGAAGGAGAAAAACTCTGAACATCAGCTGATAGACGGCGAGCTGCGAGCTCAAAGCTGCTACGGGTACGCGTACTCGGCTCAAAAAAAAGGGTCGCCACAAGACGCCCCTGCAAAGCCGGCAACTTACGAGCACCAGTTACTGGCATGGACCGAAACCGATGAGCAAGCTCCAAAACAGAGGTGTAATCCTCCTTGGAGAAAGAGGCCAAATCAAGAATATGGCGATGAGACCAAGCACTCATGGACTATCACCCACACAAGGTTGCCAAGCCTGCGCCAACGACGGGGTGCGATCCCCCTTTGCACGACGACTGATACTGCGACTGCACTTGAGATACCAACGCCAAGAGAGGTCCTGCCCCTGAGAAATACCGATCCTGGTTGTACTCACAATCGTTGGTTTACCGATGACGGCGGGCCTAGGTGCCAGCCACACGTCATTCTCTCCTGTGACGAGAGTTCTGTCATCGGAGCCATCCAAACCAAAACGACGCGCCAACAAAGCTGGCCCCGCCGCGATCCGTTCCGGTTCATCTGGCAGCGCAATTGCCCTCAACAAAACACCATTGGCCCATTCAGCGCGATCGGTGACCACATTCACGCAGTGGTGGATGCCATAGCTCACATAGACATAGAAACGCCCTGGTTCACCAAACAGCGTCTCGTTTTGCGGTGACCGTCTGCGATAGCCATGGCAGGCGGGCTCGTCTTGCGAATACGCCTCCGTCTCCACAATCACTCCCCAGAGAAGCCCATCATTTGCTTGGCGTTTGACCAGCATGCAACCAATAAGCTCAGGTGCTACCACCTCCGCAGGGCGACAGAAGAAGGCGTGGGGCAGTGCTGGGAGATGCTTGGTGGCTATGGAAGTTGCTTAAAAACCTCTCTAAGGTTGGCAGAGCTGGCTTATAGATCAGGCGTGGAGAAGCCAAAGAGAAATGGATTGGATACCTCAGCCGCCAAGCCATTTAAGACTTGATCACAGACCTCCTAACCCCTTCATGTCCTCCACCCTGCCTATCAGCGCCAAGAATCTCGACTCAATTCGCCTTGCCCTACGTAGCTGGCCAGAAGTAGACGACTATCTCAACGATTGCAAAGGCATCATTCTGCCGATTGGCTCCACCGAACAACATGGACCAACTGGGGCGATTGGCACCGATGCACTCACTGCTGAAGCTGTAGCACTGGAGGTTGGCCGTCGCACTGGCGTATTAGTGACGCCCACCCAAGCCTTCGGGATGGCTGAACACCATCTCGGTTTCGCCGGCACCATGAGCTTGCAGCCAGCAACCCTATTAGCCGTAGTCCATGACCTAGTGCTATCTCTTGCTGGTCATGGTTTCGAGCGAATCTTCATCATTAACGGACACGGTGGCAACATCGCCAGCGCTAAGGCCGCCTTTGCTCAGGCCTACAGCAGCGCAGCAAGTCGTGGCATGCCCGTAGCCTCCAAATTACGTTGCAAGTTAGCTAACTGGTTCATGGCTAGCGCCGTCATCAAAGAAGCAAAAGAGTTGTATAAAAATCGAGAGGGACAACACGCCACCCCCAGCGAAATTGCTCTCACCCTGCACATAGAACCCAGCCTGATCAGCAAGCAACAACCACTACCAGAGCCCGCCCCGGCAGGCCCAATCCACGGTCCAGAGGATTTCCGCCGCCGATACCCAGATGGACGCATGGGCTCCGACCCTTTCCTAGCCAAGCCAGAACACGGTGCCTCGTTGCTAGAGACAGCGGCTACCGCGCTGAGCGAAGATCTAACAAGCTTCCTTACCGCAGCATGAGCAAAATCACCGCAGAAGACGTACGCAAAGTGGCCCAGCTAGCTCGTCTCGAACTGCCAGATGATCAAATCGCTACCTACACAGACCAGCTAGAGAAAATCCTCGCTTACGTCGCTCAGCTTGAGCAAATCGATACCGCAAACGTGCCGCCCACAACCAGGGCGGTTGAAGTAGTCAATGTGACCCGCAAAGATGATGTTGCAGCAACACCAGTTCGAACAGAACTGCTGGATCTTGCTCCTGATCGCGAAGGAGACTTCTTTAAGGTTCCAAAGATCCTTGCAGAGTGATCAACGTCGCTTAGGTTCTGGCAAGACCGCCGTGCGATGTAATAAACCAATCCAACGGCGCCGCCAGCGCCTGCTTGGTAGCAATCTGGCAAGCGGCCTCATCTTGCTGCGATGAGCTTTGTGACTACGTATTCCCAAAACGATGTCGTAGAGAAAATTAAAGCCATCAGAACGACTTTCAAAAAAGCCAAGCCTTTGAGGTGATCCCCTTGCATCAAGAAGCGGCTTAGTAGCTTCATAAGCTGGCTTATACTCAAACCAAGGAATCGACGGCCATAAATGATGCACAAGGTGGTAATTCTGACCCATAATCAACCAATTCATTACCCGACTTGGATAAACCCTTGAGTTATGCCAACGATCACGAGCAGTAAAGGGACGATGTGGCAAATAATCAAAGAAAAGACCTAACGTTACGCCTACCATCAAGGCAGGGCCAAACCAACAATTATAGATAAAATTCATGAAATCAAGTCGAATGCCCGCGATCACAATGGCGACAAATAAACCACGTTCAAGTCCCCATTGCAAAAGCTCGTAGCGACGCCATAAACGACGCTGAAAGAAGAAATATTCATGATAAAAAAACCTCGGCGCAATCAACCAAAGAGGCCCGAAGGTGCTGACAATATGATCAGGATCATTATTAGGGTCATTCACATGAGAGTGATGCTGAAGATGCACTCTTGTGAATACCGGAAAACTGAATCCCAGCAAGATTGCAGCGCCATGACCCATGGCCTGATTAATCCAAGGATTCGGATGGGCTGCTTTATGACAGGCATCGTGAATAACTGTGCCCTCCATATGCAGGGCAAGGAAAGACAAGGCCACCAGAGCTTGTAAGGGCCAGTCTCCATAACACCATTGATAAATAGTCAGAGCGGCCAATCCATACCCCCCCAAGAACAATCCCAGCGTGGGATTCCAAGCGGAAGGCGGATCGAGATACTCCTTAGGCACGGAAATCCCTTTAGAAGCCGACTCCAAGCAGGCTTCAGCTTTGACAGGATCCGAAATAGAGAGAGCCTCAGTCATCGAATTGACTTACGAGGCGCAACATAACCCCTGATCAAACCAAGCATTCTGCGGAGGATGCCCACCGGGGGACTTGAACCCCCACGACCTAAGCCACTGGTACCTAAAACCAGCGCGTCTACCAATTCCGCCAGATGGGCACAGCATGAACTCTAAGCATCACCCCACAATGGACCTACACCGTTGTGCCAATCATGCTGGCCACCCTGATCGGAGAGCTCTCTCTACTGTTAGGCCTAGCAGTACTACTTCTGCCGCTATTTACCACTGAGCTGAGTCGCCCACGTGATGGGGCCTGGGGCGCTTTAGTGCTGATCCTGGGCCTAGTGCTGATAACCAGCAGTGACCGTTTGCAGGGGACTCCAATGTGGACAGTGCTCTTGGGGGCACTGCTGATAAGCCGTCTGGGCACAGAAGTCGCCCAAAGCCGCTGGCAAAAACTTAGCTCTGAGGAACAACTCAGGCTGATCTCATCAGATAGTTGGACTACCAGCCTCAAGCAATTAGGCGCTTCTCTGGCAAACCTCGGTGGCAAGGTCAACGAATTGATCGAACAGGTGCGGCCAAAGCCGAAACCAAACGTAAGCAACAAAAAATGGGTACGCCCTGAACCAACCACTGAAACGACCAGTGACTCTCAACCTGCTGTGCCCAA
>Ga0208766_1001075_pt1 | contig 14847 bp, 15 predicted proteins | sample ETN01SmetaG_3_FD_185792 | JGI IMG/M metagenome (GOLD analysis project Ga0208766, IMG submission 185792) | Marine microbial and viral communities from oxygen minimum zone, Eastern Pacific Ocean - ETNP2014F12-01SV263 (SPAdes) (version 2) | ecosystem: Environmental > Aquatic > Marine > Oceanic ... | reverse complement strand
CCATTCCCATGCATGTTTTAAAAAATCTTCTCTTGAGATATCTTTTTTATCAATGCCTTTTTCTTGAAGCATTTTTGTTACTTTTGATTCAGTTGCAATGGACGCATGATCGGTACCAGGCACCCAACAAGCATTTTTCCCTTCCATTCTTGCTTTTCGTATTAAGATATCTTGTATTGTATTATTTAATACATGCCCCATTGTTAATTTTCCAGTCACATTGGGTGGAGGAATAACAATAGTATAATTATTATCAGAAGGTTGGCTAGAGAAATAGTCTTTTTCTAACCAATATTTATACCATCTATCTTCTAAGTTGGAAGGAGAATATTTTTTATCTAATAATTTCATTTTAAATAATCTTTTAAAGTTTGAATTAAATCATCTACTTCATTTTCTGTCTTTGCTTCAGCAAAAATCCTAATGATTGGTTCAGTATTGGATTTTCGAATATGAATCCATTTTTCAGGCCAAGTAAATTTAATTCCATCCTCTGTATTAATTTCGTCACAATCGAATAGAGTAGCAAGACTATCAAAATCTATCGAGTTGTCTATATTAATTTTATCTTTGATAAATATATATGAAGGAATTTCAGAGATAATTTCGTTAAGAGATTTGTTATCTCTTGATAAAAGATTCAATATCATTGCAATAGCAACTAAAGAATCTCTGCCTAGATGTACTTCTTTTAGAATCACCCCTCCATTTCCTTCTCCTCCAATTAAAATATTTAACTCTTTCATCTTCTCAACAACATGAGCTTCACCAATTTTAGTTCTAATTGAACCTGATGATATATCATCAATCATTCGCGATGTAGACAAATTTGTTACTATCATACTGTCTTGATAGTTAATAAAATTTTTAAATGATAGGGCTAAAGTATACTCTTCTCCAATAGCATAACCCTTATTAGAAACAATAGAAAGTCTGTCTCCATCTGGGTCAGTAGCAAATCCAATATCTGCTCCAACTTCTAATACCTTTTCTTCTAAATTATTTAAATTTTCTGCAAGAGGTTCAGCCACTCTAGTGAAATTACCGTCTCCATTACAATTAATTGTTGTTACATGACACCCCAAATCTTCACATAGTTTTGGTAAGATAGTAGATCCTGCTCCATTTACTGCATCTACTACTACTTTAAACTTCTTAGAAGCAATACTTTTAGAATCAATACATGTTGCATCAATTACTTTTGCAATATGTTCTGCGTTGGCAGAGTCATATTTTGATATTGTGCCTGTCTCTTCTGATTGATCTAAATGAATCTTATTGTCAACAGATGCAAATAATGCATTGCATTGATTTGGAGATAAAAAGGTTCCATCTTTTTGAAGGAATTTTAATCCATTGTATTCAGATGGATTATGGCTAGCTGTAATTACAATTCCCCCATCATATTTATCTTTTTCTGTCATTAACTGCATAGTAGGTGTTGTTGCGAGGTCACAATTATCAACATTAACTCCATAATTAGTTAAAGCATTAACAACCCATTGTGCAATATCCTTACCTGAAGACCTACCATCTCTTCCGATAACACATGATGTAATATTTTGATTAGAAATAAACGAGGCAACATATTGATCAATCATTTCTGGACTGAAATCATCTTTTACAATACCTCTGAGTCCTGATGCACTTCTTATAAGCATATCGGAGATTAGAACATTTTTTGGAAAATAGAAAGAGGAGTTATTAGACTAATTATTGAATTTTGCTAGTCTAATAGCTCTGCGAATAGTTTGTTTTTTCGCAATTCTTTTTGTCACGCTTGGTTTTTCGTAAAAAGCTTTTCTTTTTACGTCTTTAAGCACGCCAGAACGTTCCCATTTCTTTTTGAAACGTCTTAACGCTCTTTCAAGCGATTCATTATCTTTGATCTTTACTTCTATCATAGTGCGGAAACTTAACGATAAAAACGAGAAATGCCAATTATCATATAATATTATTAGATATGTCAATAAACTCGTCGACTGTTAATTGCTCTGGTCTCCTCGTAAAATCTATATTACACTTATCTGAGTTAATAGTTAGCGTTGACAATGAATTTCTTAGCATTTTTCTTCTCTGATTAAAGGCCATTCTTACTACTTGGCTAAATTTCTTAACATTGACATTCTTTTGATCAAAATCTGATCTTTTTGTAATAGAAATAAATGCAGATTGTACTTTTGGTTTAGGAAGAAAAACATTGGGGGAAATAGAGAAACAAATCTCAATATCAAAAAAAAGACTGGTCATCACAGTAACTCTACTATAGTCTTTGGTCCCAATTGATGCCGTTAAACGTTGAGCAACCTCTTTTTGAACCATTAAGTATGCTCTATCCCAATAATCAAAGTGGTCAATAAGCCAGAAAATAATTGGAGAGGTAATATTATATGGAATATTGCCTACAACTACAGGAGAGTCAATTGATAGGCTCTCTAAATCTACTTTTAGAATATCTTGATTAATAATTGTCAATCCTGATAGTTTTTCATGAACCTTAAGTCTCTCAATCAAATCAGGGTCTATCTCAACCATAGATAAGCTCTTTGCCACATCAACTAATTTTTCACTTAATGCCCCCTGTCCTGGGCCAATCTCTAATACATGCTCTGTATCTTTGATATTAATGGTCTTAATAATTTTTTCTAACAGGTTATTATCTACAAGAAAATTTTGTCCCCACTTTTTCTTAGCAAAAACCATTATATCTTAAAAAATGATTCAGCATTATTTGTTGTTTGAATCGCTATCTCTTCAAATTCGATATCTAATAAATCTGATATGAATAATGCTATATCTTTAACATACTTTGGTTCATTGGGTTTGCCTCGAAACGGCTGTGGAGCTAAAAAAGGACAATCTGTTTCTAAAACAAAATCTTTTAGTGTGATATTTTTAATTGCAGACTGATTAATAGAGTTTTTAAATGTAACATTACCTGAAAAAGATAGAAGGACATTTAAATCAATCAATTGTTCAGCAAAACTTAAATCGCTCGAATAACAATGTGCTATAGCTCTACTAAATGAATGTTGTTTAAGAATCTCGATAATATCATTGTCTGCATCACGATTATGGAATATAATCGGTAACGATAATGATTGAGCTAATTCCATCTGCTCTATCATTACCTTTTCTTGAATTTCCTTTGGCGATATATTTCTGTAGTGATCGATTCCTATTTCCCCTACAGCAACTACTTTTTTACTGCTCAAAGCTAATGCTTCAAGATCTTTAAGGTAATCTTTGGTAACATCTTTAGAATCATGAGGATGAATACCCACTGCAGCATAAACATTCTCATATTTATTAGCTATTTCTACGGATTGTTTAGATGTATTTAAGTCGGTTCCAATACATATAATTTTTGTGACACCATTTTCAGTTGCTTCATCTAAAACAGTATCCAGATTATTATACATCTGATCATAGTATAAATGAGCATGCGTATCAATCAATGTCATTGAACAATTCTCGGAAAGATTGGGTCTCCTTTAGAGATTTTATCGCCAGGATTTAACGTACCCCATTCTAATTTAGAATCCTTAGCTCCTAGTGCGTCTAGAATCTCTTGAGACTTTTCTGGCATAACAGGAGAAAGCATGATGGCAGCAACTCTTAGCGATTCTGCTGCATGATACAAAATATTTCCAGCTGACTCTCTATCTTCTTTAATCATTTTCCATGGTTGATGTTTTTCCATATAACCGTTTACTGATCGTATAAATGTCATAATTTCATGAAGAAGTTTATCCATCTTAAACTGATCAAGATGTTCTTTTATATCAATAGAGCTAAAACTTTTTGATAGGTCACTTTCTTTGCTTTGAAATTTTGGCATTTTATCATCAAAATTATTGCTAATCAGGGTGCAAACTCGACTTACTAAGTTTCCTAAATCATTGGCCAAATCACTATTATACTTTCTAGTAAAAGAATCCATTGAGAATGTAGCATCTAACCCTAAAACCATTTCACTCATTAAATAATATCTCACAGGATCAACACCAAATTCATCAATAAGCATTAAAGGATTGATAACATTCCCAAGAGATTTACTCATTTTCTCATCATCAGTTAACCACCAGCCATGCGCAAAAATAGCTTTTGGCATAGGCAGATTTAATGACATTAACATTGTAGGCCAGTATACTGAATGGGTGGTGAGAATATCTTTACCTATTAAGTGAACATCCGCAGGCCAGTGTAATTCAAAATTTTTATTATCTTCAGAATATTTTGGAGCAGAGATATAGTTAATCAACGCATCAAACCATACATATGTTACATAATCTTTATCAAATGGTATTTCTATGCCCCATTCTAAGCGAGACTTTGGTCTAGAGATACATAAATCAGATAGTTCCTGTTTTAAAAAGCCTAATACTTCATTTTTCCTACTCTTAGGCTGTATAGAAAGTTCATCGCTTTCAATTTTTTTGATTAATTCTGATTGATATTTACTCATTTTAAAGAAATAGTTTTTTTCTTTAATCTTTTTTGCTTCGCCAAAAAGACCGCTTTCTACTTCTTTCTCTGTAATAAACCTTTCTTCAGAAATTGAATACCATCCTTCATACTCATCTTGATATATATCTCCATTTTCATATACTTGACTTAGGATACTTTGTACAATCGTTGTATGACGTTTTTCTGTAGTACGTATGAAGTCAGAATAATTAATATTTAGTTTTTCCCATAGCTCTATAAACGCTGGAGCCATTGTATCACAATGCACTTCTGGAGTCACTTTATTTTTTTCTGCAGCTTGTTGCACCTTCAGTCCGTGCTCATCTAGTCCTGTTAGAAAAAAAGACTGTTCTCCTATAAGAGTTCTAAACCTTGATAAAGTGTCTGCCAAAATAGTAGTATATGCATGACCTATATGAGGCTTATCATTTACATAATAAATTGGTGTTGTGATATAATATTTTTTCATGCTCTAATTTAATGAGTTATGACTATTTATAATCATATTCATTATGGATAGTTTTGGAGCGCTATTTGCTTTCAAATTATTTAAGCAAATTTCAATTTCTTTTAATAAGTCTAACATGCTCGAATTTGAATTTTTTGATAAAAAATCTTGTCCTAAATCAGTGAAATCATTCCAATGAAATGGTAGAGAGATTGACTCTTGAATTAATAAGGTACATTCAAGCCATTTCTTAATAATGCTTAATTCAAAATAAAACTTTTCTCTCTTGCTATTAAAGTTGAGTATCATATCCTCAGAAAACAATGAAACTGATTCTGGAGTGTGATATTGAATAGCATCAATGTACTTATTAACAATCTCTAGAATAGATTCCTTAGAATATTCATCAAGTAAATCTATTTTATCTAAGTTATTATTAGATAGAAATGATAAAATATCTGCATCAAAATTCTTCTTTCTATCTAAAAGATCATGAAGATTTTTGGATTCAATTCTTGGGATGTTAATTGTTTGGCATCTTGATGAAATAGTAGGTACAACTTGATTTATTGATTCTGATACCAATAAAAACGAGGTATTGTTTGGTGGTTCCTCTAAAATTTTTAATAAAGCATTGGCAGACTCAGCTGACCCTTCAGATAAAGCATGTGCATCAAAAATAATTACCACTTTTCTACGATCAGACTTAAAAAAGATATTTTTCTTTAGATTTTTTAATACATTAATAGGAATACGTTTACTATTAGATAGTTTTTTCTTCTTTAGTGGGAATAATAGTTTCTCTTTCCAATAATTATTCCATTCTTGGTATTCTTTTTCATCCATTTTTGAACTTTTAAATAAGTTTTTATAAAAATCTTTATCTCCAGGAAGAATAAGGAAAATATTGGGATTATTGATAAATGATTCTAAATCAAAGCCAGTAATTAAACTACCGAATGTTAAGGCAAAGGCTTCTTTTCCAGAACCACTTGGACCATGAATAAGGTATGCATTGCCAATTCTATTCTTATCTACGATAGACTGAATATGATTGAACGATTCTGGCTGTAATTTACTTATATCCATTCTTAATCCATTTTGTTGGGTTTAATTTTTGATTATTCCCCCATATTTCAAAGTGTATAATATTATTATTTGAAACAAAACCTATTTCTTGTCCTTCTTTAACAAGCATATTTTCACTGATTAATAAATTCTCTAAATGAGTAAAAACTGTAAAATATCCATTGTCATGATCAATAATAACAGTTGTGCCATATCCTGATATAAATGTAATAGTCGTAACTAAGCCATCAAATACGCTTTGAACTGGAGTTGTAGATTTAGCTGTAATATCAATACCGGGATTGTCTAATGTTGTATTTAGTTTTGGGTTCCATTGTGGCCCAAAACCTTTACTAATCTTTCCTTGAACAGGCCAAATGAGCTGTCCTTTATATTTCCTAATATCTGTCTTTATTGTTTTCAATTTTGCAAGTTGCTCTGAATCATATTTCTTTTTTGCTTCAATAATATTTTTACGTAATGCCTCCAATGCGTTAATCTGGTTTGTTTGTTTTTGTATTTCTTGCTTAATTGATACTTGCTCTTGCTTTAATTGAGATAATAATCTTTCTTGGTATTTCTTTTTCTTATCTAAAGATTGGAGTTCCTGATTTTTTAAGCCTTTGTTCCTATCTACATCTTCTAACAAAGCTTTAATGTCTTCATTCTTTTTCTTATTATAAAACTGAGATGTCTGTAGTTTATTTATAGTCTTTTGATTTAAATCTGAAATAATATTATAATATTTAATTCTATAGACCATCTGATTAAGGCTGTTTGAATTAAAAATTAGACCTCTCAAATCTTGATTTTTTTTCTTATATAAACTGATTGATCTCTCTGCATATTGCTGCTTAATCAATTCCATTTCATTATTATTAGCAATAATTGCATTCTTTAAATTGGTTGATTGCTTGTTATATAAATTTATCTTTTTATCATATGCTTTTATAAGATTTGTAGAGTCTTGAATATTCCTCTTTGTGATGCTTAAAATCTTATTTGTTTGCTGAGCCTTTGTTTTTAAGGTGTTGATTTCATTATTATTTTTATTAATCGCATTTTTTAAAGCTTGAATCTGTTGTTCGGTTTCAGAAATAGATTTTTCAAAATCCTTCTCTTGTGGATACAAGAAAGTAAAGGATATAAAAAATAAAATTTTAAGAATTGCTTTCTGTTTGTTCATTTAAAGAAAATTAAAACCTAAATTGTAAATAATGATGAAGAAATTTATAATAATATTAGGAATAATAATTGTTTCTTTTCACTCTTTGTTATTTGCCCAAAACCAAAAAGTCTTATTAATGGGTGAATGTGATGGGACAGGAGTAGAAAATATGCTTAATTATTTAGATCAGAGCGCAAAAATATCGCTATCAATAGAAAAAAATGTATTTATTTCAGAAAAAAATATATCAGCCTATCCTATTATACTTATATGTAATAATGGTTATCTAAAATTGACAAATGATGAAGTGATTTTGTTAGCAAATCATTTAAAACAAGGAGGTTTGTTGATATTAGATAATATCACATCTGATTATACTTTTTCAATCTTTTTAAAAAAGATTTTACCCGAATTCAATACAAAAACACTGTCATCAGAGCAATTCTTTTCCCCAAATATCTTGAACATTGATTTATCTAAAATAGACATTAATCTAGAAGGCTTATTCATTAATAATAGGCTAGCTCTATTGGGTGTGAAAAAATCTAGCTTAATAAAAAAATGGATAGAACAAGATGAAGAATTTCTTAAAGTTGGATCGAGTATTATTTTCTACGACTTAACTAAGTAAAGCTATTTCTTCTTCTCTGCTTCAAAGATTCTTTTTCTCAGCTCACTAGTAGAATAGCCATGATCTCTTGAGTTAAAAATGCATTTAATAGGCAGTTCATGTCCGGTAAATTCTGTTCCTTGATGATCAGCGCCCAATATTCTGACATCAGGCTTAACTTCCTTAAGCACTTTTATTAAGTCGCTCTCTGTATCATACGGCTTTACCTCATCTACAAACTTAATAGAACTAACAATACCTAATCTCTCTTTATGTGATTGAATAGGTGAATTCTTTTCTGGACGATCAATAGACGGATCTGATTGAACGCCTACAATTAAATAATCACAATACTGTTTACACTCTTCAAACATTAAAGCATGCCCATAATGACATAAATCAAATGAACCAAACGTTATTCCTACAATCTTATTTTTCGTCATTTTTTACTTTGCTCCAATATTGTAATAGTTCATCTAATGATAAACTGCTAATTGTTTTTTTATCTCGTAAAATTAATTGTTCTAATTGAGTAAATCTATCATAGAATTTCTTATTAGCTTTCTTTAATGCTAATTCAGAAGAAATGTCTAAAAATCGTGATAAATTCACAATAGTAACTAATAAATCTCCAATTTCTTCTTCTATATTTTCTTTATCCTGATTCTTGATTCCTAATTTTAACTCATTCAATTCTTCTTCCACTTTTTTAATAACATCATCTATGCTGTTCCATTCAAAGCCAACTGCAGCAGACTTATCTTGCAATCTATGTGACACTATTAAAGGAGACAAAGTATTTGGGATCCCATCTAATATAGAATCTCTTTTTTTTTGCTCTTTTTTGTTTAGCTCCCAATCTTTTTTCGAAGAATAATCTCCGTTATTATCAGTATCAAATATATGTGGATGACGTCTCATAATTTTGGTATTTATTCCATCTATTACTTCATCCATATCAAACTCTTTTTTTTCATCTGCAATAACAGCTTGAAAGACAATATTAAGCAATAGATCGCCTAGCTCTTCTTTGACTAATGAAGCTTTATTTTCTAGTATAGCTTCTACCACTTCATGAGATTCTTCGAGTAAATATGGAATTAATTCTTCAGAAGTCTGCTTACGATCCCATTCGCATCCATCAGGTGCCCTTAACTGCTCAACAAGCTCTACGAGTTTCTTTAATTTTTGATCAGTTGTTTTCATACTATTGTAATATTACAGCTTTCTACTATTGATTCTTGTTTATCAAACATAATCTTTTTTGATTCTGTATTATCATCTCTATAGCCCAATAAGTGTAATAATCCATGCACAATCAATCTTACTATCTCGTTATTAAATGAGACATCGAACTCTTTGCTGTTTGCTAATGCCCTATCATAGCTAATATAGATTTCTGATTCTAGCACTGTATCATTCTTAATAGGGAATGCTAGCACATCGGTCAAAACATCTTCATTAAAGTATTTCATTTTTAATTTGCTCAAATGATTATCATCGCAAAAAATAATTTCTATTGATATTGATTCATAGCTAGTGTCATTCAATACTAATGTGCATAAATCCTTAATTGCTTTAGAATGATATTGGTAATTATCTTGGGTTTGACTAATTGATAAATTAATCATCTTCTTTTGAAGGGTATTCTGGACGAGAATGATAGAGACCTGAAAGTACAGGCAATAAACCTTCCTTACCATCACGACGCCCTTTAATCTTCTGTAAATCGCTCATGGTGAGAGGGCATTCATCTAACTGTCCATCCTGTAAACGTCCTTTAATCGCCTCATCAATCATTGCTTCAAATTTTTCAAATGTTGGGTTCTTTATAGAGTTAGCTTGAGCTTCAATTGCTTCTGCAATCATTACTATTGCTGTCTCTTTTGTGGTTGGTTTAGGGCCAGGATATCTAAATTCTTTTTCATCTATTGTGTTGGAATCATCAGATTGAGACAGTGCTTTTTGATAAAAATATTCCATTCTATTTGTAGCGTGATGTGTCGCAATAAAATCTTTTACAATAGATGGGATACCATATTCATCAGCAAGATCAAGACCATCTGTAACATGTTGCTTCAAAATTTTAGCGCTCATATGCGGGCTAATGGAATCATGCTTATTTACTCCCATCTGATTCTCTGCATAGTATTCTGGATTTTTTACTTTACCAATATCATGATAATAAGCCCCAACCCTACAAAGCAGTGCCCTAGCTCCTACTGCGTTTGCACACGATTCAGCTAATGTTCCAACTTTAACACTATGTGTATGTGTTCCTGGAGCATCTTCCATTAATTTTTTTAATAACGGCTGATCATAGTCCAACAACTCAATTAATGATAAATCCGTAGTAATTCCAAAAGTAGGTTCAAATAAAGGAACTAGTCCAAATGATAATATAGGACAAAGGAAACTTGCTAGTGCTAGATATCCTACAGTTGAATAATTATAATCTAAAAAATCAATCCCCTTAAAGAGCATTACAGAAAAGAAAACAAAGACACTACAGAAAACTAACAATAACATGGTTATAATAATTTGACGACGCTTTCTTAGTCTTCTAACACTAAAGATTGACATAAATGAGATAAAGAATTGTATAATAGCAAAATCTAAATCATTTCCAATTAATAATGATATTAAGAGTATTGTGATAGTAGAAATCATAATTGCAACAGAAGCATCTAACAATACTGTTAATAACATAGAGACCATTGCAATTGGAATAATATATACCGGAAGTTGATAGCTCTGCACAATCCATGCGAATAAAATTATCCCATACATTAACAAACTAATTAAGACTAAAATCTTATAATTTTTAAAATAATGATTGCGATAAATATATAAGAATGCAAATAGCGAAAATAAAAGTATGGAAACAACAAAAAAAGCTCCTAAATACTCTCGAAACTTATCTGTTGCTTTTTCATATCCTAATCGACGACCTGACTCAAATTGGAGGGATTTTAATTTTAATAATACATTTTCCGTGATACGATTATTTGTGTCTACAATTAGCTCATTAGCTAGTACTGTTCCCTGAAATCTAGAAACCTTATCTAATCTTTCTTTCTGTCGACTAACAGTAAGTTCCTTATCAAATAAGATGTTTGGCTTGGTAAATTCATTAATGAGTTCATAGCTAAGAATTGATTTAATATCTAATTCATCTTCATAAATAACATTGACTTCTTCTTTGTTCTTTTTCCATGCAGATTCAATATCATTAAAGTTCTTTACAGGGCTAATAACTAATTCTCCACCTTGGACAATACTAATATTTAAACTTTCAATGCTTTCCAATGGTTCATCTAACAAACCTTCAGCCCAACGATTTAAACATATCTGCTTAATAGAATTCTTAAAATTTTCTAAATTAATAGGTTCTGACAACTCATTTGTTACGCCCAATAATTGGTCCCATTGATTTTTTTCTATCTGAAAAGAATACTGCTTTAGAAAGGCGTCATATAGGGTAACATATGTTGTACTGTCTGCAATAAAACTATTTTGAAAGCTTTCAAATTCAGGTTCATATCTATAATTATATAATGAATCTTGAGATGCTAAATATTGATCATGGGCACTATTAATATCATTTAAATAAAGAAAGAATGTGTCAATCTGAGAAATTTGATTGTTTACAAAATCTTGATCGCGAGTAAAGCTATATGGAACAGACTTTTTTGCTTCATCTAAATCCTGTTCAAGTTTCTGTTCTGTCTTCAAGATTCCAAAATCAAAGGGAGCAATGATGGGTTCTGTAGCAATATCATCTATCTGATACGCATACCTAATAGAAAACCCAGTTGGGAATGTTAAAGATAGCGCTATCGACAGTCCAAAGAAAATCAATAAAGGAATTTGATTAGCTTGTATTATTTTTTTGATTTGAGAAAAATTAAACATGTTATTACCAACGAATTGCAGCTGATGCCCAAGTATATCCACCGCCAAATGCAGTTAATATAATATGATCTCCTTTTTTAAACTTTCCTTCTGCAAGCGCTTCACACATTGCTATAGGAATTGTTCCTGCTGTAGTATTCCCATATTTATGAATATTCACATACATTTTATCCATTGAGATACCCATACGCTTAGCACATGTTTCTAAAATACGATAATTAGCCTGATGCGGAATAACTAATGCTACATCATCAATTGATAGATTATTATGCTTCATAGCAAATTCTACTGACTCAGGCATTCTTGTCACTGCATTTTTAAACACTTCTCTCCCATTTTGATGTGGAAAATGATGTCCTTCATCAATATTATTTTTATTAATGCGATTAGGATAGAACATTGAGCCAGGAGCTTTGGCATGCAAGTGTTCCATACCTTCTCCGTCTGCATATAAATGTGTAGATAGAATACAGCTTTCATCTGTTGAAGGTTGTAATACTACAGCACCAGCACCATCACCAAATAAAACGCCTGTAGCTCTACCTTCAGGAGATTTATCAAGAAGACAGGACATAACATCTGAACCTACTAATAAAATATTTTGATATTTTCCACTTTGGATAAATTGATCTCCCATTTCAAGAAGATATATAAATGCAGAGCATGCTGCACTAATATCATACGCTGGAATATGTCTAGTAATTCCTAGTTTTTGCTGTAATATAGGACCTATTCCTGGAAAATTATAATCAGATGATACTGTTCCAACAATTATTGCATCTAAATCTTCTGCAGTAATCCCTGCAGATTCAATTGCTTTTATGCATGCTGGTAATGCCATATCAGAATTAGCCATTCCCTCTTGCACCCAACGTCTCTCTTTAATTCCACTTCTTGTTTGAATCCATTCATCTGAAGTGTCCATCATTTCTTCGAGATCATGGTTAGTTACAATATTATCAGGAACATTGAATCCAATACCTGCTATCTTTGTTCTATTCATTTTCTACTTAATCGTCTTTTTTATAAATCAAAATTCTTTGAGCCGATCTATAAGCCGGGTTCTGTACACCTTTCAATGCGATGATCATTCCTCTCTATCCTATATCACTATAGAACTCTAGCGATCTACCCGTTCCTCAATGATACGAGCCGTATCTTGGAACTACTTGATCTTGCACCTAGTGGGGTTTACAAGCTAGCAATGTTACCACTACTACTGGGGGTCTCTTACACCTCCGTTTCACCCTTGCCAAATAAATGGCGGTCTATTCTCTGCTGCACTATCCATATTCTCACGAATCCCACCCGTTAGGTGGCACTATGCTCTACGGTGCCCGGACTTTCCTCTCAAATAAATTGAGTAATCATCCAATCAGCTCATTTGGATATAATAAGGGATAGAAGTTGAATTAAGAAGAAAAAAATTAATTTTCAGACTTATGTAGAAAACGGCTACAGGTACCGCAATGCACAATGCTTTTTGCAAGCGCTTCATTGACCACTTGTGGGGGAATATAGCCACCACAACCTTCACAATTATTATCAAGAATCTCAGAACATGCAACACCATTTCTTGCTTCATATATTTGTGTATACTTATCTAATACATCTTTATCAATATTGACGACAATAGTCTCACGCTCTTTGGTAAGTGCATTTTTTTCTTCTGATACATCTTCTACTTTTTTATTGAGTGATTCTTTCTTGGTATTTAACTCTTCAATAATACCATCAAGCGCTGCTTTATCTTCATCAATTTCTTTTGATAAAGATTCTTTATTCTCCATTAAAGACAGTAATTCATTTTCTTTCTCAAAAATAATATTTTTTTCATAATCAATCGTATCCATCATAGCGTCATATTCTTTATTATTGCTAATAGATCCATCAATTAATCTGTCTTTTAAGAGATCTACTTTATCTTGAGTGGTCGCAATGAGTGTCTCTGAGCTATTAATTTCTACTGTAGTACTTTTTAACGATTCTTCTTTTTGAGATAAGGAGCTAGTTGTTGCTTCTTCTTGATCGGTTAATTCTTGAACTTGTTTTGGAAGATCCCCTAATAATTTATTGATTTCAAATAATTTATTATCAACATCTTGTAATAGAATTATTTGATCAATCATTGCCATGATTATGCCGTACTATCTCGATGTGTTTTGCTATTCATTGCTGATGGGAATATATTTCAATTCCCTTTAAATAAAAACATTTATTATATGTTAAAAATATAATATTTTGAGCTCCATGAATAAGTTTAAAAATATTAAAAAATTTGAACCTATACCTTCATTTTTGACCATCAAGAAATCAGGTATTCATGGTTTAGGTTTATTTGCTACTGAAACAATTAACAAAGGCACTGAATTGGGTATTAGTCATATTAAAGATGACAGATTCCTACATGGATATATCAGAACACCTCTTGGTGGATTTTTTAATCATAGTGAAACACCAAATTGTGAAGCGATATATGATAATGATTTTATTAAACTAAAAACCTTAACAGTGGTAAATTCCAATGATGAAATTACTGTCAATTATAAACTTCATGACTGGATTCAAGGCAGCTAAATGAAAGAATATACTTTCACATCTGAGTCGGTATCAGAGGGACATCCTGATAAGGTAGCTGATTTAATATCAGATGCCATTGCTGACTATATTATTGATAATAATCAATCCCATCGAGCAGCTATTGAAACATTAGTCACAACAGATAAAGTATGTGTAGCTGGTGAATACAAAAGCTCAAAAAACCTTGATAATTCATCGCTAGAAAAAATTATAAAACAAACGATTCAAGATATTGGTTATGATCAAGAAGGATTTAGCTATAAAAATGTGCACATTGATATTCAGCTTGATCAACAAAGCCCTGACATTGCACTTGGAACTGATAATTTTGGAGCGGGAGATCAAGGTATTATGTTTGGATATGCATGCAATGAAACAGAAGCATTAATGCCTAGTCCAATTTATTATAGTCATAAAATTACAAAAGCATTGTCAGAGGCAAGACATGCTGGCCAATCTTGGTTAGGTCCAGATTCTAAAAGTCAAATTACCTTTCTATATTCTGATATTAATCAACCAGTTGGTATATCCAATATTGTATGCAGTACGCAGCATGATGCAAATCTATCAATAGAAGAAGTTCGTAAA
>Ga0208766_1001074_pt1 | contig 14847 bp, 10 predicted proteins | sample ETN01SmetaG_3_FD_185792 | JGI IMG/M metagenome (GOLD analysis project Ga0208766, IMG submission 185792) | Marine microbial and viral communities from oxygen minimum zone, Eastern Pacific Ocean - ETNP2014F12-01SV263 (SPAdes) (version 2) | ecosystem: Environmental > Aquatic > Marine > Oceanic ... | reverse complement strand
GATTAAACATGGAGGTTTTTCAAAAAATAATAAATATGGAACACAATCAACTTTTTATTTAACATTATCTTTAATTGAGTTAAATAAAAATAATATAGAAAAATGGGAGTGTATTTTGTTTGAATGTGATGATATAAATGAAAATGAAGTTGAATCAAGGTTTTTTAATAATGGGGAATATGCAATCAAATATTTTATTAATAAAATAATTAATCTATGTGATAGCTAAGATGCAATGGAAAAAATAAGCAAATTAAATAAACTCGAGGGCTTAAATAGATCGCTTGATATTACAGTTCCTAAGAAAGAATATATAGCAATATTTAATAATAGTGTCAAAGAATACACCACAAAAGCTAAGTTAGATGGTTTTCGCGCAGGGAAAGTACCTGAAAATGTTATTATAAAAAAATATAAAGATAAGATACATTTTGATGTAATTAATAAAATTATTGAAACTTCAGTGTCTGAGTCATTATCTGAAAATAAATTACATACAGCAAGTCCTCCAAAGCTGTCAATAAAAAGTGAAGCATCATTTGAAAATGATTTAAAGTTTTCAGTAGAGTTTGAAATTTACCCTTTATTTCAACTAAGCGCTTTGGATAAACTTTCAATTGAAGAACCTGAAGTAGATATAACAGATGCAGATATTAACGGAGTAATAAGCAACATTCAAAAACAAAATATTAAATGGGAAGAATCAAAAGCAGCCGCTAAATCAGGTGATAAGGTTGTTGTAGATTATAATGGATTTATCGAAGGTAAAAAAATTGAAGATATTTCAGGAGAAAATTTTACTTTCATAATTGACGATAAAATCAAAGGAGATAATGCGACGGTTAAATTATACGAAGAATTTTATAGAAATAGTCTTGACGAGAAAGTTGGGGCTGAGAAAAAATTTACATTTAACATGGCAACGGACTATATAAAAAAAGAAATAGCAGGAAAGACCGTTGATTATACTATAAATATAAAACATATTTATCATGGTTTATTACCCAAGCTAGATAACGAATTTTATAAAAAACTTGGTTTAGACAAATCCACTCATGAAAATTTTAAGAAAAATGTTTTAGAACACATGACTGTAGAATTAGAACAGAGAAAACAATCTATTTTGTCCGCATCTATTAACGACGAATTACTAAAGCATAATGATTTTGAAATACCCAAGAATATGTTAGATAATGAAAAAGAAAATATAAGAAATCAATATAAATCTATGATGAAAGAGTTAGATGAAAAAACTAAATTAGAACTAGAAACTATTGCGATAAAAAGAGTTAAATTAAATATAATTTATATGAAATTGGCACAAGAACATAATATTGAGGTAAGTGACAAAGACGTATATGATTTCATTTCGAAATCTAGCCAGTCAACACAAAATGAACTTGTTTCTAAAGCAAAAGAAGATAAAAATTATTTAAATCAAATCAAGAATAAAATTATCGAAGATGGTATAATTAATGCGATTAAAACTAAATGTAAAATAGTAAAGATAAAAAAAGATTTTGCAGAGGTTGTAAATTAAGTAATGAAAAAAGATGATATTACAAATAACCTTGTGCCCATGGTAGTAGAACAAACACCTAGAGGTGAAAGAGCTTTTGATATATATTCAAGACTACTTAAGGAAAGAATCATTTTTCTTGTAGGTCCAGTAGATGACCACACTGCAAATCTAGTAGTTGCGCAATTATTATTTCTAGAATCTGAAAATCCAACAAAAGATGTTAGTTTGTATATAAACTCTCCAGGTGGTTCTGTTACAGCCGGACTTTCTATATATGATACTATGCAATTTATAAAACCTGATATTAGTACTTTGTGCGTAGGGCAAGCCGCAAGCATGGGAGCAATATTATTGAGTGGTGGCGCTAAGAAAAAACGTTACGCACTTCCAAATTCAAGAGTTATGATTCATCAGCCATTAGGAAGTTTCCAAGGCCAAGCAACAGATTTTGAGATACAAGCAAAAGAAATTCTAAATATACGATCAAGATTAAATGATATATTATCTAAAAATACTGGTCAGCCACTTAAAAAAATACAAAATGACACAGAAAGAGATAATTTTATGACATCATCAGATGCACAAAAGTATGGATTGATTGATGATATACTTGAGTCAAGATAAAAAGATCCAAAATCTATCATAAATTCTTTAATTTTATAAATTTTTTGCATTAATTCAAAAGCAGTGTATACTAAAATAAAACATTTATAATGGATATAAACACAAAAGATTCGAATAAATTGTTACACTGCTCTTTTTGTGGAAAAAACCAAAATGAAGTTAGTAAATTAATTGCCGGCCCATCTGTTTTTATATGTGATGAATGCGTTGATTTATGTAATGAAATTATAAGAGATGAACTAGAAGAAAAATCTCTCAAAACACGCCAAAATTTACCAAAGCCCCAAGAAATAAAAAATATATTAGATGAATATGTAATAGGTCAAAACCATGCTAAGAAAGTATTGTCTGTTGCTGTTTATAACCATTACAAAAGATTAAATACTAAAGATGCAAAAAATACCGTAGAGCTAAATAAAAGTAATGTGCTTCTCATCGGGCCTACAGGGTCAGGAAAAACACTTCTTGCTGAAACATTAGCGAGATTGTTAAATGTTCCATTTACAATTGCTGATGCAACAACTTTAACTGAAGCAGGGTACGTGGGAGAGGATGTTGAAAATATAATACAAAAATTATTACAAAAATGTGATTATGATGTAGAGAAAGCACAGACAGGAATTGTTTATATAGATGAAATAGATAAAATTTCTCGCAAGTCTGATAACCCATCTATAACACGAGATGTTTCTGGAGAAGGTGTTCAGCAAGCATTGCTAAAACTTATCGAAGGAACAATTGCTTCTGTTCCACCACAAGGCGGAAGAAAACATCCACAACAAGAATTTTTACAAGTGGATACAGCTAACATATTATTTATTGTCGGCGGAGCATTCTCTGGGCTTGATAAAATAATTCAAGACAGAACAGATAAATCAAGCATTGGGTTTTCTGCTACAGTTAGAGATATTAACAAGAAAATTAGTTTAGCAGAAACACTTAACACGGTAGGTCCGGAAGATTTAATTAAATATGGATTAATTCCTGAGTTTGTAGGTAGATTACCTGTTATAGCAACCTTAGATGAATTAGATGAAAAATCTTTAGTAAAAATTTTAACCGAGCCAAAAAACGCTTTGACAAAACAGTATCACCGACTTTTTCAAATGGAGAATTGTGAACTTGAATTTAGAGATGATGCTCTTAAAAGCATAGCAAAAAAAGCCATGAAAAGAAAAACAGGAGCAAGAGGTCTAAGAACTATACTTGAGAAAACATTGCTGGATACTATGTATGACTTACCGTCATCTACAGATATTATTAAAGTTCTTATTGATAAATCTGTTATTGAATCTTCAAACAAACCCTTGCTAATTTATGGTAAAAATAAAACTAAGGTTGGATCAAAAGATTAACTTGAATTATGAGAATATGACACCATATTGATAATATCAATGATATAAGTGAATGTTAAATAAAATGAAAGATTTACAAACCCCAATCCTTCCTCTCAGAGATGTTGTAGTATATCCAAATATGGTTGTTCCATTATTTGTGGGTAGACCTAAATCTATTAAGTCACTTGAAGATGCGATGAATAATAACAATAAAAGCATTTTATTGGTTACTCAAAAATCTCCTGACATTGATGACCCAGTAGAGAATGAATTATATACAGTAGGATGCGTTGCAAATATTTTACAATTATTAAAACTACCAGATGGAACAATGAAGGTTTTAGTAGAAGGAGTATCTAGAGCTAAGATTCTTAAAATATTTGAACATAATAATTTAATGAATGCTGAATATGAATATTTAATTGTTGATGAAAATATATCTATAACTCATGAGGATGCCTTAAGTAGAACGTTGGAAGATACTTTCAATCAATATGTAAAAATGAATAAAAAAATACCTCCTGAGGTATTATCATCTATAGCTGGAATTGAAGATTTATCAAAATTATCAGATAGCATTGCTGCACACATGACCATGCGTCTAGAAGAAAAACAAGAAGTTTTAGAAATTATTGATACAAAAAATAGAGTTGAGTACCTAATAAAAATGATGAACTCAGAGCTTGATGTTCTACAAGTAGAGAAAAAAATCAGGGGCAGAGTTAAACAACAAATGGAAAAAAGTCAGAGAGAATACTATTTAAATGAACAAATGAAAGCTATCCAAAAAGAACTTGGAGAAATTGGTGAAGAACCTAATGACTTTGAAGCTATTCAGAAAAAAATTGAAACCGCAGGACTATCAGCTGAAGCAAAAGAAAAAATTAATTCTGAATTTAGTAAATTTAAAATGATGTCACCGATGTCTGCCGAAGCTACAGTAGTACGAAATTATATTGATACAATTCTTGGATTACCATGGAAAGAGAAAACAGAAGTTAATAGTGACATAAGGCATGCGGAGAAAATTTTGGATGAAGATCACCATGGTCTTGAGAAAGTAAAAGAAAGAATATTAGAATATCTTGCAGTAAATAAAAGGGTTCAAAAATTAAAAGGACCTATATTATGTCTTGTTGGACCTCCTGGTGTTGGAAAAACGTCTCTTGGAAAATCAATCGCAAGGTCAACTAACAGAAAATTTATTAAAATGTCCCTAGGAGGAGTTAGAGACGAGGCTGAAATAAGAGGTCATAGAAAAACATATATAGGGTCTATGCCAGGAAAAGTAATACAGAATCTTTCTAAAATAAAAACAAGAAACCCCCTTTTTTTATTAGACGAAATAGATAAAATGGCTATGGATTTTAGAGGAGACCCTTCTTCAGCTCTATTAGAAGTTTTAGACCCAGAACAAAACTTTGCATTCAATGATCATTACCTAGAGATTGATTTTGACTTGTCAGACGTTATGTTTATTGCAACTGCAAATTCTATGGAATCTATACCTATACCATTGCTTGATAGAATGGAAATTATAAGATTGCCTGGATATACTGAAGATGAAAAAACAGACATTGCAAAAAAATATCTATTATCTAAACAATTTAAACAGAACGGATTAAAAGCAAAAGAACTATCAATATCAGTTTCGGCTATTAGAGATATTATAAGATACTACACAAGAGAATCAGGTGTTAGGGGATTAGATAGATCCATATCTAAAATATGTAGAAAAATTGTAAAATCACTACTTCTAAATAAAAAAAGAACAAATACTTTTAAAATAACACCAATTAACCTTCACGAATATTTGGGTGTTAAGCCGTTTAACTATAGCTCTGCAGACAAGAAGGATATGGTTGGTCAAGTTAATGGGTTAGCCTGGACATCTGTGGGTGGTGAATTATTAAGAATTGAATGTGCTCTCATGTCAGGGAAAGGAAAGGTGACTCAAACTGGGAAGCTGGGTGATGTAATGCAGGAATCAATCAAAGCAGCTGTTACAGTTGTAAGAACAAGAGCGGCATCACTAGGAATAGATACTCAATTTTATGAAAACAAAGATATCCATATACATGTTCCAGAAGGAGCTACACCAAAAGATGGGCCAAGCGCAGGAATTAGCATGGCTTTAGCAGTCGCATCATCACTTTCAAATACACCTGTTAGGGCAGATGTTGCCATGACTGGCGAAATTACACTAAGAGGAGAAGTATTAGAAATAGGAGGTCTTAAAGAGAAACTCTTGGCAGCATTAAGGGGAGGGATAAAAGAGGTGATTATACCACAAGACAATGAAAAGGACCTTGCTGAGATACCTGAGAATGTAAAAAAAGGATTAAAAATACACTCCGTAAAATTTGTAGATGAAGTTTTTACAATAGCGCTTAAAAATAAATTAGCAAAAACTAGACCTGCTCAAAAAAAGGATTCGGTGAGAGCTAAAAAGAACAAGTCTCCGAATAATAAGAGATTGCCTCACTAACATATTTTTTTTATCATGTAAACGTAGAAAGGTAGCCAAGATTAACAATAATTGTCATTCACATATATAATTATTATCGAAAATATTGTAGACTCAACATAGTGATTTTTTATAAAATCACAAGTTGCCCGTTAAGTTACTAATTGGCAATAAAAAAATCAAAAAATATCAAAACATTATAAAGAGGTTCAAATGAATAAAGCGGAATTTATTTCAGCAGTGGCTGAAGAAGCAGGAAGTAGTAAATCTGATGCATCAGCTCATGTTGAAGCAATGATCAATGTGGTTACAAAAACATTAAAAGGTGACGCTGAAGTTGCTTTGGTTGGTTTTGGAACTTTTAAAGCAAAAAAACGTGATGCTAGACAAGGTAGAAATCCAAGAACAGGAGAAACTATCCAAATAGCAGCATCAACAGTACCATCTTTTAAAGCGGGTAAAGCTTTTAAAGATGCTTTAAATTAAAAATTATATATTTCAATAAGGGGGTGCTTAGCTCAGCTGGTTAGAGCGCCGCCCTTACAAGGCGGAGGTCGTAAGTTCGACTCTTACAGTACCCACCATAAACTAAAAGAGGCAGTTATACTGCTTCTTTTATGTATGTAGATTTTATTTAGTGATATTATAGGCTAAGTTTTGGAGGCGTAGTTCAGTTTGGTTAGAACGCCTGCCTGTCACGCAGGAGGTCGAGGGTTCGAGTCCCTTCGTCTCCGTAACTAAAAATTTTTATTATTATGCTTAGTAGAATAAGAGAAAATTTAAGCACATGGGTAATAGCTGTATTGCTATTCTTGGTTGCAATTCCTTTGATTTTTATGGGCTTAGGAAATTATCAAACTACATCGGAAACATTTTCATTTAAAATAAACGATAGAATTATTACTTCAGCACAATTAGAACAAGAAGTTTATCAATATCGCCAAGCTCTTCAAAAAAATTTTGGGGGAGCTATTCCTCCCTTATATACAAATAAGTTTATAAGAAATATAACAGTAGATTATATGATGAGAACTATATTAATGGATCAGACCTCAAGAGCATTAGGATTAGCCTTTCACAATAAATCAATTTTAAATCAAATATACGCCTCATCTTCATTTAAAGATGAGAAAGGGTTTAATGAAAATATATATAAATCTCAGTTATATAAAATCAATATGACTCCTAAAAATTACGAAAGGTATGTGTATCAAAAAGGGATAACAGAGCAATTAAAGAAATCAATAACTGATACAGCGATATTAACAAACACTGAAAAGGACGACTTACTAAAATCTAGATACCATGAAAGAATAATTGGTTATTTAAAAATAAATTACAATGATATCAAAACATCAATAAAAGTATCTAAAGAGAAAATTGAAAATTATTATAAATTTAATAAAAAAAATTACATGACATCAAGGTCAGCATCATTTAGTTATTTAGATGTTAATAAAAACGAAATTATTAATAAAGTAAAGGTAGATGACGGTAAGATTAAAAATATTTATAATGAAAGATTGACAGAAGGAGAGTATACAGAACCTACAAAATATGACCTTAACCATATTTTGATACCGCACAGCAAAGAAGCACTAAATACTGCAAAAAAAGCCCATAATAGCCTCTTAAAAGGCAAGACATATAAAGAAGTAGCTAAGGTTTATTCTAAAGACACAGAAACACAAAATAACGAAGGCCATCTGGGCGAATTTATTTTAGATGATTTACCAGATTATTTAAGTAATAGTGCATCTGCTTTGGAAATGAATGAAATTTCCACGATTATAGAGTCAGATAAAGGCTACCATATAATATCTATTAATAATAAATTAATATCTAAAGATATCTCATATAAAGATATTAGACCTAAATTGATAAAGGAATATAAAAAGGAGATAGGAACTAGAAAATATTTTGATTTAATTGATGGAATTAGTGAAATAAATTTTACCAAACAAACCACTTTGCAGAATATTGCTGATGAATTTAATCTAAATATAAAAACATCTAAACCCATTACAGAAATAGAAGGATATAGTATTTTTAATTATGATTTTGTTAGAAAAGAGTTATTTAAAAAAGAAGTGTTAGAGGAAAATATTACCAGCGATTTAATATATCTCAACGATGATAGATTTATTATTGGACAAAAAAAATCCTATCAAAAACCTGAACAAATGCCCTATGAAGATTCTAAAGAAATAATTTCTGTTTTACTTAGAGAGAAAGAAAGTAATAATGAAATAATTAAAATAGCTGAAAATATCAGAGATGATATGAATGCAAATATAGTTTCTAAAAAATATAATTTTAAGACTTTTAAAGGAACTATAGACTCAAAAACAATTAATGATAATTTAAAAAATATTTTTTTCAGCGCCAATTCAAATATAGGCTATCAGACATCAAGATTGAAAAATAATGATTATATTGTTTTTGCAGTTAATTCTATTAAATACCCAAAGAGCACAAAAAAACTCAAAGGTTCTGATGATTTCTATAATTTTGCTCTAAATACTAGGAGTGAAACTGAGTTTAAATATTTTTATAATGTTTTAAAATCTAAAGCTGACATAGAAATTAATTATGAATTAATAAATCGTGATTAAAAGCCGCTTATATTAAAACCACAATCAACATAGATAATTTGACCAGTTATTCCAGAAGCATCATTGCTTGATAAAAACAGGGCAGTGTTGGAAATTTCATCTAAAGTAACATTTCTCTTAAGGGCTGATTTTTCCTCAACGTGCTTTAGTATTTCATTAAACCCTGAAATGCCAGCAGAAGCTAAGGTTTTTATAGGACCAGCCGATATTGCGTTTACTCTGATATTATTATCTCCAAGCGCATGAGACATATATCTTACGTTAGACTCTAAGCTTGCTTTTGCTAGACCCATTACATTATAATTCTTTATTACTTTTTCTGAACCCAAATAACTGAGTGTTAATAAAGAACCGCCATCATTTATAATACCCTTAAACTCTTTAGCAAGAGCAACAAAAGAATAAGAGCTTATATCATGAGCTATTTTAAACCCTTCTCTTGTTATATTGTCTACAAAATTACCTGATAATAATTCTCTGGGGGCAAAAGCAGCAGAGTGCACTATTATATCTACAGAACCCCATATTTCCTTTATGTTGTTTTTTAATTTTGAAATTTCATTGTCATTTTCGAGATCACAGGGATAAACAAGGGTTTTATCTGAAATTTCTTTTCCTATATCTTCAACTCTACTCTTTAATTTCTCATTTTGATATGTAAGAGCTAGCTCTATCCCACTGTTACCAAAAGCTTTGGCAATACCAGCAGCAATAGATCTGTTGCTAGCTATGCCAATTATAAGGGCTTTTTTATTTTTTAAATTCATTTCCAAGATATTATTTACAGCTTATTTAGAATATTATATTAAAGTATAAATTTTAATTTTTCATGAATATTTACAATAAATCACAATTTAAATTAATTCTAGCTATATTTATCTTATTTATTTTAAATAAGCCTATTTTTGCAGATTATTCTATTGGTATAGGATATAAGCCAAAATATCCTGATAATTTTCAAAATTTTGAATATACACACCCCTATGCTAACAAAGGAGGGGTAATTAAGCTTTCTGCATTTGGAACATTCGAGTCACTGAATCCATTTTTACTTAAATCATTAGCGCCTGCTGGAATGAATAATCTTATGTTTGAAACATTAATGGAAAGGAGTTTAGATGAACCATCATCAAGTTATGGACATATAGCATCTGGATATAAACTCTCCCAAGATAAAATGTCTGTAATTTACTATATAAAAGATAATGCTAAGTTTTCTAACGGTGATAAGATCTCAGCTCAAGACGTAGAATTTTCATTTTTAACACTTATAAGCAAGCATGCCCACCCACAATATAAGATTTATTGGTCAGATATAAAATCTACACAAATTATAGATAGCCAAACGATTAAATTTATATTTAAAAAGAAAAATCCAGAATTGCATATGATTATTGGAGATATACCTATTTTTTCAAAAAAATGGTTTAAGAATAAAAAATTTAATGAGGTTGTTCTTGAACACCCTATAGCAAGCGGTCCATATATAATTGATAAATTTGAAGCTGGAAGATTTATTGAGTATAAAAAGAATCCAAAGTATTGGGGTGAAAAGGAATCAACTAGAAGAGGAATGTTCAATTTTAATAAAATTATTTTTAAATATTACAAAGATATGACAGTAGCATTAGAAGCATTTAAGGCGCATGAATATGATTATATTTTTGAAAATCACTCTAAAAGATGGGCAAGGGATTATAATGGTCCAAACTTTGACAATGGAATAATCATAAAAACTCAATTAAAGCATTTAAATAATGCTGGTATACAAGGGTTTATATTTAACACAAGAAAAAAAATATTTATGAATCGAGAGGTTAGAAAAGCTATTACTTTAGCTTTTGATTTTAACTGGTCTAATAAAAATCTTTTTTATAATCAATATAAAAGATGTAAAAGTTACTTTAGTAATAGTGAATTATCTGCCCCAATAGAGCCTTCAAACTATGAATTAGACCTAGCTAGAGAGTTATCTATTCCACTAGAGCTTGTTAAATCTAAAGATATTGAGTTTATTGATAATAAAAAATCATCTAGAGATAATTTAATAGAAGCAAAGAAAATTTTTGATAAATTAGGTTGGAAAGTTCACGATGATATTTTGCATGATAATAATGGTAATAAAATAGAATTTAATTTCCTATTAGCACAAAAAGGATTTGAAAGAATACTTGCTCCATTTGCGATTAATTTAAAAAAACTAGGCATAAAACTTAATTACAGAACAATTGACCTATCTCTTTATCAACGAAGAGTTGATTCATTTGATTTTGATATGATGGTTATGAGCTATCCTCAATCACAGTCTCCAGGTAATGAATTATTTGCAATGTTCCATTCTTCTAGCGCCAACAAAAAAGGTTCTTATAATGTTGGAGGTATACAAGATAAAAATGTCGATAAACTATTGGAGAGAATTGTGTACAGCGCCAGTAGAGAAGATATGATTAAATCAGCACATTTGTTAGATAGACTATTATGGAATGAATTTTATATGCTTCCAAATTGGTTTATTAATGAACATAGAATTGCATATTTTGACAAATTCAAAATGCCAAATAATCTGCCAAAATATTATGAAGCAACTGATTACATTTTAAAAACATGGTCCATAAAATAATGTATAAATATATCTTAAAAAGATTGTTCCTTATGATTCCAACGTTATTTGGAATATTATTCATTACTTTTTTAGTTACTCAATTTGTTCCTGGTGGCCCCGTAGAACAACTAACTAACCAATTAAATAGCCTCAATGTAGTCGGAGAAGCATCCTCTGGGGGCTCAAATTTATATAGAGGAGCTAGTGGATTAAACGAAGACCATATAAATCAACTAAAAGAATTTTATGGTTTTGATAAACCATTTTTAGAAAGATTCACTGATTTAGTAGTAAATTATATAAGCTTTGACTTAGGACAGAGTTATTTTCACCATAAATCTGTTGCAGAATTAATTGTGGATAAATTACCTGTATCGATAAGCCTAGGACTATGGTCTTTTTTTATCATATATTCTATTTGCATACCCCTAGGAATAAAAAAAGCTGTAACGCATGGATCAAAATTTGATGTTACAACAAGCACATTAATACTTATCGGATATTCAATACCAGGATTTGTATTGGGAATAAGCTTAATTGTATTACTTGGTGGTGGTAGTTTCTATGATGTATTTCCAACAAGAGGCATAATCTCAGATAATTGGAATGAATTATCATTTGGCGCAAAAATACTAGACTATTTATGGCATATGACCTTACCAATTATATCTTCTGTCATAGGAAGTTTTGCAATTATGACTATGCTTACAAAAAATAGTTTTATTGAAGAAATTAAAAAACAATATGTTCTAACTGCAAAGTCTAAAGGATTGAGTGAAAATGAAATACTTTATAAGCATGTTTTTAAAAACGCACTTATACCAATATTAACAGGGTTTCCAGCTCAATTCATATCAGCATTTTTTACTGGTAGCATATTAATTGAAACTATTTTTTCTTTGGATGGCATTGGTCTTTTATCTTATGAATCTATATTGCATAGAGATTACCCTGTTGTATTAGGAACATTATTTCTTTTTACTTTGCTAGGACTTATAGCCAAACTCCTTACAGATATAAGTTATGTTTTAGTTGATCCAAGGATAAAATTTTCATCAGTTGATAGAGGTCGTAATACATGAAAGTAATAGATAGAAATATTAATGTTTGGAATAAATTTAAATCTAGCAATAGAAACAAATTTAGTTTATATATATTTTCTTTTATTTTTTTATTTTCTTTATTTGCTGAAGTTATAAGCAACGACAAGCCTATTGTGATGAATATAGATAACCAATTATATTATCCAATCTTATTTAAGTATTCAGATAAGACTTTCGGAGGATATTTTGAAACTGAAGCAAATTACAAAGATAACTTTATGACAAGCAAAATTTCTAAAGATAAAAATTGGGCAGTATTTCCATTTAACCCACACTCATATAATAGTATTAATTTAAATAACTCAACACCAAATCCAGCCCGACCATCTATTCACAATTACCTTGGAACAGATGATAGGGGTAGAGATGTATTGGCAAGATTGATATATGGTTTTAGGCTATCAGTATTATTTGCATTTTCACTGACAGCTATTGGGATAATTATAGGTATATTTTTTGGAGCAATTCAGGGTTATTTTGCCGGTAAAGTAGATTTATATATACAAAGATTTATAGAAATTTGGAGCTCTATGCCTGAATTATATCTACTTATAATATTTTCATCTTTATTTGAGCCAAGCATTCTTTTATTAATAATATTGCTTTCACTTTTTGGATGGATGAGCTTATCGGATTATGTAAGAGCTGAATTTTTAAAAGGAAGAAACATGGAGTATGTTATTGCTGCAAGAACAATGGGCTTGTCTAACTATCAAATAATTACTAGACACATATTGCCGAATAGCATGGTTTCTGTAATTACCTTTTTACCCTTTAGAATTAGTGGAGCAATATTAATTTTAACAAGTTTAGATTTTCTTGGTTTAGGCGTTCCCCCGGATACCCCAAGCTTAGGAGAACTCCTAGCTCAAGGAAAAGAAAATATAGAAGCATGGTGGCTTTCACTATCCACATTTATTGTCTTAGTAGGTACTTTACTTTTGCTTATATTTATTGGCGAAGGAATTAGGGAATCATTAGATACGAGGTCATCATGAAAATTTTAGAAGTTAATAATTTGAGCCTACAGTATACACATCTTAATAATACTAAGAGTATTTTGAAAAATATTAATTTTTATTTAAATCAAGGAGAAACTCTTGGGATTGTTGGAGAATCAGGATCCGGAAAAACTCTAACTGGCCTATCTATAGCAAGTCTTTTAGATGAATCAATTTTTCATATTAATAACGGAGAAATATTGTTTAATAATAATAATCTATTATTACAATCTAATGAGTCTCTTAGAAAAATTAGAGGTAATAAGATATCAATGATTTTTCAAGAACCCATGTTATCTTTAAATCCAGTTCAAACGATTAATACACAATTAACGGAAGTAATAAAATTACACATAACCAAGGATGAAGATAATATTAAAAAAATTGCTTCTGAAATGATAAGTAAAACTGGATTAGAAGAAACAAATAAAATACTTTCAAGTTACCCTCATATGCTATCTGGAGGGCAGAGACAAAGAGTTATGATTGCTATTGCTTTAGTTTGCAGTCCTGAAATTCTTGTTGCAGATGAGCCAACAACTGCATTAGATGTAACTTTACAATTACAAATATTAGACTTGCTTAAAAAATTTAAAGAAAAAATTTCTATGTCTCTTATATTAATATCTCACGATCTAGATTTAATCAAAAATTATTCTGACAGAGTTATTATTATGAAGGACGGAAATATTCTTGAGGATGGTGAGACTAAGAAAATATTTAAAAACCCTATAAACAAATATACAAAAGAACTAATAAAAAGTAACCCTCATAATATGATTAATTTTAAGCCTTCAAATAAAATACTTCTCAAGACAACAAACTTAAATTGTAGTTTCATCACTAATAATGCATTCCTTAAAAAGAATAGAAAATATTTCCAAGCATTGACTGATATAAATATTGAGTTAAATGTCGGTGAAACAATAGGAATTGTTGGTGAGTCCGGATCAGGTAAAACAACACTTGCTATGTCTATTTTACAATTACTAAATTATGAGGGAACAATACAATTTGACGGACATAACCTATCTAAAATGGATAACAATGAACTTAGAAAATATAGAAATAATTTCCAAATAGTTTTTCAAGACCCATTTTCATCTTTATCACCAAGGTTAACCATATTTGAAATACTTTCTGAGGGTTTAATGGTATATAAGAAGTTAAGTTATAAACAAATGATATCTATTTGTAGCAAGCTTTTAAATGAAGTTGGTCTTAATGAATCTATGCTAAATCGGTATCCTCATCAATTTTCAGGAGGACAGAGACAAAGAATTGCAATTGCAAGAGCAATTTCATTGAAGCCAAAATTAATTATCATGGATGAACCAACTAGCGCCCTAGATGTAATAGTTCAGAAAAGCATACTAGAATTAATTATATCTTTACAAAAAAAATATTCTTTAAGCTATATCTTTATTAGTCATGATTTAAAAGTAATTAAATCTATTTCGCATAGAATATATATTCTCAAAGACTCTAAAATTATAGAATCTAATGATACTCATAATATACTTGATAACCCTAAAACAGACTATACTAAAAGTTTAATAAAATCTTCTTTTTTAAA
>Ga0208766_1001070_pt1 | contig 14884 bp, 14 predicted proteins | sample ETN01SmetaG_3_FD_185792 | JGI IMG/M metagenome (GOLD analysis project Ga0208766, IMG submission 185792) | Marine microbial and viral communities from oxygen minimum zone, Eastern Pacific Ocean - ETNP2014F12-01SV263 (SPAdes) (version 2) | ecosystem: Environmental > Aquatic > Marine > Oceanic ... | reverse complement strand
CCTTGCGGCTGACTCCATTAGCACTATCAACCACTGTCACCACCCCTTTCTTAAAAGCGGCTCCGGCAATATCAATCGTCGAAACCACAGCTGCTTTGGCAACTTTGCCTCCGGCTTTAAGCGTGGTCTCGGCCACCGCTCCTGTCGCTTGTATGGTTTTTTTGGCCGCCGAAGCACATCCGCACAGCACACACAAAAGTATTGTCCGGAGCTGTTTCATCAGCGCTGAAAACGCAGTACATCGCCGCGCTCGAGGACGGTTTTAAAACTGCCTGCTAGGGTTTCATCTCCTCTCTCAATCTCACATTTTCCTACGGATCCGGCAAGCTGTGCGGCCCGGCGAGCCGAGTAGACAGTGATTCCTTTTTTCCAGGGAATCACTTTCTGCACTCCCCGTCGTTCGGAATAAACTGTCACAATTTTTGGCCGCCTCTCTTCTATCTGTTTGCCTTTCGGATCGCGAGCAACATCAATGGCTGTCCCGATCGCCGCGTTTTGCGCTCCTGCAACGGGATTCCCTCCTGAAGTCAGGGTTCCCATGGCAAACCGCCCCACTGCGTTGACCGAATGGCCTGCCGCTGTCTTGCAACCTGCCGATATATGTAGTGCCAGTAGCAGTATGCCCAATGCGCTATGGCCCATAATGGGGATTCCGTTGTTCACGTCACGCCCTGCTCGGTTGCGATACTCCAAAGTTGCCTTTCCTCCCTGAGGCCGAGTTCCCCTAGCTTGGAAACCCTGCCCGCACTAGTCGGCAGGCTACCGTAATATCCCTTTTTTTTCAATGCTGAGCTTGTGAACGAAAAAACATTTTCGAGTCGCACGGCTTCGTCTAATCTCCAATCCATGTTCACGGCTCAGGAGTTGTTTGACCTTAGCCAGACGGAGCACGTGGCGCTTTTTGAAGGTGACGCGCCCGCGTGGCAGGTCTTGCCCCTCCTCAAGGATTACCTTGAGTCGATCTTGGAGCCGGCCTGTAACGCCTCTGTCTCCCCTCTGGCAGTCATCGGTGACTGTGTTTTTCTGGGGAAAGGCACCGTCGTGGAATCAGGCGCTTGCATTGAGGGCCCGGCAATCATCGGAAGCAACTGCCAAATCCGGCATGGGGCCTATGTGCGTGCAAATGTAATTATCGGCGATGGCTGTGTGGTCGGTAACTCGAGTGAACTGAAGAACAGCCTTCTATTCAATGACTGCCAAGTCCCCCATTTTAATTATGTGGGGGACTCCATCCTCGGACATCATGCTCATTTGAGCGCAGGGGTTATCCTCTCGAATCTCAAATCGTTACCGGGGAACGTAATGGTGGAGGGCCTAGACACAGGCCTGCGCAAATTTGGGGCCTTGATCGGCGACCGAGCAGAATTAGGCTGCAACAGCGTGCTCAACCCTGGCAGCATTATCGGCCGAGACAGCGTGTTGTACCCCAACACCAGCTGGCGGGGCGTTTTACCTGCAAACCACATCGTTAAAACCCGTGCCCAGCAAGAAGTGATGGAGCGTAACTCCAGCGCGCAATGATTCTGTCCCCGGAGTATCAACCAGCTCCTGCCAACGAAGATTCCGATCTGGAAACGCAGGTGAAGGATATCTTTGGCCCCGAAGGCCTCCTCTCCAAGGCTAACAATTTCGAATATCGGCCCCCCCAACAATCCATGGCCATGGGGGTAATCCGGGCCCTGGAGGCTGGTAAAAATTGCGTGGTAGAAGCCGGGACGGGAGTGGGAAAGAGCCTTGCTTACCTCGTCCCTGCGATTTTATTTGGGCATCGTTACGCTCGCAAAGCCATCATTTCCACCCACACTATCAATCTGCAAGAGCAGTTGGCCGAAAAAGATTTACCGATGTTACAGCGCATCCTCCCCGCTGAATTTTCCTACACTTTGCTCAAGGGCCGTGGAAATTATCTATGTACTCGTCGCCTCGCGCGGGCACTGCAACGGGCTGACGGGCTGTTCACAACCCCGGAAATCGCCGAACTCAAACGCGTAGAGCAATGGGCAAAAGAGACCAAGGGCGGTAGTTTGTCAGACTTCGACATTGAACCAGACCCCAAGGTATGGGAGGCCGTCTGCTCTGAGCGCGGGCTCTGTTCGCCTAAATTTTGCGGCCGTGGTAGCGAGGCGGCTTCTTTGCACGGAGAATGTTTCTTTCAAAAAGCCAGGCGGCAATTTATCGGGGCTGATGTGTTGATTCTAAATCATGCCCTCTTTTTTTCTAACCTCTGTATGGGAATCACAGAATTCGACGAAGAGGATGAAGCTCCTGGTGAGGGACTGATGTTTAAAAATGATTTTGCAATCTTTGATGAAGCGCAGCACTTAAGCCGTGTTGCCTCACGCCATATCGGTCTTAACGTATCCAGCGGGCAAATCCGGTTCAATCTTCAGCGGTTGTGGAACCCGCGCACCGAAAAAGGGATTCTATCCACCCTGCGTAAAGGAGGCATGGTGCAACAGGTGGCTGAAGCCATTGACCAGACGGAAAAACTCTTTGAGCGGGTGGAAGTGGCTTGCGATGATTCACACGAGAAGTCTCCCCGGAAACAACGCGACTGGAACGAGTTGAGAATTCGAGAAGCCGATCTGATTGAGGACAATGTATCTCTGCCCTTACAGCGAGTCCGCGAATCAATAGGAGCCTTGATTGAAGCCAGCGAAGATGAAGAAGCATCAGCTGAATTGATCGAATGCAACCGGCGCCTTGGCGACATTCGGGAGTCGATCGCGATCTTTATCAGTCAGTCAGAAGAACATCATGTTTACTGGGTGGAGCGCACAGGCCGACAAAGGCAAAGTCTCGCGCTCAATGCGGCCCCAATTAACACCGCCGAGTTTTTACGGCGACAATTATTTAGCCGGGGAGTTCCAGTTGTGTGCACTAGCGCCACTCTGGCAATCGCCGACCCCGAACGGAATGCGCTGCCCCCGGAACAAAAAGCGCTCTGCCCCGGTTTGGAATATTTCATGAAACAAGTCGGAGCGGAAACCGCAAGGCGCGCGCAACTAGGCTCTCCGTTTGATTATCAGCAACAAGTAAAACTCTACATCGCCAGCCGGATGCCCGATCCGCGCGATGATGAATATGGGGAGGCTCTCAAGCATTGGATTGAACATTTCATTCGAAAAACCCATGGCAAAGCCTTTGTCCTCTTCACCAACGCCAAATTAATGCGTGAGGTAGCCGAGGCCATGGAGCCCTTGTTTGACGATCTGGGCATTTGCTCGTTCGTGCAAGGCTCCGGCATGCCTCGCGCCGCGATGTTGGAGGAATTTAAGCGCGACACGGACTCGGTTCTGTTTGGGCTAGACAGCTTCTGGCAGGGAGTCGATGTGCCTGGAGAATCCTTGAGCAGCGTCATCCTTACACGTCTGCCGTTTGCTGTTCCTGATCACCCTTTGATTGAGGCTCGCGTAGAGGCCATCGAGGCAGGCGGCGGGAATGCCTTTATGGAATTCAATCTTCCCGAAGCCATTCTGAAATTCCGTCAGGGAGTCGGGCGACTTATCCGAACCAAGGGAGACAGCGGAATTGTTGCTGTCTTGGATAACCGTGTGCTGACAAAACGCTACGGAGAACATTTCCTGAACGCGCTCCCAAGTATGGACATGGAAACCGTTTAGCCCCCAGCCCCCCTGAAGCTTGCTTCTTGTTCCCAGACTGTTAAGCTCTGACCCATGTCCGAGATCGCAGATTTCGTCCACCACAACGCCGCGAAGGTCACGCCATCCATTTTGCATGGGGTGCATCATAAGCTGCCGCAGCTAAAGTTGGAATTCGCGGAAATTCACGCCCCAAAATTCCCGCACCTCGTGGACCAACTGGAACTGCTGGCGGATGTCCTTGAAGATTACGCCGAAGGAGCCGATCAGGAGATCCCCTATTTCGTAATTGCTGAAGCTTGTTTTGCCCTGGCTTATGCGCATAAACAAACCCACCTCATCCCTGACCACGTGGCTGATATCGGCTTCGCGGATGAGTCGGCTGTTGTCAGAACTGTTTTTATCGAAAACGAACGGGCCCTCAGTGACTACTGCAAGAGGCACGGCCTCGATTTCACAGAGGTGACCACCGAGGCTTAAGCTTTCTTTCCCGTTTACAAACCTCCTTGCGTCGTTAGGCTTGCCGCATGAAAAGCCTTTTTGTTCTCATTCTTTCGTTTGCCTTTGTGGCTCTTGCCGCCGCCAAAGAAATCCGCATCGGCCTTATTGGCTTAGACACCTCACATGTCATCGCCTTTACAAAGGCCATTAACGACCCGAAGGCAACCGGGCCCTTGGCAAGCGCCAAGGTTGTAGCTGCCTTCAAGGGCGGCAGCCTTGACGTCCCCTCCAGTGCCGGTCGTGTTGAGAAGTTCACCAAAACCCTTACCGAAGACTATGGACTTAAGCTTTACCCCTCTATAGCTGAGTTATGCAAAAACGTGGACGCTGTGATGATCGAGAGTGTCGATGGCAGGCCGCATCTAAGGCAGGCCATTCCGGTGATCGACGCAGGGCTCCCCGTGTTTATCGATAAACCCATGGCTGGATCGCTGGCCGACGCCATATTTATTTTTGACTATGCCCGGAAAAAAGGCGTGCCTTTGTTTAGCTCGTCCTCCCTGCGTTATGGCAAAACCACACAAGCTGCGCGCAATGGGGCTCTGGGCAAAATAACTTATGCAGAAACCTTCAGCCCTGCTTCGCTTGAAGTGCATCATCCAGACCTTTTTTGGTATGGCGTTCACGGCTGTGAATCGCTCTTCACTGTGATGGGTCCCGGTTGTGAAACCGTAGAGCGCCGGGCTACTGCTGAAGGCAAGATTGAGGTGATCGGCAAATGGAAAGGCGGTCGCACGGGCATTTTTCGTGAAGGCAAAGGTTATGGGGGGTCTGCCAAAGGCACAAAGGGAGAGGGTCCCGTAGGAGGGTATGACGGCTACACTCCACTGGTGGTCGAAGTAATAAAAATGTTCCAATCCGGCAAGGTGCCAGTAGCCTCGAAGGAAACCATTGAGCTCTTTGCCTTTATGGCGGCGGCCGATGAAAGCAAACGGCGCGAAGGCAAGCCTGTAGAAATCAAAGAAATCATTGAACAGGCACGTCAATAAACCTGTTCTTTTAGTTCTGCTTCAAAAAGTTTTGCAACAGAAGCCTGCCGTGGTCGGTGAGTATGCTTTCTGGGTGAAACTGAACCCCCCAGATTGGGTGCTCCTTGTGGCGAATCCCCATAATCTCGCCAGCTTCTGTTTCAGCTGTGATCTCTAAACATTCTGGAACCGTGTCGCGTTTTACCACCAGTGAGTGATATCGCGTGGCGGTAAACGGACTGGGAATTCCCTCAAACAAACCCTTGCTGTTATGGGAAATAGGCGAGGTTTTCCCATGCATTATCTCTTCATTGACCACCACTTCTGCACCAAAAGAATGCGCAATACACTGATGTCCTAAGCATACACCTAAGGTGGGCACTTTATGCCCAAAGGTTTGAATGATTTCATTGGAGATACCTGCCTCGCGCGGCGTACACGGCCCAGGAGAAATGAGGATGCGCTCCGGGGCCAACCGCTCAAGTTGGTCTAATGTAATATCGTCATTGCGCCGAACCTGTATCTCCACATTTTCCTCACCTAGATACTGGACTAGATTAAACGTAAATGAGTCGTAGTTGTCGACAACGAGGAGCATCTCAATCAGCCCTTGGGCTTACGTTTACGTTTAGGAGAGTCAAAGAGTTCAAGCTGAGGCGGAGCAAAGAGGTCATAATTCTTTAGGATGCGAATCACTTGCAATAGGTCACTCTTCTGGTAATTACGGTTTACTTCAATGTGCTCTATGAGATCCGATAGCATTGTTCGAAAAGGAATGACCGCATCAATGCCTTTTGACTGGAGGAGATCAATGCTCTGCTGGCGCGCTTCCCCACTGGCTGGCAGTGCGGGAACAACCAATATCTTGGTCAGCGGTCCCGGGCCTCCAAAAGCTTCTGTGGCTCGGGCAAAGGTTTCTGGGCCTGCGAAGCGGAACATTTCAGGCGCATGAGCCAGCACTGCCTGGGTAAACACTTCTGTATGCCACGCTTTGACCACCACCACCGCACGCGTGAGATGTGCCAAGTCTGGTGCCGCTTCCAAAACAAAGGGGACTTCCTGCCCTTCTGCTGGGCCGCTGGGGTTGTGCACGTAAAAATCAATCTCATCGTCTTCACGTTTGGGTGCAATGTGCTTGCGATTTTGACGCACAAAAAACCCATGCAGCTCAAAAAACTCGCGGACTATTGTTTCACTAACGGCCATCAATCTAAAAGTGCTTTCCGGATAACCTTCTCAGGCACCTTTTGCCCGGCCGTCACCTGGCCAATTTTGTTTGCGAGAACAAATTGGACTTCCCCGTTATTCACCTTCTTGTCCAGCTTCATGGCTGCAAATAGACTGCGCGTCTGCGCCGTGGTTAATTTAACCTCAGTCGGCAAGCCTGCCTGAGAGAAAAGCGCCTTCATGCGTGTAACCTGTGTCGCGGGCAATCCACTGACTGCATGGGAAATTTTTGCGGCCGTCATCTGGCCGATGCTGATGGCTTCCCCGTGCAAATACCTGCCGTACTTCGAAATCGCCTCCAGTCCATGGCCAATTGTGTGGCCGAAATTCAGAATTGCCCGCAATCCTGTTTCCTTTTCATCGTGACCGACCACTTCAGCCTTAATCTGGCAACACCGAGCCACCAGCGAGGCCATCGCTTTCGGGTCTTGCCGTAGAATGCTAGGCAAATCTCGCTCCAGCCGCTTAAAAAATTGAGCGTCATAAATAATACCGTACTTTATCACCTCTGCCATCCCGGAGCAAAATTCCCGCGATGGCAGGGATTTCAAAACATCCAAATCACAAAGAACCATTTTCGGCTGGTAGAAAGCCCCAACCAGATTTTTCCCCGCTGGCAGGTTTACCCCCACTTTACCCCCCACCGAGCTGTCCACCTGTGCCAGCAATGTGGTTGGCACCTGAACAAAGTCTATCCCTCTTAGGTACGTTGCCGCACACAGGCCCCCCAAATCTCCCACTACTCCCCCTCCCAGAGCAACAATGAAGGAGCTCCGCTCGAGGCGGTGTTTGGCCAGCTGTCCATAACAGGCCTGCACGTTTTTCAGTGTCTTAGATTTCTCGCCGGCAGGCAGGGATATAAATAGTGGGTCAAACCCTTGCCCCTTCAATGAATCGAGGGTCTTCTTTCGATAGTGCTTGGCAACGTTGGAATCCGATATCACCGCACACCTCTTGCCTAGCTGGATGCGAGCACACTGTTCGCCAATCTCCGCGAGCAACCCTGCCCTGATGCGAATCGGGTAAGAACGGTCTACCAGCGGTACGTTGACCGTGCGCACTTTGAAAAAAGATTAGGCCGCGTACGCGGAAATAGACTCCACGCGTAGGCGCCGGGTTTCATCCCCTAACGAGAGCTCCACTTCTTGGCCTACTGTGCTGCCGAAGATGGCCTGTCCCATCGGGGTTAGATAACTGATACGATCATTGTCCGGATCCCCATCCCACGCCCCAAGCAGTGCGATTTTTTCGCGCTCTTGCGTATCCACGTTGGTTAAGGTGACTTGTGTGCCCACATTTGCGGCGCTGGTATCTGTTTCCGCATAGTTAATACCCCTTGCCCGGTCAATGTCGGCCTCCATCTCCGCTTGCAGGGTCATAAGGACTTTTTGTTGCTCCTTGGCTGCCTTAAATTCAGCATTTTCTCGTAAATCCCCGTACTCCCGGGCGATTTCAATTTCTTTGGAGTTTGCAGGGATTTTTTTCTGCACCAATTCCTCGAACTCCAGCTTCTTGCTCTCCAAGCTTGCCCAGGAAACAATCAGTGTGGTGTCGGCAGATTGCTTGCCCGCTTTGTCCTTATCCCCATGGGTGATGAATGATTGAATCTCAGGATGTGCTTTTACAATTTTCCCCAGCACCGAGCGCTTGTCCATCCCCTCAAAGCAGGTAGACATTTGAATTGCTCGTGTAACATCCTTCACTAGCTCGATATCAATCCCTGAAGTAATCGTGTCGAAGAATTTTGGATCGGTAAGGAGAAAATCGCGCAGTTTAGATGCCCGCTTCTCATCGCTGGTTTCCCGCTCAATTGCTGACAGCATCGCCCCGAAGGCCTCGGGCGTTAAGAGTGAGGAAAAATCCCCTGATTTATCCTTAACGAGCCACAACAACAGTTCCCCCGGGGCTTCGTGATGATTGATCAGTTGGCTTATTTCATTTATAAGTTCATCTTTATGTCCGGCTTCCCCCAGTAATTCCGCGCATTCGCCAACCACACGTGCCGGAACTTGGGTTATCAAACCGAGGAATGCCTGTGGCCAACCTTCATTGATCGCTTGGTAGGTCTGGAGTGCGCGTTGCTGCCGCGCCGCCGGCATAACAGGAACCACTTCAGACAGTTTTACTTCAGTCGCCCAAACAGCCGCCTCATGGGGTGCGCTCTCTCCTGCCTCTTCTCCAAGCGCCTGAGCAAGATCATCTCGAGCCATCACTGCTTCCAAGGCCAACGCCGGTTGGGTTCGGGTGTGGCTTTGAATCTCTTCATCAAGTTTTCCGAGCGTGACTCGGGCCGTCTCTGGCTTGTCTGTAATATCTCCCGCGCTCTTTGTGATTTCCGCCACAATGGGAAGACGAGCTTTTAATCCGCGTGCGGAACTAAAATCATTAAGCAGGCGCTCCTGAAGAGGCGCATCTTCCTCCAGATATCGGATCGCCTCTGTTTTCTTCGTCGGCACCTTGAAATGGCCTCCCTTTCTCATTTCTCGACGGGCCGTCTCCCACCATTTCTTGTAATCATCCGCATCAATCACATCGGGAACGAGCACTTCCTTAACCTTGTCGGTGGTAGCTAGGTTGCCATAACTAGCGACAATAACCTTGATTACATCGTCATGGTGAAGGGCTGCCATCTGTTTAAGCCCATCCATGTCAGTTGCTTTACGGGCCTCAATGTGGTCCTTGGCGATAGGGGTAAGAATTTTGGGGGCAAAGGATAGATCAACTAAATGCCCCGGCCGGCCGGAAAAATCCACTGTCATCTTCCCTAATACCACATCAACTGTTGTGATGTGCCCAAACCCCCAGCTTTTATGCATACAAAAACCCTCCGTAGCCATTTGCATGAGTGTCTCCACATCATTAGGCTGAATTTTTCCAGAAATCGCTAGTTTTTCAAATTCTTCTTTCATGGCCGAGACAACGCTCCGCCCAGTGAAAGGGCTCGCGTGGGAATGCCTGTGGCCTAATAGTACGCGCGTGCCGAGCCAAAATCCAAGAGAAATCGCTGCGCGCATCCTCCGCCAGTGGGAACAGGAACCGATTACAGCCGAAGCCCTTCTTTCAGCCGCCTTGGCGAGTGTTTCTGGGCCTGATCGAGGGCTTTGCCAAGAGCTGGTCTTGGGGGTCCTTCGTAACAAGGCCTGGCTTGACTGGTTGATAGACCAAAAAACAAATGGACGGCGCCAACAGCCGCTTTCGCAAATTCTCCTCCGCCTCGGTCTATATCAAATTTTTCACTTGGACCGGATTCCTGACCACGCAGCTGTAAATGAAACCGTAAATCTTGCCCGCCGACACGATTTGGCCAATCAAAGTGGCTTCATTAATGCCGTCTTGCGTAATTGTCTTCGCGAGAAAAGCTCATGGCTAGAGAAGCTTTCGGGGCTGCGCAATAACCAGCCGGCAATTGGTTATTCCCATCCTCTTTGGCTTGTTCAGCGCTGGCGAGACCGCTGGCCGGACTATGTTAGCCTAATGGAATGGAACAATTTGCCTGCCCCGGTTTACGCCAGGCGCAACACCCTATTAACTACGGCCGAAGATCTTGAAGCGCAATGGACCCAAGAGGGTGTCGCCTTTGCCCGGCTAAAACTTAGCTGGCTCCAGGAAGGGTTAATGTTCAGAATTGAGCCCAATGGCTCGCCCGGCTCCCTTCCAAGTTTCCGTGAAGGGAAGTTTTACATTCAAGACCCGAGCACTCTCGCCTCAGTACAAGAACTCAACCCACAGCCCGGTGAGAACATTCTTGATCTCTGCGCAGCTCCCGGAGGCAAGGCCACCGCGATTGCCCAACGCACGCAGGACAACGGGTCCGTTCTTGCTGTCGACATTGATGAGGCTCGTTTAGATCGCTTGAGGGAAAACGCCGGCCGACTCGGGTTGCGATCAATACAGCCCAAGGCCCTCCATCAAATTGATCTTAAAACTGCAGGTCCGTTTGATCGGATTCTTGTTGATGCTCCCTGTTCTAATACCGGCGTAATGCGGCGAAGAGTCGATGTCCGCTGGCGTCTGAACGCACGCGAACTGCCCGTGTTGGCTCGCACCCAAATTGACCTCCTCAATCGAGCAGCTCCCCTGCTTAAACCCGGAGGGGTATTGGTTTACAGCACCTGCAGTATTGAGGCAGAGGAAAACGAAGACGTCATCACTGCGTTTATGCGTAAACATCGAGGGTTCAAAATGGAATCCTCCCGAGCGCTAACTCCCATGAAAGACAAAACCGACGGAGCCTTTGTCGCGCGAATAAGTAAAGCTAACCCCAAGAGCTAGCGCTTGCTTTTCAACAAGCCTCCTGGAGGAGCGAAGTCATCGGTCAATAGGCCGGCTCGATTCGCTCCCGGAGGCGGCGCGGCGCGAATACGCCCAACTCTTCGTCCAAAATATCTAGGCAGATTAGGCCGAGCCTCCTGCAAGTCTTTGACTTTATTTTTCAGCGACGTACTCGTTAGGGGGGTCTTTGACTTTACTCCAAGCATCACGATGTTACGCGTATCAGTTGCAGGGAAATGATAAACATGGGGAAACACAGACTTCAGAGTCTGGTAGATTGACCCCACAACATCCGCACGCCAGCCATCATAGGTGCCAATCACATTGAAAACCAACGCTCCGTCCTTCGTAAGGTCTTCCGCGGCCAAAGCAAAAAACTCCTTTGTCGCCAAATGAAATGGGATGTGCGTCCCAAACTGGTTTGAGGTATAGGCATCCATCAAAATGGCGTCATATTTAAGTTGTTTATTGAGGCGCAGGAATTGACGTCCATCTTGGAAATGGATTTTGTGTTTGGGTGTTTCTTTCACGTAAAAAAACTGCTTCGCCACTTTTGCCACAACGGGATCCAGCTCCACTGTGTCCATGTGGATATCCGGATAATAATGTTGAAACACCCGCACCGTGCTTCCCCCTCCCAGTCCCATTAATAATACCCGCTTGGGTTTTGGGTTCCACAACAGCGGCATCTGAAAATATTCGGTGTACTCGAAATGCCCGAGCAAAGGATTCTTAATCCACATACGAGTTTCCATGGAGCCATTGAATCGCAGCAGCCGGTATCCCCCTGAGTCCTCCACTGAAATTTGGTTGTGTGCTGAGGTTGTGCGGAGCCGTACCTGTGCGTGTGCCAAGCTAAGCGACGCCAGCAGGAGGCCTATTCCGATTGCTTTGATGTGTTTTCCTTCCATACCAAATCCAAGGCAAAGCATAGTGCTGCCAGCCCCAGCGTCAATAAACCTGTGATCCTAAATAATTCGGTGTTGGAAAAATGATCAATCAACACATAAGCGGTCACAAACACCCCCCCAATGCTTCCAACGGTGCTGGCGGCATAAACTGTCCCGCTCAGGGTTCCTATATTTTCCAGCCTATATACCCTCAGGCGGATGATATAGGGTGAGATCATCGCCAGCGCAAAACACGGCAAAAGAAACACTACGGCACTTCCCATGGCTGGATCAATTTTCCGCCATATTGCCGGCACCTCAGGAATCGCTTCATGAGGCGCCGGATTAATCAACGGGCTCTTCCCTTCGTTGACCGTAAAGTCTGGGGGTAATTCTGATGTCAGTTCAGAAACGGGGCCGCCGTCAATAATAGCTGCTTCCTGAGGCAAGGCATCGGACGCATGCCGATCCACAATTGCATCCAGCACTTTAGGAGCTGTGGTCGGAATAAGCAGAATGAAAATGCCTGCAGCAATCAGCACCATCCCCAGATCGCTTGCACGCTTACGGTGATCGGCCAGGCGCCCTCCAATGGCATAGCCCATGGCCAGAGCAAGCATGACTACTCCTATCTGGCTGGTCCACACATAGAACGCCCCTCCGAAATATGGCTGTAAATACCTGGCTCCGACAATTTCTAAAACCATGACTGCAAACCCTCCAAAAAACACAAGGGCCCCGAGGGCAATCGTTCTTCCCGCTGGCATTGTCGATCCGTCCTCCATGGTTATGGAAACACCGCTACCTCTATGTCTGTCTCTTTTCGTATCTTTTGTGCGAAGGCTTCCAGCTCCTCGTTCTCTAGCTTTGCGGCAAAGTCCTCAGGCGTAGGGCGCGCGATCGTGTACAGATGTACCTCCTGAATCCGCCCTCCTCCGGACGTAATATCATTGAGGCGCCCACAGAATGCTTTTAGCTCCTGCTCACTCATCGCCTTTCCGTGTGCTCTGAGGAAGAGGCTTTGGATAATAATCGGACGCTCCCTGGCTGTTTCCAGCAGGTTGCAGAGCACGCGTTCAAACTTCACGCTGGAGCGGTTGACCGTCTTGTAATAGAGCTCCGATCCAGCATCCAGCTTTGCCCATATCTCCCCTTTATGTGAGTCCATTATCGACAAACCGTGCTTCACGTCTATTTTGTCCAGCCCTGCCGCGTCCGTGATAAGAACCATCTTTGTTTCCGATAACCCCTCGTGCCGCTTCACCTCCGCCACCGATTCAACGCACTCTGAGAAATTATTAATCATTGTTGGCTCCCCGTCCCCGCTAAAGGCAATGTCCTTCACTTCGCGAGCCAAATCGCCCACCTCATCAAACTTTGGCTCCCTGGCTAATCCGCCGTCCTTAACAAACTGAACCAAATCCAGCAGCTCCTCTCTCATTTGGTTGAGGTCAACCTCTGTCCTTGTTCCTGGCGTGCTTCGGTCCACCTCACAATAAATGCAGTCGAAATTGCACGCCTTGTCAGGGTTGAGGTTAATGCCAATCGAGAGCCCTTGGCTGCGGCGCGAAATAACGGGATAAACGAATGTAAAGTCTGAGAAATGCCGTGTGTGATCCTGGACGGCTGCCCAACTCGATTTGATTTCTCCCTCCGCCACGGCCCCGACCCTACGATGCTATTGGCAGCTTGCCAACGCCCAAGGCTAGCGCCCGAATCGATTTTTGACCTTCCCGTAGGTTCGTAATTTTCCTTTATCTCCGAACTGTTCCCATTTTTTAAGCTCTCCGTTGGTGTATTCGGACCTAAAACTCGGAGACCCATCCTCATGCCAACCAAACCAGGCCCCGGCTCTTTCATTCAGCGAATGGTATCCTTCAAGCTCAATCTGCCCATTGGCATAGAAATAGATAACCTTCCCGTGTTTACGGCCCCGGGCAAATTCGGTTTCCTCCCGCAACCGGCCTTCTTTATCCCAGCGTTTCATCACACCATCACGGTATCCGTCAACCAGTCTATATTTCAGATGCGGGATTCCTTCTGGATGCTCCAGCACTACGGTGCGGTTATTCATCAACTGCCGCTCTCGTGACTTGCGTTCCTGTTGCTCCAGTTTCAAGCGCTTTAGGCGCTCAAGATGTTCCCGTTTCTCCCGCATCCTTTCCTCTGCTATCCGTTTCTCTTGCGCTAGGCGCAATAATTCACGGCGGCGCTTTTCGGCATGGTATTTTTCTATTCGTTTACGTTCTTCGCTATATCGTCGCTCTCTTTCTCCCTCTCTCCAGGGATCGTATCCTTCAGCGGAGATTCCTTCAGGCCATTGAGGTAGTGTGTCTTTTTCTGTTTCCCAGGTGGACAGCGATTGCCAGCTTTCCAGACCCTCGTACCTTGCCCTCAGAAGATCTGCGCTGCTCACTCGCTCAGGCCACTGGGCCGGATGCATTCCGTATATTTGTTTCATCCATTTATACAATTCCCTCCTCTTGTGGCGGAGCATCTCAGAGCGTTCAAAGAAAGCTTCGGTGGCACAGGTGAAAAATTCCGCCTTTTTCGTGGTGGCATATTTACGAATGACTTCTGTGTTCGTTTTTTCTTCCCACGCACGACAGATATCCTGGTACTCTTCCTTGAGAAAAGATTTATAGTCCCGCTTAACCGCGCTCTGTTCAAAATGCGGAACACTCTCTTCTATGGACCGGAAATCCAGCATGTGCGCAAACTCGTGGAGGGTCACATTATAATTGTCGCCTCCATCCTCCATCCCCTCCTTGGTCCAATACCAGCCTTGGCGAATCTGTCCGCGGTAGGAGCTGGCATCGCCCGCAATCCCATCTTTTTCTTTCACCGCATCCAGATCTGCGGGGAAAAAAGTGAATTTTTTGAAATGCGAATAATCCTTCTTGGAGCGGCGCGCGATCAGAAGACAAGCCTCACAAGCCACACACACCTGTTGGAGCTCTTTGTCTGGAGCAGCTCCCACCCAATGGCTCCATTCCCACTCGACCTTTTCAATAAACCACGGGATGAGTTCCTCAACAACCAAGGTCAAGTCCTCCGGAAGGCGCCTGTAGATAGCCACATTTTCCTCGAGGATATCGCGCCAATGCGGCTCAAACCCAAGGGGTACTGGGGCCAGATGTGAAGTGATGGCCATGTCCTACGCCCTTATGACACATGAGTTGACTTTTTACAACCAGGCCAAATGGGACTCACAGGCCCATGATTTGGTAACCGCAATCAACGTATAGCACCTGGCCGGTGATTGCTGCTGCTCCGTCACTGGCAAGGAAAGTGCCCGTGGCCCCGAGCTCCTCCGGCAGCACATTGCGCTGCAAGGGGGCATGTTCGGCGTTGTGCTTCAGCATGCTGCTGAATCCGGCAATGCCACGGGCCGCAAGCGTGTTCATCGGTCCGGCACTAATGC
>Ga0208766_1001069_pt1 | contig 14885 bp, 14 predicted proteins | sample ETN01SmetaG_3_FD_185792 | JGI IMG/M metagenome (GOLD analysis project Ga0208766, IMG submission 185792) | Marine microbial and viral communities from oxygen minimum zone, Eastern Pacific Ocean - ETNP2014F12-01SV263 (SPAdes) (version 2) | ecosystem: Environmental > Aquatic > Marine > Oceanic ... | reverse complement strand
CAACACGAAATTCGATTGCGAAATTCGCACACGGAATACTTGATTCTCCTTTGATGATGGCGCTTTCTGCAGCAGCAGGCAGGGAGGTACCAATGTTGTTTGTTCCATCTATGCACAACGACTTGTTCCATGATGCTGTAACTTCAGATTTGATTTCTAAACTGGAAGAATTAGGTGTTGACGTACTGTTGGAAGAACCTTCCGAGGGTAGGATGAAACAACCCAGTGCGAGACGCATTGTCGCACAGTTTTGTAACCTAACAAATAGGGGTCTGCAAAGTCGCAAAAGAGTTGCAGTAACACTTGGGGGGAATTCCGCACCGATTGACTCAGTTAGGAGGATAGTTAACACTTCTACGGGAAAAACCGGCTGGGCAATAGCCGAGCATCTGCATAGGATGGGGCATGATGTAGTTTGTTTGGTGGGGCAAACATCCAGCACCCCAACATTTCCATTGCCCGACGTAAGATACGATGAATCTCCAGATGGACTACTGAATGAATCAATCCAAGTCGCGAATTCTAATCCAGAACCTGAGTTCTGGATACACGCTGCCGCAATACTGGACTATGCTCCTGAATATGAAAGTGGAAAGACTCCTAGTGGAATTGAAAACTGGAAAATTGAACTTTCCCCAACTAAGAAACATATCCAAGCCCTAAAGGAGCATGTGGGGGGGTCAATGAGAATCGGATTCAAACTAGAGGTCGATGTAGACGAAGAAACCCTAATCTCCAAATCTAAGTCTCTAATCTCCGACAACGACCTCGATGCCGTAGTTGCCAACCTTCTGGACGAGGTAAATGGGGAATCGACAAAAAGATGCAGGATCATATTCCCTAATGGAAACGTGGAAAGCATCCGAGATTTGTCAGAATTGTGCGAGGCAATCGAGGCGATAATCGCTTCAAACTGATCCTCCCGACAAACGAATCATTCAAGCACTATTCCATATGGGAAAAGAGCGTGGCGAATCATTCCAAGGCTAAGAGGGGAATCCCCCCCAAGTCAGATTTTAATTCATGGTACCCTGCTATAGTCGAGATTGCCGATCTCGTCGACAAGAGGTATCCAATCAAAGGAATGGATGTATGGAAGCCATATGGCCTCTCTGCAATGGGCCTTATTGACCAATTAGCTAGGGGCGAGATGACACGCACTGGTCATCTCGAGTATCGCTTCCCACTATTGGTTCCCGAGGCCCTACTAGACAAGGAGAACAGACTAGTGTCAAGGTTGAAGGCAGCCCGCGAGGCGGGTGTCGATCCCTCCGAGTTACGACTCGATGAAGAGGAGTCGGGTTTCAAGAAAGAAGTCTATTGGGTCACTCATGGCGGTGAAAATAAGTTGGAGATCCCAATGTTCCTGAGGCCAACTTCTGAGACTCCGATGTATACGATGTTCTCTCTATGGGTCAGGAGTCATGCTGATTTGCCACTGAAAACATTTCAGATTGTTAACACATTCAGGTACGAAACAAAGCAGACTCGCTCATTCATCAGGGTCAGGGAGATCCATTTCTTCGAGGCACATACGGTTCATGCAGACCAGCATGGAGCTGACATGCAGATTCAAGAGGATGCAGAAATGGTTCAGAGAATTATGCATGAACTATGCCTTCCATCATTGGTTTCCAAGAGGCCGGTTTGGGACACCTTCCCCGGTGCATGGTACACCAAGGCAGCAGATGTTGTTATGCCTAATGGTAGGACTTTGCAGGTTGCTACTTACCACCACTATCGTGATCAGTGGGCCGATGCCTTCGATCTTTCATATGAAGATCCAAATGGTGAGACGAAAATGTGCCATCAAACTACATTTGGAATGTCTGAGAGGTTATTGGGTGCAGTGGTGGGGATGCACGGCGATGACAAGGGATTGGTAATGCCTCCTTCAATAGCACCATTCCAAGTCGTCGTAATGCCAGTTGCCTCTCACTCTGATGAGGGAGTCATTCCAGCAGTCGAGGCTCTAGCTGCAGAGTTGAACAACAGTGGCCTCAGAGCCACAGTCGATTCAAGAGACGTTAGGCCCGGAGTTAAGCACTATGATTGGGAGATTAAGGGGGCCCCCATCAGAGTCGAACTTGGTCCAAGGGACCTAAAATCACGCAAATGCATCGCTACTCTGAGGACTGGGGGGAAGGTCGAGATCGATCTAGATGGTGCACCAGGGAGAATCAGGGACATGCTATTCGAGATTTCCGAAGAACTGCGAAATCGGGCCGATGCGATCGTTTCACAACTAGTCCAAGAGTTCCCAATTGAGGATCTAGGTGCTCAAGATAATGGCGACTACATAGTTGATGAGGGGGTTGTTTACGAGATCGCTTTCGACGGAAATGACTCCGATGCCCAATTCCTTGAGAAGAAGACAGGGTTGACTTTATTGGGCGAGTGTGATGAACCCTTTGGAGAACCTAGGAAATGCTTGGTTACCGGAAATCAAACTTCCAAGAGACAATACATTGCAAGGATGTACTAGACTTTCTTCTTCGATAATATTCCGAAGACAGTAATTATTGTGAAGATCACAATTAGAGCCAAGTCACCAATCAGTATCTCTGACATTGGCTTGACCCATGAATCCACCTCGTGTAGACGTTCGTAGGTGTAGCCCTCTGTCCAAACTACCTTTGTCTGACCGTAATCATCGTTGCATATTTGCCTCATATTCGCCACACCAACAGAGCATAGAGCAGCCCCCATGCCTATTGACATGTTGAAGATGGTCACAATTATCCCAAAAAAGCCAGTAGAGAAAACAAACCAGCGCCTTCTTTTTCCTTCGACAGTATCACTAATCTTGGAGTCAGAGATGCTTGGAACGAAATCAGGTAGGCTCACATCTTCCGAAATCAATCCGAAATCTTCCAAAGTCTCCGTGGATCGAATTTCTGGTGCTTGTACGCCTAGCTCCTCCAGGGCTTCACTTCCGTAGATCCTCTCTGCCATTGAGTATAGTTGCGCATCATCCTCAATTTCGGCAGGATCAATTTCCCCTTCCAGAAGTCTCTTGACAGCCTCTGGGTCGGGCATATGAAAAATTCTCGGAATCAAAGGACGTATCAAATGAACCCCAATAAGGACTCTCTCAAGATGCGTTTTTCCGGTTTATCGAGTTTCTCGCCGCTTGACAAATCGCCACACTAGTCAGACCGACTTCTTCCATTAGCTCAGATGTGCCTCCACTTTCCCCGAATCTGTCATTGACCCCGACCATTTCCAATGGGATTGGTTTGTTGGTAGATAGCCACTCCGACAGTGACCCCCCAAGCCCACCAATTATCGAATGATCTTCGGCCGAGACAAAGCATCCGCAACTTTCCGCTAGTTCTGACAGCAATGCCGTGTCTAACGGTTTGATAGTGTGCATGTCAACTACGGTGCAATTGATCCCTTCTACGGCGAGAACAGATGCCGCATTGCGAGCCTTCTCCACCATAACTCCGCATGCGAAAATTGCAACATCGCCTCCTTCCTCTAGAATCGAACCAACTCCAATTTTCAGGCCCAATTTACTTTCGTCATCATACATTCTAGGAACCTTATTCCTTGCCGTTCTAGTGTACGAGGGTCCTTCGATGTCCAATAGTTGGACAGTCAACTCTTCTGCAGACAAATCATCACACGGATGGATGACCGTCATTTTGGGTATCGATCTGTAAATGGATAAATCCTCTATTGACTGTGCGCTGCTACCATCAGTGCCAGTATGTATCCCGCCATGACTTCCGCAAATGTGGACTCTTAGCCCCGGTCGAGCAATCCCATTTCTGACCTGCTCGAAGGCCCTCTCGGTGAAAATCGCGAATGTACTTGCAAAGGGCACTTTTCCGGATGAGGCCATTCCAGCGGCCACAAGCATCATATTTTGCTCTGCAATCCCCATCGATATCGTTCTCTCAGGGAAATTTTGGCGGAAATGGCATGATTTTGTCGATTTCCCCAAATCTGCTTCCAATACCACAACTCGTGGATCATCAGATAACCTGAGGAGTGCCTTTCCATATCCATCACGGGATGCCCCCCCCATTGACGGGGCACTCACGACAATTCCCCCAGAGCTATTTCCAATTCCTCATTATTTGGGGCCTTACCATGGAATTCAGGATTGTCCTCCATGAATGATACTCCCTTGCCCTTTGTGGTATTGGCGATAATTGCAGTGGGCCCAGAATCATCGGCCTCTGCCCATTGCAGGACTCCAACAAGTTCGCTCATGCTGTGGCCATCAACTTCTTTGACATTCCAACCAAAAGACTCGAATTTTGCCGCAATGTCACCAATTTCCATCTGAACTTCCATGAAGTCATCATTCTGTATTCTGTTCCTGTCTACAATTACTCGTAGATTATTCGCATTATGATAATTTGCTGCCATCACGGCCTCCCAAATTTGACCTTCCTGGGTCTCTCCATCGCCAAGCATAACCCAGATGCTCCTTTCACTGGAATCCATTTTTGCCGATAAAGCGCAACCTAGTCCGAAAGAAAGTCCCATTCCAAGACTTCCAGCTGAGAAATCTACGCCCTCCGTCCAATTCATATCCACATGCCCCTGACAAACAGACCCCAAGGTTCTGAAGGACATTAGATCGGCCTCTTCGAGTACCCCCATCTGGTGAAGAAGTGCATACATCGCAGGACTAGCATGACCCTTGCTCATCACAAATCTGTCACGGTCTTCCCAATCGGGGTTATCCGTATCGAATCTTAGAGTCGAGCCATATAGTGCAACCATGCAGTCAATTGCTGACAGGGATCCTCCTGGATGCCCCGCACCGGCTGCATGCGTCATCTTTACAATATCAATTCTGCATTTTCTTGCCATTTCTTCTAATTCTTCAATTCTAACTTGAACGGCTTCGCCCACGAACAGAACTTTTGAGTAGGGCTATTGATAGTTTTCAATGACGATTTGATAACTTTCTAGCAGAGTGGTTCAAATCATACCATTTACTCGCATTGATTAGAGATGCCAACTCAACATATTTCAGAGGGGGACTGGCGGGCCGAATTATCCCATATTACCATCCCACTTTCAGTAAAAAATGACCCATTACTATCCCATGCTTTGGAAACTCTGGTCGAAGGTGGACGGATCACGAAGGCTGAAGGAAGGGACTTGTACAAGAATTCCGAACTCCCAGGGCTCACTGCACTTGCACGCATGATCAAACAATCAAGATTTGGCGATCGTGTGTTCTTCAACGCAAATCTCCATGTAAATACCACTAACATTTGCACTCTTGCATGCCGCTTTTGTGCATTTAGGAAGGGCTCAAGGCATAGGGATGCATACTCTCTAACGGCCGAGGAGTTCGTCTCAAGGATTGAGCCATATAGTGGGGTAATTGATGAGGTGCATGCAGTAGGGGGTTTGCATCCAGAATGGACGATAGACAATTATCTGGAAATTTACGAGTTGACAAAGAGTAAATTCCCCGAAATTAGCATTAAATCTCTGACGGCTGTAGAGGTCAAACACATCGCTACTCGGTCGCATCTTTCGATAATGGAGACCCTCATGTCGCTTAAGAAATCAGGATTAAACTCCCTTCCCGGTGGTGGGGCTGAGATTTTGGTTGACTCAATTCGCGATCGGATTTGCATGGGTAAAGAGAAGTCATCAGAATACTTGGAGATACATGCTATTGCTCATGATCTTGGCATTCCAACAAATTGTACAATGCTATTCGGGACTATCGAGTCAATCGACGATCGAATGACACACTTCGATCTGCTAAGGACCCAGCAGGACTCTTCTGCCGGTTTCCAATGCTTCGTCCCCTATCCTTTCTTGGAGGACAATACTCGACTACCAGAGGCGAAGTTAGCATCTGGAGAGGAGATAATCAGAGTAATCGCACTGTCCCGAATTATGTTGGATAACATCCCTCACATCAAGGCCTACAGAATGAATATAGGCGACCATCTGGCTTCAATTGCAATCAATTCTGGTGCTGATGATATCGACGGCACAGTTGGGCACGAGGAGATTATGCACGTTGCTGGAAGCACCACTAGTGTAGATTATGACAGTGCCAAGTTAGCACGACTGATTATGTCATCAGATCAAGAACCTGTGAAAAGGGACTCTACTTATTCTCGATTCGAATCTATTGATTCAGAGCCAATCACTGAACGGAAGGCTCTACCAATCATAGGTCAGTGAAACCATGTCCTGGAAAAAGACTCTTGGCAGGGTCTCATTCATCAACTGCGACCCCATTTTCCACTCCATTGGTCCCAATTGGAGAATCCTTGCTGCGCCACCTTCATGGCTAACAGGGCATCTACTAAGGCAGGATTGCATCACTGCTCCCATACCAGCAGCCGACTATGCGACCAATTGCAATGCTCTCCATCTATTACGGGACATCGGAATCGTCGGCCGGGAGTCTGTTGGTTCGGTGATTCTTTTCGGAAATAGGCCCCTTGAGTCAATGCGCGACATCGCGCTACCGTCCGACTCATCCACATCTAACATGCTCATGAAGTGGATTTTGGGGCAGAGAGACTTGGACCCAAAACTGGTTCCTATGGGCCCAGACCTAGAAACGATGCTTGAGGATTGCGACGGAGCTCTAATTATTGGAGACCGAGCCTTATCATCGGCCCTAAGTAACCCCGAACTAGTTCGAATGGATCTGGGTAATGAATGGACAAAAATCACCGGTCTGCCAATGGTATTCGGAGTATTCGCTGCAAGAGCCGATTCTTCGCCAATCTTAGTTAATGAAGCTAGGGAATCCATGCTCATGAGCTACAACCAGTTCCTAGACGACGAGAAAATCAAGTCAGAGGTATCCCTCCTCTCATCTCAGAAGATTGGGCTCCCAGTGGATAGGGTCGCCAAATACTTCGATGAAGAAGTCTCCAATCTCCTAGACAGGCCATCCATAGAAGGGCTGAGAATTTTCCTGGAAGAAGTATGTGGAATGGCCAATGAACCAAGTTGGTTCGAAAACCCTCACTCAGAGTAATCTAGCCTATCACTAGAAACCCAATTTAGAAGGTCGATAGCAACTTCACATGATTCAGCGACTACAATCTCGTCATCTTCTGCGAACCTCTCCAATGTAGACATCGCAGCCCTGTTTCCGATTGCTCCGAGGGCCTCTGCAGCCTCGTGCCTGACCATGACATCCTCTTCTAAGTCCTCCAATCTACTAATCAGATGTGGGACTGCATGATCATCTTGCATCTGTCCCAAAACATATGCAATTTCATGCTTCAGTAATGCCGATGATGAATCAAAGGCTGCAGCCAATGAGTCAACCGCATCCTTGCCCCCAATATTCCTCAGAGCAAAAAGGGCCCTCATCCGTTGGAACATCCTCTCGTCTTCATCACACAGACTCGCTCTGAGCTTTCCTACGGCCAAACCGCTGCTGGCTGGAGCCGGATCAACGGAACCGAATTCACTAACATCTGGCCTCTCAGTCATCAACTTTCAGCCCCAATAAATTGCATACCTCTGGCATCGAAATCTTTCCTGACAAGTCCTACTTCCTGCCCACGTTCAAGGAACAACCTCACCGCCTCACGACCTTCCTTTCCATAGTCAATCGTCCTTTCGTTAACATACATCCTGACGAACTCCTCGTTTGTATCCTCGTCGATCCCTCTTCCCCACTTAATTGCATCTTGCAGGGCTAAATCTGGATTGGAGAGTGAATATTCTATACTCTTCCTAATATCGTTCGAAATTTCTTTGCACATCTCGGCACCTAGATCCCTCCTAACGACATTTCCTCCAAGCGGCAGTGGGAGTCCAGTTAGTTGATTCCACCAAACTCCAAGGTCGATGACCAAGAATGCCCCTTCATTGGACCATGTTAGTTGTCCTTCGTGTATTATCACGCCCGCATCGAATTCACCGCTTAGGACCCCTGGCTGTATTTTATCGAACGGCACTTCCTTGACTTGGACTTCGCCCATTGCTAGAATAAGGGACAAGTAGGAACTTGTGCTCCTTCCGGGAATTGCGATGACTTTGCTCTTTGCATCCTCGACGCTCATTTCCGTATTCGAAATGAGTATTGGCCCATATCCCTCACCCATCGAAGCCCCGCAATTCATCAGTGCGTAGTCATCGGAAATCTTTGGGTACGAGTGTATGCTCACAGCAGAAACCTCGAAGTTACCCTGCTCGGCCTCTTGATTCAGAGAATCAATATCAACAAGGACATGCTCATATGTTCTTCCGCGTGTGTCTATTAGGCCATTGGTAAGAGCATGGAACATGAATGCATCATCAGGATCCGGTGAATGGCCAATTCGAATTTTCATCCCCCCATCGTGCATATTCAATGCGCGAAGTTTTGAGTTGAAATGCGTTTTCGTCAACTCCTCTCCTCGGAATAATGAAATGGTTGCCCCCAAAGGGGGTTATCATGCCAGACCCCTCTAAGCTCTCCACTGCCTCTGGGCAGCTCGGACCCGTGTGCGCAATTACCGGTAAGGCCCTCAAATTCTCTGAGGCAATCGTCCTCGACAACGAGTACGTTTGTTGGGAGGCATATGTCGAGGCAACCGGAGCCTCACCCTCGACTGATGGAAAAGAAGTCGGCGGACTCAAGCTGGGCTGATTGAAAACTTATGGCCCTCGGCCCTCTATTTGACTCATGGCGGGTGGATGGAGTCGGTTCGCATTGCGATTCTCGGAGTATTACGACTCCATTTCTTCTGAATCAATCTGGACCCCTCCAAGACTGAGGACAAGGGAATGGATGTTCATCCCATGGGGTGGGGCACCTCCTGACCGGCACCGAGCTTTCTCTAACAAGAATTCAATTCACTCATATCTGCGGAGCAGAGCCCCGCACTCATGCTTTCATAGCACTGCATACTACCAAGACCCCTCCCAATTAAAGATGGCAGAAAAGGGCTGGCTCGGGGCCGATCTTATTTTCGACTTGGACGGAGATCACCTTCCGGGTGTTTCAGATAATGACTTTCCTGCTATGATTGAAGTCATTCAAGGACAGGCATGGCGATTGTGGAATGAATTCCTTGAGCCCGAATTCGGATTCAAAGAAAAGTACGCCCAATTCACATTCTCTGGTCACAGAGGTTTCCACATTCACGTCAGAGACCCAAGCCTCATGCATCTTGACTCAAATGCCAGACGTGAGATCGTGAATTATATCCGCGGTGAAGGAATTGACATACAGTCCACAATATCTGACAACTCCGAATGGGGGCGCAGAGCATTACAAGGAATCGACTCCACATTAGCAAAGCTATCTAGGATCTCTAGCGGACAAACAGGAAAGGGAGCCTTACTAGATGAATTGCATGGAATACTGAAAATTAGGGCAAATTCTCCACAAGTAAATCTGAAATCTAGCTCAAGGGCGAGTATTGAGGAACTCGCAAAACTTGCAGATAACGAGGAAAAAATCAGCAGACTGAAGAATGACCCAAATCTAGCGGTCTTTGGCCCTAAATGCACTCCTATATTCTGGGAACTTGTGAAGGGGGACTCCTCAGTAGTGATAGGAACCGCGGGAGAAACGGACGAGGTAGTGACCGTAGACACCAAGCGAGTCATCAGGTGGGTGGGGAGCCTGCATGGAAAATCCGGCTTACGCGTAACCGAGTTGCCACTAGAGAGACTAGATCCGGATTCCAGTGACAAATTCGACCCCCTCTCCGAGGCTGTCGTCTTCAAAGGTGGCAATGTGAAGGTACGGACTATTGCCGAAGACGTAACCGCAGAAATTTCCGGACACCGGGTTGAACCTGCACTGGGGGACGAAATAGAGGTCAATGAGTCGATGGCGATGTTCCTTTGCTTGAAAGGATGGGCAGAGATTTGCAAATGAGCCCGATAACGGCAAATGGCGTATAATTGAGTCATCTCAATTACGAAGCCACAGAATATTGAATAGTGTTGAACTTCGGAAACAGTTCGTGATTGACCCTTTGGACGACGTTGATGCTGATTCTGAAGATCCCCTCAGCCCACTCCCCCCTCCTCCGCCAGGCATCAACATGCCTCTGCCAGAACCTCCCATGCCATTGCCTGAGATACCCCCTGCAACCTCGGACGCATCCTCTCCACAGTTTGGATTTGTTCCAGAGCCTTCCGCTGATAGCGAACTCCTAGATGCTGCAAATTCGCTCGCTGCAAATTCGCCCAGTAAGCCTTCTGACCGACCATCCGATTTCAAATCCGTATGGGACCAGAGGAAGACTTCAAACCCCACTATATCGAGTGATTCAAGGGATAGCATTTACAACAGGATAGAGAGGATATCGACAGGACGCGGCGAATCCCTGATGGACAGATACGCTGATCGGTTCGGTTCCGATCTCGACAGGGAAATTATCGTTCTTCGTAAGAAGGATCAAGACGATCTGGCTTCTATAAAGCCAACAGTTGAGCTAATCTCGGAAGCCAGTAAAAATGAGATGTCATTGGATGAATTCCTCGAGGCAATGGATGATTCGGACTTCGTAGGGCGTGTCGCCGAGAAGACTGGGGTCTCAGTGGATAAAATCGCAGAGTTAGATCTAGATTCTATGAAAGACTTCTTCGAAAACGCTGACATTGATAATTCAGGATCTCTTGACTTCGACGAGTTTGTGAATGGAATTATCCAGAGTTTCAGATCCTACGACGAGGACTTCTCCCACTTCTTCACGGTGGTTAACGGGCTCCTCGGTCAATTGCCCGATGAGAAAACCTTAGCATTCATCAATTCGGAATCATTCAAGTTATTCGAGAGTGTCGGCAACGACCCAACATCGATCGATACCGAATCAAGGGGTGAGTTCTTCACGATGGTTAATGAACTGCTTGTAGACCTGCCCGAAGCAGTCATGAAGTCATTCACAGAATCTAATGATTTTGATTTGTACAAGCTAATCGCGAATAGGTATGGTGGTTGAATGGGTCTCTTGGAGAAGGCTGGCCAGATTAATTCCGGTGAATCGACTAGCGTTGCTCCCGCTGTACCGGAGGCCAAGCCCGAGCCCGTGGCGGCTGAAACCGTTGCCGAGCCAGAACCAGTCCAATCGAAGAAAAGATCCAGGAGAAAGAGAGCACCTAGGAAGAAGAGGGAGCCAAGGGAGAAGAAGGTCAAGGCCGCAAAAGTACTCCCAGAGGGATTCGAGGTAGCTTCCAATAGTCAGAGGGCAATCAAGAGAATATCTGATTTCACTGTTTCCTGGGGCTGGTGCGTACCACTAGTTCTTTTGAACGCATGGGGATCGTATTATGATCCAACATATTTCGTGTTTTTAGGGCTAGGGTTGATGGGTTTCAATCTTGGATTTATGCCGAGGACCACGAATAGGACCGTAGGAAACTGGATTAGCCGAACTAACTACATCAATACACATAGCAAACAACCACATCAGACATTTGTTCTGATCAAGGGCTTGACCTTCGCTGTTGTACTAGTGGGAATTTTATTGGTGGCGACATCGCTTCAAGACTTAGGTGAATCGAGTGGACAGATACTGATGGGTTTTGGATTATTATTGCTCCTGCCTCCATTTTTAGACTATCTTTTCTACAGGTTCAAGAGGGATAATTTGGGACTCTGGGATACTCTTTATGGCGGGGTATGGATGGTCAAAACTACCAAGTCTGCACAATCCAAGGGCTGGTTGAAGCGGCTAGAGCAACTTGGCGACTACTCTGAATCTCAAGGATGGTGGTCCGATAAGGAATCCGATGGAGACTCTGGGGCCTCTGAAGATTAACCATCAGTATTCCACTGGGATAGGTTCCAGTGACCTCCAAAGGAACCAGCATGCCGCACTTCGATAGGGGCGCCATGATTCAGCCACCTCCCGCAAATCCTTGATATCCGATGCGTCGGGGACGAGCATTCGGATCCCTCTTTCAACACTCAGATCCCCCAGACTAAGAACATCTGGGCGCATCAATGAGAATATCAGCATCATCTCAGCGGTCCAGGGCCCTACTCCTTTGAACTTCACAAGGTGCTTGATGATGGAATTATCATCCATCTCCTCAAATCCTACTGGCAGTAGAGGGACTTCGCTAGTTGCGATTCCATGTATGTACTGGCTCTTTTTCAAAGACAGTCCACAAGATGCCAACTCTTCTAGCGTAAGAGAACCAATAGTGAGCCTATCGATTTTACCACAATGCTCCTCCAACCTTCCGTGAATGGTATCTGCAGCCTTAACAGAAATTTGCTGTCCAATAATGCTTCTAACCAGTGTCTGGAAGATTTCGCCACGCCCTGACAAGTGATCAGCACCGTATAGATGGACAATTTCCCCCAATAAGGGGTCGTTAGATAGGTAATCGACTGCTTGTTCCCACCATTCTGGCTTTCCTTTCCGCATGATTGGATTAGAAGGACTCTACTCTAAGAGTTAGTTGCTCGAATAATCAAATCTCCGGCATCATCAGGGATTTTGCTTACTCAGACTCGGAGTCGTATCTGCTGCGTGCTAGCTCCCTCATGTCTTCGTGGAGTACGCCATGATCGATGGCATCTTGGTCAGACTCATCTACTATCTCGACTCCAAGCAGAGTCTCGATAATATCCTCCATCGTCACAAGTCCGGCAGTACCACCGAATTGGTCCTTTGCTACCAATAACTGTTCTTTGTTCTCTAGCAGGATATCGAGTGCTTTGTCAACTGATGTATCGACATCACATGTCACTAGTTCCCTGCATAGTTCTCCCATATTGGTATCGAAGTCATCCTCTGCCGCTCTTCTCAAAATCTCGCTTCTCAGCACCAATCCAGACATTTCGTCGACGCTATCGACGAAAACCGGCATCCTCCCATGGGTCATTATCGGCAGCCTATCCATGACCTCTCTGATAGTCTCGGTTGATTTTACTGAGGTCATGACAACTCGCGGTGTCATGATTTCTGTTACTTTCATCTCTCTAAGCTTCAACAGATTCTGTATCACTGCTTCCTCATCCTCTTCGATAACATCAGATTCCTCAGCGATATCTGCTAGTACGGACAACTCGTTTCTGGTAACAGTCTCGATCTCAACCTGAGGGAACGGGGCACGCATTAACTCGATGCTTACCACTATTGGCCAGAGGAACCACATCAGCCAACCAAGTACGTGATAGGACGACACAGTCATCTTTCTCCAGTATAGTGCTCCGATGGTTTTCGGGAGTATTTCACTCAATAGCAGTATTGCAATGGTCAGAATCGCTGCAGAAACTGCGATTACGTAATCCCCATCCCCGAATATTTCCTCAACCTCTGTTCCCACTCCAAGGGCTCCTACCGTGTGCGCAATTGTGTTAAGGGTCAGGATAGCAGTGAGGGGTCCTTCTGGGTCATCCTTCCATTTTGACCATGTGGCACTGACCTTTGCATGGGTGTCCTTCAGAGCGACAATATGTCCGTGAGATGTAGAAAGCAGCACTGCCTCGAGAATACTGCATAGGAAAGACGCTCCCAACGCCAGTACGGCGTAAGCAATCATCATGGTGTAATCAGCCAATTCTGATGCCTCTAGGAGTATTTTCGTTTGTTGAGAAAGGTCCAGTTTGGTTTTCCACAGCGCTTGGCTCCATGCTGCTCCGGGCGAACATGACATAAATATCTAACTTGACCGACCTTTGGGCTAAGACATGGAGTACGTCACTATTTTCATGGCTTGGCCGTACGCAAACGGTCCCCTCCACCTTGGTCACGTGGCAGGAAACTGCCTCCCTGCAGATATCCAATATAGATACGAACGTGCTCGTGGCAGAAGGGTGTTGATGTGCAGTGGCTCGGACGAGCATGGTACACCGATCACATTAACCGCTGAGGAGATGGGGATTAGCCCCCAGGATGTGGTGGACAAGTACCACGATGTGAACACGCAAGCATTGGCCGATCTGGGATGCTCATGGGTTAATCCTGTTGACCCCAGAGGCATAGAGTTCGGAGGGGCACTGTACAATCGAACTTCGGATCCTATGCATAAGAAAATCGTCCAAGAGGTCTTTATCCAGTTGCTTAACTCGGGATTCCTAGAACGCGAGTCAATGCAGCAGTATTGCTCCATAAACAGTGAGGGCAAGGTCAGGTTTCTACCAGACAGGTACGTAGAGGGGAAGTGTCCTTCTTGCTCAGAGGATGGTGCCCGTGGGGATCAGTGCGACTCTTGTGGAGCCACTTACGAGGCTCACGAACTAATCGACCCTTGTTCTAAGTTAGACGCTGCGTCTGATATCGAAGTTAGGGACACAGAGCATTACTTCCTGCGTCTCAATGACTTTCAGGAATCGTTGGAAGCTCATTCATTAGAGAGAAAAGGTGTTTGGAAGGCAAACGTACGCTCTATGACCAAGAATTGGCTTGACATGGGCCTTCGCCCGAGGGCTGTTACTAGAGATATCGAGTGGGGCATAGAAATACCACTCGAAGGTAAAGATTGGGGGACTAAGAGAATCTACGTTTGGTTCGAGGCTGTACAGGGATACTACACATGCGCTCGTATCTGGGCCGAGCGCTACGCAGCCCCATCCGGGCATTCAAATGGACTTGATGCATGGAAGAATTGGTGGTTGGTCCCAGAAGAAGGAGAAAGACCACGGCACATCTACTTCATGGGTAAAGACAACATTCCATTCCACACAATAATCTGGCCCGCAATACTGATGGGTCTGAATGCTAATGATGCAAGCGAGGTTTCTCACCAACCAAGTCCTGGTCAGATGGTTCTAGAGGATAATGTCTCTTCGAACGAGTACCTGATGCTACAAGGCGGTCAATTCAGCAAGAGCAGGAGACATGGAGTTTGGCTCCCCTCGTACTTGGAGAGGTATGATCCTGATGCACTGCGATATTATCTGTCCATCAACATGCCAGAGACACATGACACAGATTTCAGGTGGGATGAGTATGTTGACAGGGTGAATA
>Ga0208766_1001067_pt1 | contig 14897 bp, 7 predicted proteins | sample ETN01SmetaG_3_FD_185792 | JGI IMG/M metagenome (GOLD analysis project Ga0208766, IMG submission 185792) | Marine microbial and viral communities from oxygen minimum zone, Eastern Pacific Ocean - ETNP2014F12-01SV263 (SPAdes) (version 2) | ecosystem: Environmental > Aquatic > Marine > Oceanic ... | reverse complement strand
GGAAATTCGCATGGTCTGAACTTGATCTATTCAGCGCGATAGTATATGGTTTTGGAGACTTGAACTGTCATCAAAAACATGAGAGGTCGTGGGACATAAATGGTAATCAAATGGCAGTATGCACTAGAGATGTTGGCATTTTCGCTGGTATTTTTGTTGGTGGCCTAATTTTTCGAAGGCGCGGGTTGAATCGCTGGACTGTAAGAGACTCAATCATCTCTGTTCTTCCTGATGAAAAGGTTGAACCAATATATTTCAAAGACCGCAGATTTCTGCTAGCATTTGGTGGAATTGCATTGCTCTTATTGCCTACAGCACTTGATGGAGGGCTACAAGCAATATCTGATTATGAATCAACAAATGCAAAGAGACTCTTGACTGGATTGATTATGGGGATTGGACTGGGTGTGTTTTTCTGTGCAGTATTTGCAGCAAATGCAAAACCATTTAATTTTGATGCAGAGAAAGTAAAACTGCCCGCAAATGCTCGCCTTGTGCCTACTAAAGATAACAAAAGCGAAAGTGATAATGCGGCCTCTGAAGAAGAGTGAAGGATGGCTTTGAGAGTCCTGAAAGCCTATAACTGAGTCTTAGCAAATGATTACTTCATAGCGACAGTTTATCCACCCCGCCGACTGTCATGGGTTGGGGGCGAAGCCATGTATCTCATCACCGTTGAAGGGGGCGATGGCAGTGGCAAGGGAATTGCAACCAAGATGTTGGAGGAAATTCTAATCCAAGAGTTCACTTTCTTTGGAGTTTGGGTTACTGGTGAGCCACGCCGCGAACACCCACTAGGGCAACTCGCCGTGGAATCTGTTAGGACTGGTGAGGCTGGCCCTGTCAGAGAAGCGAGTCTCTTTGCAGCAGACAGGTTAGATCATTCCCATGCTTGGATCCTACCACGATTGAGGAAGGGGACCGCTGTATTATCTGAGCGAAATGTACACTCCTCACTAGTTTACCAAGGGATAGTAGGTGAAATTGGGCTAGAAGAAACTGCCAAACTGAATAGTGCCGCATGTGTGCCTGACCTCTGTATTTGGGTAGATTGTGACCCTGAGATGGCACTGAGAAGAATTACGCATGGTACTCTTCGTGAAGCAACCTTAGATAAACAAGAATACTTCGAAACTGATGAATTACAGATCAAAATCAGAGCCGGTTATGCCTCACTTCTTGGAGGCGAAGTCCCTATTCCTGAACCATTCAACAAAGGAGTCTTGGTTGGCCCTATTCTGAATGATGGAACGAAAAATGATCTCCGTAAAAAACTACAGCGGGCAGTACGATCATTTCTACACCGGCGACCAATACCACTAAACATCTCAGCAGAAGATGTCGAATGTGAGATGTTAAAGAAAGCGATGCATGGTGAAAGAGGGCAAACTACACTTGATGTTCTTGAACAAGCCCCACAAAGAAGTAGTAAAGATTGGCTCAATGCAGAGCAACCATGGAAGGCCCTAAAAGAGGCACACACTCTATACCGAGAAGCATATGATTCGATAGAGCATGAAAGAAAAATGGACGTCCCCAGTAACCCACTACACCATACGGTGCTCTCGGTTGTAGGAACTCTTTCACTTCTCCCTGGTGCAGAAGTATCTAGCCTTCGAAAATGGTTAGGGCCGGTTCGCATGGTAAGTAGTAGACACACTCAAAGAATGCTCAAATTCCTACATGAACAATCTGGTTGGGTGCGTACTCACAAATCGTTGAGAGGTCGAGATGCACCGCGTTCTGAATTGCGCGCTGATTGGCAAGCATTCGGCCGACTTGGCATGGTAATTTGGCCTCTGAAAGAAGAGTTGTCTGAATGGGCAGTGGAAAATCCCAATGGTCGTTGGAGAAACGCACTTTCTGCTGTGATCGGGAAATCTCCTGATGAGGAAATGAATGCAAAATTAGAGGCTTGCGTAGCTAGGCTGAATGTTATTGGCTCTGGGATAGCTGATGTAGCGCCGCCCACATCAGCCAATGAATTCCGTAACTGGTGGAGAGATGGCCCGAGTGCTTAAGGCCTCAGACAACAATCAAGAGTCATTGTTGATCATCGAATTGATTCTTGGCTAACATCAATAGCGCCATACCTAGAAGAATCAATAGTGGCCCGAAAAATATGCCACCTCGACTGAATAGACCTAGGCCACAAATCCACTGAGTACGACGGTATTTTTGGTGGCGGCGCGCCTCAAATCCACCAACAACACCGATTGCCGCTGAAATTAGAGTGATGAATGCAATCGCAGTTGACAATTGAACTGCCCCAGTTAAATTACTAGGCTTTCTCAAATCCGTAGAATCTACACCTTCACCCTCAACTAGAGTTAAGGTCAAATCAGGGATTTCCCCTGGATAGAGAATTCTTTCAATAGTCACATATCCATCCATCTGGACTCTCAATAACATTGATTCTCTTGAAACTTCAGAAATGGTAAATCTACCCTCTGAATTAGTTTCAGTACGGCCTTCGGAATGATCATCCGATAATCGTATTAGTTCAATATCAACACCATCAAGGCCATCTCCACCTGTGCTATTTTCAGTATCCAATTCACTAAGCACTAAACCATGAACTTCAGCATCATCGTTATTCAAGAACATAGAACTTGAAACCAAGTCTCTTGGGTCTGAACTAATCAATAATAGTCCACTTGCTGCTCCGATTGAACTTCCAACTATGATTAATAAGACTGCGAGATTCAATACCCATTCATCCTCGGATCGTTCACGGAGTGCAGCAGGAAGTCTGACTACTGCTGGGTCACCGCCATCTTCTACTGCCCTCATGGCGGCGCGGCGACGGCGATCTCTTGTGCGCTTCATTCTCCTTCTGCGCCTAGCAATTCTATCAGAAAATGTAGGTATTGAATTATCATCGGCATCGAACTCCAGTTCAATCTCTTCCTCCTTTTCGACGATGCCCTCCTCAACAAGTTCTTCACGGACTCGTGAACGCAGTGATTTGAGCCGCTCTTCGCGGTCTTTAGCGTCACTCATTCTCTATCCCCGCGATACTTCGTGGCCGCGGGGGGATTGTCAACCCCTCGGCTCCTAGTTAGTGAACCAAAGCCGTTTCCCCATAATACGAAAGCAGCGAAAGCGAAAAGCAGGCTAATCAAAATCATTAGAGAAGATTCAAGCATATCGTCCTGATTACCTAAGCCATCAATTACCTCTTCTGGTAAGTCAGAAGTTGAATTGTCCTCATCCATTACAGGGACCCAAGTCACTTGATGTATAATTGGCCACCACTTCCCAGTCAGCCAGAAAGTTTCACTATCTGAATCATAAGCAATTCCATTCAACACACCTCCAGTAAGAGGCACAGGATAAATTGAGGCAGCATCTATTGTTCCAACTACCTCACCCGAACTCAAATTGATGATGAATATCCACTCCCAATGCCATACATTTGCAAATACATAATCCCCAATGCATTCCAACTCGTTAAGATTATCCAAAGGTGAACCATTGTATGAAACCGCTATGGTATCTACAACAGAAAAATTATCGTGGCTACGAATAGTTAAGTTTGAACTACCGTCACTCATCACGAAATTTGCACTATTGGAACAGAGCCCCCAGCCTTCCCCCTGATAGGAAAAATTACCCGTTTCGGTAAAAGTTTCAAGATCATAGATATGTGCTATTTCACTCTTCCAAGTGAGTTGAACAAGTGAGCCATTGTATAGTGCTAGACCCTCACCAAACTCATTATTGTTGAGGGCTATAGAATTAACAACCTCACCTGTAGTGAGATTGACCTCTCTTAGAGTGGATTCATTATACCTGCCAGTACTCTCGTAAAGTACGCCATTGTGAATTAGAAGGCCTTGTGTAAATGCCTCATCATCATGAGAAACCGTTTGGATTATATCCACTTCATAATGATTAATTTCTAGCGGTTCAGCACTAATAATTGAGCCAAAATAGGGGCTAAAAAACACAGCCATTACCACCAAGGTAATGAGAAGTTTAGGAGATGAGAACTTCGAGACCATGTGATACCCCCGCCTTGGCGCGTATGAACCATGCTCCATGCGCTATTAAATAGGTCCTGAGCCAAGCATGACATGAGATAACGTAGTTATCCTCATGGTGGTATTGTAATGCAAGTTCGAACATCTATGTTCCTCACGATTTTGATGATAGCGGCAACACTAGGCCCAGCACTAGCGCCACAAGTTGCTGCTGAAGGGCAAAACAGCCCTCCTGTAGGGGAAATAATTGGCGATATAGCAGATTTTGATGCATCAATTCATGGCAAACCATACATGACTTTTGATAATGAGACCATCTATTCAGCCACTCGATTACACAAAATGGCGTGGGCTGATGCCGGGTATCCAAACCTAGTGATGCCATTCGCTCACAATAGCAATGGGAAATCAACCAGTAAAGCTTGCACACCAATGACAGAAGGGCAGAGCACTACCGTACCTATTAGCGGTAGTACCATCACGGTTGATGTAGAGAAAACCACCTCTACTGCGGCTTTCCTAGTAGAGTCTGGTGCATCAATATCAAGTTCTGTTTTGAACAATCTAGCCTCAACATGGAGTTCTTCGGTATATCCCACCAACACACAGTATTTCGGCACGGAGCCCGATTTAGACAACAACTGTCAAGTCCAAATTGTCATTTACGCAATTGATGGACCAGCCAACATTGGCGGATATTTCTCCCCGGGTATAGCAAATTCCAGAGAAGCAATCTATGTTGATATTGACGACCTCACTTGGGCTAACACCATTCTTGCCCATGAGTTCCAGCATTTATTGCATAACGCTCGTGATCCATTCGAATATCTATGGGTTGATGAAGGAAATGCAGATATGGCCGCTTACCTGAATTTTGGTGCTACTAGCACAATTATTGGACATGCAAATGCATGGGCACAGTTCCCTGAAACTTCCGTTAGATGGTGGAACCAATCAGACAATGGTGCTGACTATGGAGCAGGGTTCCTTTTCATGCTCTTCCTTGCTTCAAAACTTGGAGGAGGACAAGCAATCCAGAGCCTTGTCTCAGATACAGCTACTGGTGGAGATGGAATTGTCAATTTGGCTAACAATCCAATTCCTGGTTCGCCAGGTAACATAGGAAGCACCATGCCAGACATCTTCGCAAATTTCACGGTGGCTACTTTACTAGATGACTCGCAAAATCCCTTCGGACTAGACAATATTGATATGTACCAAAATTGCGGTAGTTCACAATTTTGCAAGATGCAAATTACAGATGCAAATAGCAACTGGGGTAGCATTTGGCAACGACAGGGAGATGAACTCCATGGTTGGGGAGTCAGGGCTTACAAGTTCACAGGAGGGACTGGCTCGCCACTGAATGTAATGGTTCAAGCATCTGAAATCGGCTTTGCAGGAAGGCTTGTCTATCGAAATATTGCCACGGGAACTTGGACCTCTGAACCTCTGATATTCAATGGAGGAGTTGCTACTGGCCTCGTTACTGGTTTTGGAAATGTCTCTGATGAAGTGTATGTCTTGACTTGGTACGAAAGTCTTGTTGACGACTGTGACTATGCAATGGCCAACTGTGGGTGGCCTGGAGGATCTAGTGCCATCTACCCTACTGCGGCTGTTGATATCTATGCAACTCTCATCTCACAGCCTGCCACAATTAGGCAGGATGGGTTGAGAATGCATGACCGTGATAACAATACCATGGATGACACTATGGAGTGGATACTGGAAATTAATTCAACCGCATTTTGGGAATCACTCGACATAAAAATAGAGGCATTCCACAACAACACATTGTATGATGAAATCACAATTCCAATTGGCGTGGGTCAAGGGACGCCCACCAACCGTTCAGTTTGGTTTACACCCCCTTGGGATGGAGATTGGCAATTGTATGCAAGACTGTTTGACCAAATCGGTTATCCTGTTGCCAATGCAGCAGTATTGACACTACCTACAACCACATCAAATATGGCACCCGTATCTACTGGAAGTCTCTCTTCAAATACTTCACAGACTTGGCTACCAATCGAATTTATTGGTTCTGGTTATGACATATGGGGATTTTCATCCGATAACGAAACATTCACCCATAACGCCTCACCTACTGGTTACATCTGGGATTTCGGTGATGGTGGGCAATCATGGCTCAGAACTCCTTCTCGAGCTTACACCCAAGTTGGTGACTTCAACGCCACTCTAATGGTAACAGATATTGGAGGAATGAATAGCATTGAACAGGAATGGGCAATCAACATCACGGACACAATAGTGCCAACCGTAAAAATTTCAGTAGGCGGACAAGAAGTACAAGGTGGGTTGACTCTTTTGACAACACAAAGCGTCTTGTTTGAAGCGCACATGACCGATGATAATGTCCCCAATCAGCACTTAGACTTCCAATGGGACTGGGGAGATGGAACTTCTGAAGGAGGAATTGGCGAGGTCGAAGCCGCTCATTCATGGAGTAATGGCTCTGCTAACGGTACAATTTACACACTAACACTAACCGTTAGTGACGGGACCTTCGTCACAAATCAGACACTCTACATTATCATCTTGAATAGAGTACCGCGTCAGATATTCGATTTACCAATAGATGTCGATACTTTGACCCCACTACCACTTCCAACAGTATTCACAGATGACGATGGAACTATTTTATCATGGGAATGGTTTTTCGATGAAGCGGTCAATCTAGAAGGCGGTACGGTAACCAAGTCTAGTTCTTTTGATATGCTCGCTACAACTGATGAAAACCCCACCCCTGCATGGCTGACACCTGGTTTGAAGAATGTAACAATTATTGCCACGGACAATCATGGAAACAGCACTATGGCTGTTCTCAGAATCACCGTGAATAACCAACGCCCTGTGGCGCTCTTTGACAGACCTGATGACGGAGATACTGAAACCTCCTATATGTTCCAAAGTCACTCTTGGGATCCTGATGGGACAAATGGCAACATGTCTACCATTTGGACTATCACCGAGGGAAACACCACAGTAACAAACCAAACTTCAATTGTCTTTACTTTCTCAACACCTGGCACTCATATTGTAGAACTTGTAGTCATTGATGAAAGAGGGCTTGCATCCCTACCTAAGGCTTACATCATTGTAATCAGTAACCCATTGCCAATCCCTGTGATGACCATTTATGAGGCCCGAGACCCAACAACAGGTGAGCCAATTGATGCACCAAGTGAAGACGATAGCCAATTCAATTGGCGCCATACATTCACCGACTCTGGAGATATATTTGTAGCACCTAGTACATGGCTCAGATTCAATTCAACGGGTACCCGTGATGGAGATTCGCAATTTGAAGGAATGGATGTACCAATAGATGAGAGTGACCCTAACTGGAATGGAATCGTTGAATACACATGGGACTTTGGTGATGGTTCACCATTAATCAACCAACCAAACGTATGGCATTCTTACATCACACCGGGAATGTACACTATCACCCTCTCAGTCCGAGATGGTTTTGGCACCGGCGATGTGAACCAAACTACACGAAATGTGTATGTAGCTAGCGTACCAGAAATAGTCACTAGTACTCCTTTTGATGATTCGGTGTACTCTGGTGGAGAATACCTTCTCACAGGTTCTGCTATTGATCACGATGGAACCCTTGGATTTAGTGCATGGTGGGATGATGATGTATTGTTCGACAGCGACGGGAATGGGGTCCTAGACGATGACCACGATATTGCAGAATCAATTGTTGGGCAATTGGCCTTGACTTATAGTTGGGATTTAGATGACCGTTTAGATGTCGATGATGATGGTGATAACACCAATGATTGGGTTGATGAAAGCTTTAACAGATATGTCATGGCAAATTGGAGTGAATCAGGTGAAATTTTCGTCGCACTGAAAGTTTGTAATGGGATAGGGGTCTGTACCGAGAAGGGGTATCCTGTCCGAATCAGAGACCCTTCAGAACAAGATGATACTCTAGCAGACTTCAGTCTTGATTCACTTTTGCCAAAGGCAGAAAGTAGTGGGCTACTTCTAGGAGCACTCTTAGTCATTCTACTAATCCTTGGTTGGTTAGTAATGCGACAGCCCACAGAAGTCGAAGAGGATGCTGGAAAAGAAGAGGAAAATTACGATGTTTCATCGGTAGTTACTGAAGGGGGCGTACTCGGCATGGATCACCATGCGCCACCTCCCAAACCAAAGCACCTAACGACATCTGACAGACGTAGTGGTGAATCGGGTTATGTGCGGCCTGTGACTTCGAGACGACGCAGGTGACATACAGGATGCGTCGAACGCGTTGGAATTACGGGCCAGATTCACTTTCATTGATAGTCTGTCTACTGCTGATTTCACCAATTGCAATTGCTTTGCCTGAAGCGCTTACAAGCGTTGCTAGTGCTGCATCTAACTGTAGTTATGATTCCAAAAATGCTGCTAATTGGCACGAAGAAATCAGTAGTTTCAATCTTAGTGGCAGTTCAAATAATGAGTATTATGCCTATGATGATGGGTTTGGTGAGTCAATGGATGAGCCATTTTGGAGTGTTGGAATGGGTGATAATATCTACAACACTACCAAGTTAGATGCACTTAGAAGTGACTTCCATGCCTCCTTTCAGGTAAATAATGACTCAGCTTCAGGACTCAGATTGAATCTCACAACTGGTTATCGTTATACATTTTGTTTTGTCACACATTCAGAAAATACTAGCGAATACCTTGAAGCCCCAATGGTTGATTTCTATCTCCTCCAGGATTATGATTGGGACTATTATCGCACAGATTACGAAATGAGAGTTTGGGAAGAAAGAGATATGCTCAACCAGATACCACCTTCATGGAGAGATCTTACTGCCTGGATGCCATACCGTGATGTCCACTCATACGAAGGAGAAAGAGCCGTGGATTTTTCGGTGAGTCTTGATCATGATGAAACAACTGGCGCATTATTTGGATTTGGACAGGAAGAATCTCAGTGGATGTACCTAATTGTAGATGGTTGGGACAACATGAGAGATTCAGATACGCCAGCACCCCACCGTAACTTCACTGCTGACATCAGCATCATGGTTGAGGAGCGGTTAACACTTCCCAATTTCACAGTTTCATGTGTTTGTTGTGGGCTGTTTTCTCTTTTGATAGCGGCCCCCGTGATAATTCATTCACGTTTCCAAAGTGCAGGGGCTGGTTCTATTGGCGTTCAAGGGGTTGATTTGATGCCAATGCTTGAAATTGAGGCAACCAAAGGTGCAGCACCCCCTAATCCACCTTAACTAGAAATTATTCTACAACCGATTATGTATACTTGGCCTCAATTAGTATGGCCAAGCATCTTCCACGCAATTCGCAAATCTTGGACATTAATCAGCCCCCTATCCGCTAGACTGAATCCCTTTTTGAGAGTGGTGAAAACTAATGATTGGTTAAGCAAAGGTGCATGCATACGCGCCCAATCACCACCAATACCTAGACCCATAAGAGCGTACTTGTGTTCGCTAGATTTCAATTTCCAAGCCGCCTCAAAAATGCTCAAGGCATCATCATGATTCTGAGTTTGATAGCAAATTTTGACGATGTCTCCACTATCACCACTAGAACCTACTAAATCGATTATTTCATCAGTTGTCGCAGTAGATTCCATGTTGTGTACAGATGCTACAACCTTGGTACCTGAGTCAATTGCTGCGGCAAAAAGCTTCTCACGTTTTTTCTTAGGAATAGACAACTCAAGATCTATCCAAGAAACACCACTAGCTATTGCCTGCTCAAGAATTGAGAGTCTTGCGCCTTCATCACCAGGAAATAAACCACCTTCACTACGGTCACGACAGGTAAAAAGAACGGGCATTTCAATCCCCTTCTTTAGTTGCTCTATTGACTCTGACACATTTACTGAATCAAGTGAACGAGGGACTAATTCAACAGATGTTTCATCTACGCCATCAGCATTTTGGGCCGTAACTTTGACAGGCTCCACATACAAATTATCAAATCTTACTTCTATTAAATCGGCACCTTCTGCAGTAGCCATTTCGGCCTTCTTCAGAATATAAGCAATATCGTTCCCCTCAAGCGTGATGCATATCAGAGGGAGGGCCATCGATGGCGACCACCGGCGACCCCTGTTTAACGGTAGTGCATTCAGAACAAATTTCGAGCCTGGTGATTATAGAGGATTTAGAGCCAAAATATGGTCATTTTTTATGAAAAAACAGGGCACCTAAAAGCCCAATTTTGGGCTTCTCTCGGAGCAGGGTTTATGTACCGAATAGCGGCGGGTTAATAATAGACAGGGGGTATCATAGATACCCCCTGAGAGGGAAGTGAAATTATGGCCCCGGAATCAGACTATAGTGCAGATGATATCCAAGTTCTAGAGGGGCTTGAAGCCGTACGAAAACGACCCGGGATGTACCTCGGGGACCCCCATGATGGCTCGGCGCTCCACCACTGCGTCACTGAAGTTGTTGACAATTCAGTAGATGAGCACCTAGCAGGACACAATGATTCTGTGGAAATCGACATTCACACTGATGGCTCAATAACAGTTACAGATCATGGACGTGGCATTCCTGTAGGCAATCATTCAGAATTTAATATCAGTGCGGCAGAAGTCATCATGACTAAATTACACGCCGGCGGTAAATTCGATAATTCCAGCTACAAGGTATCAGGTGGACTACATGGGGTCGGCGTTTCAGCAGTAAATGCAGTTTCCGAGTGGCTAAGGATGGAGATTCATCGTGAGGGTAAAGTTTGGCAGCAAACCTACTCTAAAGGAGTACCTGATGGACCATTGTCAGCCATAGGAGACAGCCCAAGGACTGGCACGATTATTTCATTCAAGCCTGATTTGGATATATTTAGCACTATTACCGAATTTAATTTTGAGGACTTGAATACAAAACTGCAACACCGGGCTTTCCTTAACGCCGGCTTGAAAATTACCCTAAATGACGAAAGGGATGAAGAATCCCCTCCAGTAGAACACCTATACCATGGAGGAATTGGAGAGTTTGTTAAGCAACTAAATGAACGACGTAATCCACTTCACGATAATCCCGTACATATCCAGGGCTCCACAGAAGTCGTAGATGTTGGAGAAGTCCATGTTGAAGTAGCCATGCAATGGTCAGATGCGTACAATGAATCGATTCTGTGCTTCACCAATATTATTCGGAACCGAGATGGCGGGACACACCTATCCGGACTCCGCAGTTCCCTAACTGGAACCCTCAATAGATATGCCAAGAGTCGCAATTTATTGAAGAAGGTGGACAAATTATCTGGCGATGATGTCAGAGAAGGCATTGCGGCAGTCATTAGCATTAAACATCCAGACCCCTCCTTTTCAAGCCAGACCAAAGATCGACTAGTATCGAGTGAAGTTCAAGGTGTTGTGGAAAAAATCATCAATGAAAAGTTAAGTGAATTCCTAGATGAAAACCCATCGATTGCTAAATTTATTATTGACAAGGGGATGCTTGCTAGCAAAGCTCGTGAAGCAGCTCGGAAAGCGAGAGAACTAACACGAAGAAAAGGTGTCCTTGAAGGCGGGGGCCTTCCAGGAAAATTAGCAGATTGTCAAAGTCGCAACCCTGAAGAATGCGAAATTTACATTGTCGAAGGAGATTCGGCCGGAGGCTCTGCTAAAACAGGTAGAGATCGGCGGACTCAGGCAATCCTACCCCTCCGTGGTAAAATTCTGAATGTAGAGAAGCAACTACGAAATCAGGCTAAAGTATACCAGAACAACGAGATTCAAACCATGATTAAAGCCTTGGGAGCTGGCGTAGGCAACCCTCCGGAATTAGAAGATGGAGAAGAATCGTTGGCTGAAGAGGAGACCTTTTTCAATGTCGAAAAACTACGCTATGGAAAAATAATAATCATGACTGACGCTGATGTCGATGGAGCTCACATACGCACTTTGATTCTCACATTTATTTGGAGATTTATGAGGCCCGCAATTGTATCTGGAAACGTGTTTATTGCACAACCCCCCCTCTACATGGTTACTCGTGGCAGGACATCTAAATATGCATATTCTGATTCTGAAAGAGAGGCCGTTATTGCTGAATTTAAAGCAGATAAACCTGATGCTAAAATTGGCATACAGCGCTACAAGGGTCTGGGTGAAATGAACCCTGACCAACTATGGACTACCACCATGGACCCCGCTCATCGAACATTGCTGAAAGTTACAGCAAAGGACTTCAGTGATGACGGAGAAACATCAGCCCTCTTTGAGACATTAATGGGTGACGATGTTCCAGATCGGCGCGCTTTCATTGAAAAACACGCTGCTGAAGCAGATATAGATGTATGAGGTGATTAAATGACTGATGAAGAATTACCCCCGAATCCCGTCGATAATCAAGTTCGACATACCGTAGACCAAGAAATGCAAACGTCATACATTAACTATGCAATGTCCGTCATTGTTGGCCGTGCTTTGCCAGAGGTTCGAGATGGTTTGAAGCCTGTTCATCGACGTGTTCTTTACGGGATGCATGAAGCAGGACATACATCTGATCGTTCTTACTCTAAATCAGCACGTTCAGTTGGTGAAGTCATGGGTAAATTCCACCCACATGGTGACCAATCCATCTATGATACAATGGTGCGCATGGCACAAGATTTCAGTCTGCGATACCCATTAGTGGATGGACAAGGAAATTTTGGTAGCATTGATGGAGACCCGCCGGCCGCCATGAGATATACAGAAAGCCGCCTAGATCGTTTGGCAAAACATATGCTAGAAGACATCAAAAAGAACACTGTTAATTTTCAGCCAAATTTTGATGACTCTGAACAAGAACCAGAAGTACTGCCTGCAAGGCTACCCAATTTACTCCTCAATGGTAGTGATGGAATTGCAGTGGGTATGGCAACAAAAATCCCCCCACACAATCTAACTGAACTATCCTTGGCCATACATCTTCATGTTGACCGCATATTGGAAGAAGGCGAAGAAAATGGGGATGCTGAAACTCGACCTAACATCAGCATCGGAGAATATATGGAACACCTAAGAGGACCTGACTTCCCTACTGGGGCAACTATTCATGGAGTTGATGGAATTCAAGACATGTATGCAACAGGGCACGGGAAATTCCATGTTCGGGCCAATTGTGATGTTTTTGATGATAGCAATGGGAAGAGAATCATTGTTAACGAAATTCCTTATCAAGTAAAAAAGGATGGAATGCTAATAGGCATTGCTGAACTAGTAAGCAAAGAAACTGTCAAAGGCATCAGAGATATTCGTGATGAATCTAACAAAGAAGGAATTAGAGTAGTTATTGAAATTAAACAAAATGCTGACCCTCACGCCGTACTAAATCAACTATACAGATCTAGCCGTCTGCAAGAATCTTATTCTGCCAATATGATGGGAATCATAAACAGAGAACCTGTTCAATTAACCCTCCCTGTAATACTACACACTTACGTTCGCCATAGAGAAGAAGTCATTCGTCGAAGAACGGAGTTTGATCTAGGAAAAGCTGAAGCACGTGCACATGTCCTAGAAGGACTAGTAAAAGCACAAGCAAGAATTGACGATGTAGTGGCTGCTGGCAAGGGTGCTGAGAGTAGAGAACATTTTGAACAAATCTTACGGGGAGAAGTGAAATTTGGTAGCATTTCAGAATTTGATTTCTCCGCCCCACAAGCCAAAGCAATAGCCGAACGGCGACTTTACCAACTTTCAAAGATGGATACCAAAAAGGTGGATGAGGAATTTAATGAACTGAAAATCGATATCGCTGAATACAAATCCATTTTGGCAAGTCGGCGACGTCAATTAGAAATTCTACTAAATGAATTAGATGAAATGGTGGAAAAGCATGGTGATGAACGACGTAGTGAGATTAACCCAATGCCACTTTCAATGGACAGAGAAGATTTGGTTGAGGAACGTGCAATTGTTATCTCTCTGTCAGAAGACAATTACATTCGCCACCTACCTGTCGAAGCTTTCCGAGTTCAAAATCGAGGGGGCAAGGGCCTAAAGGGCGTCACAACTAAAGATGAAGATTTCCCGAAATTGATTCTCACTTGTTTCAGCAAAGATCGACTCCTAATATTCACCGACCAAGGACGTGTATACGGCCTAAAGGCTTGGCAAACTCCTGAAGTTCGTAGCCGTCATAGCCGTGGAAGCCATATACGAAACTTAATTGAAAAATTAAGAGAGGAAGAGAAAGTAGTGTCCATCCTACCAATTTCCAAAGAATTGCAAGAAAATCCTGAAGATCATTATTTGCTATTCGCAACTAGAAATGGCTTGATTAAGAAAACATCATTGAAAGAATATGTGCGCATTAATAGAAACGGAAAATATGCACTTCGCTTCAAGATAGAAGGGGATGCTCTTGTCAATGTTCGTGTAGGTACTGATGGACATGATATTGTTATGATTTCAAGCACAGGTTATGCTTCAAGATTCTCATGTGAGAAAATACGAGCATCTGGGCGAGTTTCTGGGGGCATATTTGGAATTAAAACGGGCAACCGGAAAAATGCTGATGGGGGTCATGTCGTAGGGATGATTGCCACAAACAATACAGAAACTGAGATTCTGACTGTAACAAAAAATGGCATGGCTAAACGTAGTAGACTTGGAACAGCAGACAAGATTCCTCGCCTAGATTCTGAAGGCGTACAAAAACTTGACCAAGAAACTGGAGAAGTGCTGATGCAAACTGATGGTTATAGGAAAACTAACCCTGGAGCCAAAGGTGTTCGTACTATGAAACTTGACGAAGTACATCAAGATTTAATAATACGCGCCCATACAATCCCAGACCTTGATGACCAACTCTTCCTACTGACAAGTAAAGGAATGATGATTCGAGTAAGTGCTGACCAAACCAAAGAGACCTCTGGCAAGGCAACTAAAGGAACCCG
>Ga0208766_1001062_pt1 | contig 14944 bp, 15 predicted proteins | sample ETN01SmetaG_3_FD_185792 | JGI IMG/M metagenome (GOLD analysis project Ga0208766, IMG submission 185792) | Marine microbial and viral communities from oxygen minimum zone, Eastern Pacific Ocean - ETNP2014F12-01SV263 (SPAdes) (version 2) | ecosystem: Environmental > Aquatic > Marine > Oceanic ... | reverse complement strand
TCAGGTAGGCGTCAATGAATTCTGCAGGAAAATACGCCAGCAACGATTCATTCTCCATCAAATTCCCCAAACTTTTCTCCAGGGAATCGGGCAGCCGCTCAACTCCTGGAACCGTGAAACCTGCCAATAGTTCATCCGTGGAGTGCATCGGTGGACACGGCATCTCTCGACTGAGTCCTTCAATCCCGGCATAAATCATTGAACTGAGGACCAGGTAGGGACTGGCACAGGCGTCAGCAGTGCGCAGTTCGAAATGGATGTCAGGACTTCCGGAACCTAGTCGTGTGATGCGGATTGCCGCCCTGCGGTCCATCATGCCGAGATTGTTGAAATAGGCGGTCCATCGAGGCGGGCTGTAACGTTCTGCGGATATCAGACTCGGGGAATTGAAGGCTGTCAGCGATGGAAGATTGCCAAGGATTCCCGCAAGAAACGCTCCTGCAGGTATGCTGATCCGGGCTCCATCCACCGAGTTCCGTTCCCGTCCTTCTAAATCCTGCAGGCTGAAATGGACATGCAGCCCACTGCCGATGGTGACGGAACTGATGATCGGTGAAAAGGTCAGATGCTCGTCCATCTTTGCCGCGCAGTGCCTGCCAATGCCTTTGGCCAGTAACAGTTGATCAGCGGCCTGGAGTGGGTCCATCTTGGGCAGACTCAATTCATACTGGCCTGGGCCGTTTTCGGGATGCAGGCTCTTGAATGCGATGCCTGCCGAATCGAGGCATTCTGCATAGGATTTAAGAAAATCCGAGGCTTCACAGAATGCTTCCAGGGAATTGGTGTTGAGTTGGTCCCTACGTCCAGTGAGATAGAATTCCTGTTCCAGCCCGACTTGCAGTTCCAGTTGGAAACGATCCCGCAAGATGCTGATCGCGGATTCAAGCTGGCTTCTCAGGCAGCATTCCCAAGGAAATCCGTCCATCCTAACGATTTTCCCAATCCACCAGTTCTGATCGATGTTGAGCCCATCGTGGGAAAAGGTGGTGGGTTCATTTTCTGCAGGAATGAGGCGAAGTTCCCCCAGGGCATCATTCTCCACCTTGGCCATCGGACCAAAGCAGGTCAGCACGGCATTCGCCGGGATCCATCCAAGTCCTTCTTCTAATAGTCTTTCGGATCCCAACAGGGGGACCGATTTTCCCCGCATCCTGCCGGAAAGATCGGAAACGAGAAGCATGACCAATGGATGACTCACTGGGATTCCCTTTCCAAAATAATGATTCCTGTACTCATTTTTTAATGAATCGTCTCAAGGGGTATGCTTTCAAATAACAGCAGAGCCCAGCCTTGGAAAAGATACCCGGTGTTGTTTCGAAATGGAATTGGAACACAATTTGAAGCATTATCTTTAGTGGTTTCAATCATTTGTCACAATACGAATGTTTTACGAATTCCTTTCATTCTTTCCGATCCATCAGCAGGGCATGTATTTTGCGCTGGGTTTGATGGCCTGTTCATTTGTTCTCATGGGCTGGATTCTCTACTCTTGCCTTCTGCAGAATCAGGAACTGGAAGCCGAGCCGTATCCAGAGGATTTCCATGATGATGCTCTGATTCCGAAACAATTGGATGAGTCCCAACGGATCGAACAGGAAGCACGGGAATTTTACTCCAAGCCTTCAACGGTACGCTACCGTCTTTCCGGGATCGAACGTTTAAGAACCCTTCAGGGGCAAAACCAAAACCCGGATTCAGAACACTCGGAATCTACGATCAACCCGCTTCATGAAATGGAGGAATCTTCAGAAAATGAAGAAGCCTCGATCTGGAAACAGGCCATTATTTCCAGCATCACCTTCCGGAAGCCTCCTGAACAGCAAAGCTGATTTTCAGCCAAAAAGTCATATCTATCATAGCTCCACTCTTTTCACCAGAATAAAGGCAGGATTGCGAAGAAGCTAAAATGCTGGTGCCTGTAAAGAATTCAGGATTCAATCAGTGAGGTTTTGGATGGCGATTGTGAAACGTCCTAATGTGGTCAACCAGCATAGCACTCCGAAGAAGATTGCGGTTTCCACGAACCACCCGGGAAAAAGACAGATGACGATCATGAAGAGAATGGTTTCAAATCCTTCAGTCAATCCTCCGAGGTAGAAAAACCCTTTCGTTCCATGACTGATGGAACGAAGCTCCCGTTTGGAAGCCATAATCGCGTATGCCAGAAAGCTGCTTCCAGTTCCTATGAAGGAAAATATGAGGAAAGATGCAGCAAGGGCGTTTCTATCCGGATCAGCCAGGGCGAATCCAAACACCACTGCGGAATAAAAAATAAAATCACAACTGATGTCGAGGAACCCCCCGAGGTCGCTGATTCCGTCACGGCGTGCGATGGCACCGTCCAGCCCGTCCAGGAAGCGGTTCATCAGAATCACGGCCAAAGCGTGCAGGTAGAACTGTTCCCAGAGCAGGGGGATGACCGTCAAACCAATCAGGAATCCTATGAGGGTGACAGCATTTGCTCTAAGCCAGTTCGGGACCCAATTCAGTGCAAACTGGTTGAGGGTTGGCTGAAATTGTCTCACCATCCAACTGTCAATCATGGATCTGGAATTCTGAAGTATTTGACCTTTTCCCAGTATTCGAAGAGCCCTGGAAAAACTTACACTGAATTGTGATAAGTCGTGGGTGATTAAACCTAAAGGTTGACATGATTTACTTTAGCGTGATAGCAGATAGGTCGCTAGGATAAGACTTCGCCCAATCAAATAAACCACCAATTTCTGTGATGATCCGTCTTTCTTCCATTCATATCTATCCCTGCAAAGGTCTGGCAGGAATCTCAGTTCCCCAGGTCGAGATCGATGATTTTGGTCCAAAGCATGACCGTCGTTGGATGCTGGTTGATGAAAATAATGATTTCCTGACCCAACGGCAGCAACCCCAAATGGTGCTCATCCGTCCAGAAATACGTGGAAACACGCTTGTTCTAGAGGCACCCGGGCAGCCTCCGCTTGAAATGCCTTTGATTCCAGAATCAGGAACAGAGGTCGATGTCTGCATTTTTGGAAAGAAATGTTCTGCCTGGGAAACTTCCGAAGCTGCAGGAAAGTGGTTCAGTAATTTCCTGGAACGTCCCTCTAGGCCCGTGTTCATGCCTGATTCCATTAGAAGGGAGGTGGATCCGGATTATGCAGCGTTTCCTTCGAGGACGTCATTCACCGACGGGTTTCCTTTTCTGCTCATTGGCGAGGCATCTTTGGACGATCTCAACGGCAGGCTTGAGCAGCCGGTGGAGATGCGCCGTTTCCGCCCCAATCTGGTGATCAACGGAAGCGAGGCCTTTGTTGAAGACCGAATGAAACGGGTCAAAATCGGAGAGTTGTCGTTCCAGGTGGCCAAGCCTTGCGGACGCTGCAGGGTCACGACCGTCAATCCTGAAACCGGGGAGTTTTCCGGAAAGGATCCTTTGAAGACATTGGCGAACTACCGGCGCCAAAACGGGGAGGCTCTTTTTGGGCAGAATCTGATTCATGAGCATCAGGGGCTGCTTCAAGTCGGTGATGAACTTCAAATCCTGGATCCCCACTTTTCATGAAGTACTCCTTTTTCTTCCATTCATTTTTTGTAAACAAGCCATGAATCCCACAAATCCCTTCGAAATCGATTTAGAACGCCGGCCTTCCAATTATCAACCGCTGACCCCCCTGACCTTGCTGGAGCGATCGGCAGGCATTTACCGTGACAAAACGGCGATCATCCATGGAAGCCAACGCATCAGCTACAAAGATTTTTGGCACCGCAGCTGCCGTCTGGCTTCGGCCTTAAGCCGCCGAGGGATTGGTCGTGGAGACACTGTTTCGGTGATGGCTCCCAACATCCCGCAACTGCTCGAGGCCCATTTAGGAGTACCAATGTCTGGTGCAGTGTTGAATGCACTCAACATGCGGCTGGATGGAGTAACCATCCGTCATATTCTGGATCATGGTGAAGCCAAGGTGCTGATCACCGATACCGAATTTGCTCCGGTCATCCGCGAAGCCCTTTCTTCATCAAATAAGAAACCACTGGTTATAGACATCGACGACCCTGAAGGGGATGGAGGAGAAAAACTGGGCAGTCTGGATTATGAAGATTTTCTAAAAGAAGGAGATCCTGACTTCGAATGGAAAATGCCCGAAGACGAATGGGATGCGATCAGCCTGAATTACACTTCCGGAACCACTGGCAATCCCAAAGGCGTGGTATGTCACCATCGTGGGGCTTATCTGGCTGCGATGAGCAACCCGATGATGATCGGGCTTGGAAGCGAATCGAAATACTTATGGACGCTGCCGATGTTTCACTGTAACGGCTGGTGTTTTACCTGGGGTGTGAGTGCCATGGGTGCCACCCATGTCTGCCTCAGAAAATTCGATCCCGCCTCCGTTTTCCGTCTCATTGAAGAACACGGAGTAACGCACCAGTGCGGAGCACCGATCATCCTCAACGCGATGGCCAATGTTCCGGATGAGGTTAAACCAAAGCTCGATACGAAAGTGATCATTGCCACCGGAGGAGCCGCTCCTCCGAGTGCAGTGATTGCCTCCCTCGAACCGATGGGTTTCGAAGTGATTCACCTCTATGGCCTCACGGAGGTCTATGGCCCGGCAACCATCTGCGCCTGGCAGAAATCCTGGGACGATCTGGATCTCGAAGGCCGTGCCGCGAAAAAAGCACGTCAGGGAGTACTTTATCCATCCCTGAATGGAATCCGTATAGGGGATCCGGAAACCCTAGAAGCAGCTCCGGCAGACGGAAAAACGATGGGAGAACTGATGCTTCGCGGCAACACGATCATGAAGGGTTACCTCAAGAATTTTGCAGAAAGTGAAAAATCACTGAAGGACGGTTGGTATCGAACGGGTGACCTCGGGGTGATGCATCCCGACGGTTACATCGAAATCAAGGACCGCTCCAAGGACATCATCATTTCAGGAGGAGAAAACATCTCCAGCCTCGAGGTTGAAGAAACACTCTACCGCCACCCTCAAATCCTGGAAGCCGCGGTGGTGGCGCGTCCTGATGAAAAATGGGGAGAAACCCCTTGTGCCTTCATCACCCTAAAAGATCCTTCGGTCGAAGTGAGTTCCGAGGAAATCATCCAATTCTGCCGGGATCAGATGGCCCATTACAAAATTCCCAAAACCGTGGTCTTCCTGGAACTGCCCAAAACTTCAACAGGAAAAATCCAAAAGCATGTCCTGCGTGAAAAGGCGATGGCACTTTAAAATCTCAAAGGCCTCCAAATAATATTTTTTTAAAAGGCTTCGGATTATAACGCGGTAGTTGAAATCTTGGCTGATAAATTGCGGTTGACCTTTTTAGGCTTGTTGCTAAGGTTCGATTTCATTGTTCAAGTTGTTTTTTGGAACAATTTTTATCCATCCAAGGAGTATGAAGATGAAACAAATCGTAAAATTAATAAAGATTCTGAAGGGGATAACATTTTTCTCTGTTATTGCCTTTTCAGCAAATCTTGTAGTAGCAGAGCCCATCACGGTTGTTTCCTGGGGAGGAACCTACGGGAAGGCACAGGATCTTGCGCTCTTCAATGATGCATCAAGAAATTCAGGAATTGCCATCAACCGTGAATCGGGAGCCAGCATGTCAAAGACCTGTCTCCAGGTCGAATCTGGTGCTGTGACATGGGATCTGGTGGTGACGGGTTCAGGTGGATCGGCTGCGGCAGCAGCTAAAGGTTGTCTGGAAAAAATTGATTACAGCGTCGTGGATGTCAGTGATTTCTATCCTAACTTATACACGGATTATTGTGTCGGTTCCGATGTCTTTGCGACGGTCATGGCTTGGAACACCGATAAATATGGAAAACCAGGAAGTCCTGGAGCCCCTAGTTCCTGGGCAGACTTTTGGGATGTCAAGAAATACCCGGGAACCCGTGCCTATCGTGCGAACAATGTCGACGGTGCACTGGAACCCGCGCTGATGGCTGACGGTGTACCACCTGAAAAGGTTTATGAGGTACTTTCTACCCGTAAAGGAAAAGAGCGTGCCATCAATAAGATCCGTGAACTGAAACCTCATATCACCGTATTTTGGGGATCAGGTGCCCAACAGGCGCAGTTGATGAAAGATGCCGAAGTGGATATGAGCACCGGCTGGAATGGACGATTCGACAATGCCAAGAAAGATGGTGCTAAAGTGGGTTACACCTTCAACCAGGCTTTGTTGGATTATGACTGTTTTGCCATGCCTAAAGGGGCGCCCCACAAGGAAGTAGCCATGAAATTTCTCGCTGAGGTTTCAAAGCCCCAATACCAGGCGAACCTCCCGTTTCATATCACCTATGGGCCCACCAACAAGAAAGCCTATGCAATGACAACGGCCTCCAAAGCACTGGTCGAATCGTTGCCTTCCCATCCGAAGAATGTTCCGTTGATGCTGCCTGTCAGTTTGGACTGGTATGCCAAGAACAGAAGTGAAGCGACTGAACTTTACATGGAATTGATGAGCGAATAGTTTATCTCAGTGCTATGCAGGGAGCTAAAATCTCCCTGCAGGCATATTTTCCCACCTTTGGAACTGCTCACCAGGCTTGACCCCGTGTCCAGTCCATCAACTGCCTTGCCCATTACTATTCGTGGGCTTACGAAAAAATTCGGTTCCCTCCATGCATTAGATTCAGTTGATCTTGATGTCAGAAGTGGAGAGTTTCTGACCCTTCTGGGGCCCTCAGGATCAGGTAAAACCACCCTTCTGATGGCCATTGCAGGATTCAACCGTCCTGATTCCGGAAGCATCCTTTTCGGAGAAAGGGAGATGATCCTTGCTCCACCACATCTGCGTGAAGTAGGAATGGTGTTTCAAAACTATGCACTGTTTCCTCACATGTCGGTTGCTGAAAACATTGCCTTTCCTCTGAAATTGCGTCGTATCCCTGCCAAAGAATGTGCTGAACGGGTGGATGAGGCACTCAACACCGTTCAATTGTCCGGACTCGGAGAACGCAGGGTGGACCAGCTTTCCGGTGGCCAACGCCAGCGTGTGGCACTGGCAAGAGCCTTTGTGTTTCAACCCAGGATCTTGCTGATGGATGAGCCCCTTTCGGCTCTGGATAAGAAACTTCGGGAACAGATGCAGATCGAACTGAAGCACCTCCATAGAAAACTTGGTGTGACCACCGTTTATGTGACCCATGATCAACGGGAAGCCTTGACGATGTCGGACCGGATTGCCGTCATCAATCATGGAAGATTGGTTCAGATCGATACCCCTCAGACCATCTACAATCATCCGGCAAATTCCTTTGTTGCCGATTTCATTGGTGAATCGACCATGCTTCCTCTGAAATGTGATGGATCCAATGAATTATATTTTGAAGATACCCTGATTCAACACGTTCCAAGCCAGGACCAGGATGGAGAATGGGTTCTGGTGGTCCGGCCCGAACGATTGTTCCCGGCCGATCCGGAGCAAGTTGATCCGGAGCAGGCCATTGTTTTCCATGGGGAAGTGAAGGAATTTGTCTATCAAGGTGAAACGGCTTTTGCACAGGTCTCCATCAATGGAGGACATGATCTCACAGTCCGATTTGGAACCGATTCTTCAGGTTCAAGGCATCTCATGAATCCAGGAGATCAACTGGATTTCGGATTGAACCGTAAGGACATCATCCTCATTTCAAAATAACGCACGCATCAAACTCGATGTGAATTCGGATACCCTGCTCCACGAACAAGAACTTGGCCGGCAGAAGTTTCGGGAACAATGGAGCCTGCTGGGTCTTTCCCTACCTTCAATCCTGGTGGTTGTCCTGATCATCGTGATTCCAGTAGGCTGGTTGTTTTATTTATCCGTTTTAGGCCGGGGTGGAGAATTTTCCCTGGTCAACTATGAGAAGATGATCACCTACAAATCCTATGCTAGGGTCTTTCTGACCACCTTCCAGGTCAGTTTCCTGACGACTCTGATTTGCATCCTGATCGGTTATCCTTTGGCCTATTTTCTGGCCCAACTTTCTGATCGAATGGCAGCCATCTGTATGCTTGCGGTGCTCTTGCCCTTTTGGACGTCCCTCTTGGTGCGTACCTACGCGTGGTTAGTGTTGTTGCAGAAAAAAGGAATTCTCAATGATTTTGCAATTCAGATCGGTCTTTGGGATACACCCATCAAACTTGTTCATAATCTGACAGGGACCTTGATTGGAATGGCGCATATCATGCTGCCTTTTCTGGTCCTGCCCCTTTATGGAGCGATGAAACGGATCGAACGCGAAATGATGCATGCGGCGTCCAACCTTGGGGCGAATCATATCCAGGTTTTTTGGAAAGTCTTCTTCCCTCTGTCCCTTCCAGGACTGGTCGCAGGCTCATTGATTGTTTTCGTCCTTTGTCTTGGTTTTTATGTCACTCCTGCAGTTTTGGGAGGCGGAAGGGTAGTGATGGTGGCAACACAGATCACGGCGATTCTTGAAAACCAGTTCAACTGGGGTGCTGCCAGCGCACTGGGAGTGGTTCTCCTGGTTTCCACCCTCCTGATCCTCTACATGGCAGCGAAGTTTCTGAAGTTGGATGCCGTACTTTTTGGGAGGCATTAAGATGAATTGGTGGAATAGTCCGGCCAGCGAAACCCAGATCACCCACGGCAAGCGGTTTTGGCTCTATCTAGTGGCTTCGTTGATCATGCTCCTCCTGGTGCTGCCGACATTGATCGTAATTCCCATGTCATTCTCGGATTCCCAATACCTTGAATTCCCACCTTCAACCTGGTCCCTTCGATGGTATTTTGAATATTTGGAAACACCAAAATGGATGCGGGCCACAGTGACCTCATTTCTGATCGGTTTTCTGACCATGTTGGTGGCCACCCCTTTGGGAACGATGGCGGCCTACGCGCTTTATGTTTCAGGACATCCTGCGGCCAAAGCCATTTTTGTTTTTCTGATCACTCCCATGATCGTACCCGTGATCCTGATTGCGATAGGAACCTTTTATGTTTTCGGTAGGATGGGCATGAATAACACGATTGGCGGTCTGGTTTTAGCCCACACTTCCCTGGCCGCCCCTCTGGTGATGATCGTCATCACGGCCGCCTTCCGTACCTATGACATGAACCAGGAACGGGTCGCCAGGAGTCTGGGTGCTTCCAGGCTCAAGGCTTTCTTTGTCATCACCCTGCCCCAGATCCGTTTTTCGGTCTTTACTGCTGCGCTTCTGTCGTTTCTGACGTCTTTTGATGAGGTGATCATTTCGATTTTCATCTCAGGAGGTGTGAATGCAACATTGACCAAGCATATGTTCAGTGCGTTGAGGGATTTCATCGACCCGACGATTGCAGCAATTTCGACGATCATGGTGTTGATTTCCACAGCACTTATGCTGGCCACTCAATTCATGGGTTCCAAATCAAACAAATGAGCATGGATTCGGTTTTTACTAAGGATTATCAGAGCATTCCTTACTGGTGGGAAAGAACACCCAGACCTCAATTGGAAGAAATCGATCTTCCTAAAGAATCGGAGGTCCTGATCGTTGGCTCAGGCTACACAGGCTTATGCACATCCCTGCAAACATCGCGTCAAGGAATGGAGACCCTGGTTCTGGATGCAGAGGACGCGGGATGGGGAGGAAGTTCCAGGAACGGTGGACAGGTCAGTACGAGTTTGAAACCCAGTTTTTCCGACCTTGCCCGAAGATTTGGAGAAGAACAAGCCCGGGGCATCCTCAAAGAGGGCATCCGGGCATTGGACTGGATTGGTGAATTCATCAAGGAGGAGCAGATCGACTGTGATTTTCAACGCGTTGGAAGGTTTTATGGGGCACATACTCAAAAACAGTTCCGGCTTCTGGAACAGAAAATCACCAACCAACCCAAAGGCTTGGAAGTTCCAATCGAACTCATTTCCAAAGAAAATCAGCACTCAGAAATCGGAACAGATTTTTATCAGGGTGGAATCGTTCATCCCCATCATGCTTCCGTGGATCCTGCGAAGTACCATCAGGGCTTACTCGAGGCCGCCCAAAGATCGGGTGTTTCGATCAAGTCCCACTGTACGGTGCAGGAGATTCATCAAGCCAAAGGCATCTTTCTCGTGTCCACGACTTCCGGGGTGGTCAAAGCGAAAAAGGTGGTAATTGCAACGAGTGGCTACAACCAGCAAAATCCCCCATGGTTCAAGAGAAGGATCATCCCGATTGGAAGTTACATCATTGCGACAGAGGAACTGGATCAGGCTTTGGTGGATGAACTGATTCCCAAAAACCGTGTGATCACCGACACCAGGAAACTGGTGGTCTATTACCGGGCCTCTCCGGACCGCAAACACATTCTTTTTGGGGGACGGGTGTCGCTGAATGAAACCGACCCCAGCAAAAGCGCACCGGCCCTGCATGATCAGTTGGTGGCCATTTTTCCGCAACTGGCCTCAAAAAAAGTCAGTCATTCCTGGATGGGATTCGTAGGTTTTACTTTTGATGAAATGCCTCACTCCGGAGAAGAAGGCGGTATGTATTATTCAATGGGCTACTGCGGTTCTGGAGTATCCTTGTCCAGCTATTTTGGAACCAAACTGGGGCAAAGGATTGCCGGACTGGCAGAAGGGGAAACCCCGTTGACACAAGTGCCTTTCCAAACCAGGCCCTTCTATTCAGGCAATCCCTGGTTTCTGGTTCCGTCGATCCTCTTCTACCAGCTCAAGGACCGTTATTTCAGCTGACAATCGATCTCTTCATGACCTACGAACCAGTATCGCCCTTCGATAGCTCCGGTCCACATCCACAGAGCCAGCAAGGGTTGGTCGGAGGTAATCATTCGATGGCCTGCTGTTGGTGGATGGTGAAAAACACTGCCTGCTTCAGCATGATGTGATTCATCATCGATCTGCCATTCTGCATGCCCATTCAAGATGAGGTAGAACTCTTCTGCATCATGGGCATGGGCCGGATAATCGACCGAAGGAGCTTGAACATACAGCCCCAGTCTCATTGAATCATGAAGATATGCTCCGAATTTCCCGATGATTTCTCCAAAGGAATACCCCCTCACGGTGAATTCCGGGACTCCTCTGGAGGCATCATTCCAATAAACTCTGTTTGCCAGATATTCCACCCCTGGCTTCAAGGACACAGTCTGAGCAGGAATGCCTTGGATGCTATCTTCCAGTTCTTGTTGAAAAAAAGGAGGTTTGGTTTCCAGTGGATGGTTTAATGGTGGAGACTTCTCAAGCATTCCATGAAAGATCTTATGCAAGTCCGGGTGATCCACCTTTTCCAGGTGAAGCAGAATTTGAGCAACAAATGCCTGGATAGAAAAATCATCAGCAAGTAAATTCATCATGAACTTTCTAAAAAAATGAAGGAATGATACAAACACCCATGAATCAGAAATCAGAAAATCAAGAATTCATCGTCATTGGATCCGGGATCATTGGGATGTCCTGTGCTCTGGCGCTTCAGAAAGAGGGTTTTCAGGTAAACGTGGTCGATCGGGAACCCCCTGGAAGTTCCTGCTCCTTTGGAAATGCCGGTGCAATTTCCCCCAGTTCCGCACTTCCCAATTCGCTTCCTGGAGTGATGTCCAAGGTTCCAGGCTGGCTTCTTCGGGAAGACGGTCCTTTGTTCATCCAATGGCAGTATTTCCCCAAACTGTTTCCCTGGTTATTGCGTTTCCTGCATAGTGCGAAATGGGAGAAAGTCGACGAGACAACATCATCACTTCTGAACCTCCATGCAAGTTGTTTCCGTCTCTATCAGAACCTGGCAAAGGAGATCGAATCGGAGGATCTGATTGTGGAATCACCGGTGATCCATCTCTACACCAATGAAGAAGATTTCCAACATTCGCTGGTATATTGGAATATCCTGAAAAACAAAGGGGTGGAGTATGAGGAGTTGCGGAAAGATCAGGTCAGGGAAATGGAACCCAACCTGTCCCAGGATTACGGTTTTGGAGTGTTGTTCCGAAACTCCGGTTTCAGTTCCAACCCGTTCCGGCTGGTGGAAAAAATGTCAGAACGATTCCAAAAAGATGGTGGCCGATTGACAACCAGCTCGGTTCAATCAATAAAGACACAAGGGGGTGGAAAGATTGTTTTGAAAATGGAGGGTCAGGAAATTCAGTCTGATAAAGTGCTTGTTGCCGCAGGTGCCTGGTCTCATCAACTGGCCTCTCAACTTGGAGTCCGCATTCCGCTCGAAACAGAACGTGGATATCATGTGACTTTGAATTCCACTGAAGGTGGACCGACGAACATTGTGATGGAGTCGAAACACAAATTCATGGCCACTCCCATGGAGATGGGAGTCCGGTTTGCCGGGACAGCAGAATTTGCAGGATTGAATTCTCCCGCCAATGAAGCCCGTGCGAAAACACTCCTAAAACTTGGCAAAATGATGTATCCGAATTTGGAAAAGGGAGAAAGTTCCGAATGGATGGGTCACCGTCCCAGCCTTCCTGATTCGAGACCCGTGATTGATTTTTGTCCTGGCAACAAAAAAATCATTTTTGCATTCGGTCATGGACACCGTGGACTGATCGGCGCCCCCATGACGGCTCAACTTGTGGCGGAGATGGCCTCCGGGAGACAAACTTCGATTGACATCTCGGCGTTCAACACTTCGCGTTTTTAAGAAAATCTTAGACTAGAGGGGCCTGCTTCAGGAATCCGTTTTTCGGCGGGTTAAAGATTTCTTTCCTTTCATCGATTGCTGCATCACATAAAGTCCAGAACAGACAATCACCGCGATACCCGACCAGGTCCAGGGATCGGGTAAGTCTCCGAAGGCGACCAGCCCGACCAGCACCGAGCCGATGATTTCGAAATAACCCAGAGACGCTAGTCTCGAAGCTGGAGCATGTTCAAGGGCTTTGATGATGAAGTAATGCCCAATGAGCCCGATTGAACCCATGGCACCCATCCAGACCCATTCGATTCCCTGTGGAGTGATCCAGACTCCGGGTTGGAGCACCGACAACATCAACGTTCCTACCAGTCCAGTGACCACCAATGCCTGAAGCGGGGAACCTTCTCCAGCCAGACGTCTGCCAAGCATCACATAACCGCTGAAACAAAACCCTGTGGCCAAAGCATAGAGGGAATTCCAGTCAAAATGCTCCATTCCCGGCCGGATCACCATCAATGCGCCGCTGAATCCGACCAATGCTGCTAACCAGCGCTGGAATCCCACCTTTTCCCCCAGCAGGATGGGGGCAATTACCACCGTCAACAGAGGATGGATGAAAAAGACCGTAATCGCATCTGCGATTTCCATCGTCCGCAACGAGGCAAAGAAGAAGGTGGATGCCAACACCAAAAGAGTTCCCCTGATAATCTGAAGCTTCCATTGTCCCAAATTCAGCATCTTTCTGCCCAAACGGTACCAGGCCAGGGGCAGGATCAGAACGAACTGAACTGCAAATCGGGCCCATGCGACTTCCAAAACCGGCAAGGTCTGGCCCAGCAGTTTTGCAAACCCGTCCAGCCAGGGCACAATCAGGACTCCGGTCAGCATCAACACTACTCCCTTCGTGTGGTGGGTGGTCATGGGCATTATGTTTAGATTTCCTGTGAGATGCTTTTTCCGTATGAATGAATCAGCAGGTTAATGAAAATATACAAAAGTCTCTTTAGAAATTATTCCAGTCCAGGAAATAATAATTTTTTTTTTCGAAACATCAGCATCCTATTGCTGAAGAGGACAATACCGATCCATCCCAGAAGATACAACATCCCTAGAAATTCATGCACTGCTTCGTGTCATTTGGAGTTTCAAAACCGAAAAAAATTTCCTCGAAGGAGAGAAAACAAAGGAAAAGTATGAAGGACTTTGAATTGACTTCAACCCAGGAAATCAACGATGAACAGACCAACTTCGGAAAAATGAGCCCCAATCCGTTCAATAACTTTTTGAGTATTGAATCAGGGAATGTTGATCAATGGGTTCATCAAAACCTGACAATGTGGAGGTAGAATATCTTCTAGGAATTATAAAGGAACAGTTATTCGACCCGATGGTTTCCATCTGTCTTCATCCTAAATGGAATATGAATTAGGAGTGTAAGATGAATTTCAAGACCGGATGATTCCCGAGTTGTTCCAATGCAGTTCAGAAAAATGGGAATGAGTATCCTTATTGTTTGGCAGGTCAATGATCCCCTCTGTATTTGTCGTTCCACTGGCCATTTCTGCGATGGCGAATTCAAAACCATTGGGAATATCGATTCGAATCCTGTGAGCTTCACCGGTCACGGGGTTCTTAATAGGTTCTGCATCTAAATGAAAAACATCCTCGACGTTGACCCGACCTTTTCGTGAATCAATATTTGCTTCGACCAAAACGCGTTTGAAGAGTGTTTCATGATGGATGGTACTCATCTCATTAATGACACAACAGATGGTTGCCATGTTCTCAGTATCCTGACCTGTGAGGATTTTTTCAAGAGCCTCCCTTTGTGCTTGAGAGCTTCTGTCATCAATGATGATCTGTCGTTCCCCATTGCCCTCATAGATCGGGCCGGGCCATTTGGCAATCATCCCTGCAGTGAGTCCATCTAATGAAATATCTCCGTAAAAACCTTTTTCGATTTTGATTCCCTCCGCAGCTTCGCAGGTATCATAAGTTGGAAGAGCATTGAACTGGCAGGGACAGCCATAGGCACAATTGCAATTTGCAACATGGATTGCATGAATTTCCCAAGGGGTCAAATCAGCTCCTTATTGCTTCTTTCTTTTGGGGATTTGCTCAACCCATTGAAATGAAAAAAAGACCTTTTAACTGTTTTAAACCTTCAAAACTTAATTTTTTCAGGAAAACATTGATCAATTTCAAGATCATAGGTCCATAAATTCATTACACGAAATCATTCAGCAATAGGTGAAACCCAAAACAAATAAGCCCTATGCCCATCATTTTGCTGAATTTGTTCCAGACCTGGTTCATAAGCAGTTTTTCCAGAAGCACATAAACCGTCAATCCAAGGATCCAGAAGAGATTCATGATGCCTCCCA
>Ga0208766_1001058_pt1 | contig 14957 bp, 16 predicted proteins | sample ETN01SmetaG_3_FD_185792 | JGI IMG/M metagenome (GOLD analysis project Ga0208766, IMG submission 185792) | Marine microbial and viral communities from oxygen minimum zone, Eastern Pacific Ocean - ETNP2014F12-01SV263 (SPAdes) (version 2) | ecosystem: Environmental > Aquatic > Marine > Oceanic ... | reverse complement strand
AAATCAAAAAAAAGGCGGGATAAAAATCCCGCCTTTTATAATTTACTAATATTATTTATTACCTGCCATCCACGCTGACCATTGTTCTTTTAGTTCAGCGTTATGATCAGCCCACCATACAGGATCCGTTAATACTGATTTTTTTAATCTTTTCTTAGTATTAGGCATGTGTGGTAGTACAGCTATACCATTATGGAACCAAGGTTCGCCCTTCTTGATTATATCAAGACCGCACGTACGCATAGGACCGTAAGTGATATATTTAGCTTGTTCAGCTTGACCCGCGCAAGTTGTTGCGTGTTTCAAAAATTCAATAGCTTCGTCTTTGTTTGGAGAACCTTTAACAATTGCTATCCAGTCTCCATCAAGAACTTGACCATCCCAAATATAATCAAAGCTAGCGCCTTCAGAAAGAATTGCAGCTCCAGCACGTCCATTGTAAGCAATAGACATAACTACTTCACCGCTTTTTACTAATTCTAACGGTTGAGCTCCAGCAGACCAGTGCACAACATGACCCTTAAGATCTTCAAGTTTAGTAAATGCTCTGTCCACTCCTCCTGTGGATTGTAGTATTTTGTTTACTTTATTTGGCTTAACTCCATCAGCAACAAGTGCCATTTCTAAAACAGCTTGCGGCCATGTGTGAACGCCTCTTTTTCCAGGAAACTTTTCAACATCAAAGAAATCTTCCATCTTTGTTGGTTTTTTTCCAGGAAAAGCTTTTGGATCAAAAATTACTACATAGGTCCACCAGATTTGCGGTGCAGCACATGCAGAAATTGTTCCACCTTCTCCAGTACCATTGTCAGGAATACTTTCTAGGTAGCCATCTTCCCATGAAGCAAAATCCAATTCCTCAAATAAGCCTTCGTCGCAACCGTTGATCGCGTCGACCGGCAAAATGTCTACAACGTCCCACTTCACGTTACCTGATTCAACTTGAGCTTTGACTTCACCAAGACCGCCGTTATAGTTTTCAACAGCAATTTTGGTTTTTCCTGCTTTAACAGGTCCCCAAGTATCAATGTAACCTTTCTGTTGGCTCATTGTGTAAGCTCCACCCCAAGAAACGAAAGTAAAATCTGCATAAGCTGTAGCAGCAAATGCAAGAGCAATCGCTCCGAGGAAAGCAACTTTTATTAACTTAAACATATATTTTCCCTCATAATTTAATTAAATTAACGTACGTATATGCTTAGATTTAAGCATAAATAAAAAAATTCTGCAATCTTAGATTATCGTTTATCCAAAGCTCTCGAATCCTTGGCTTTCCATGCTAGTTTAACGGACACACCTTCTTTAAATTCTGCTCCTTTGTAAGTATTCGGTACCTTGACAATAAACTGGTCATCACCACAAACTTCAACTCGCGTTCGAATATGATCTCCCAAATAAATCAATTCTTTTATTTTAGCCTCAAAAATATTTTCAAAATCACTGTTGATTGGATTTATTTCAACACGTTCTGGGCGTAATGAAACTGTTGTCATTTCGTCTTCTGAATTAACATTTACCTTAAGAGCTTTAATTGTTTCTCCTGTGTTTGTTTTCACAACACAATCGTTTCCGTTAATAGACTGAATCTTTCCTTTAATTTGATTGTTTTCTCCAATAAACTGGGCAACAAAAGCATTTTCAGGTTTTTCGTACAGTATATCTGGGGTCGACAACTGTTGAATTATACCATCATCAAACACTGCGATACGATTAGACATTGTAAGCGCTTCACTCTGATCGTGTGTAACATACACAACAGTAATTCCAATATTGTCATGAATGTGTTTAATTTCATATTGCATTTGTTCTCTAAGCTTTTTGTCCAATGCTCCCAAAGGCTCATCCATTAAAACGAGTCTCGGTTCAAAAACTAGCGCTCTTGCTAATGCCACACGTTGTTGCTGTCCACCAGATAGTTGCATTGGCATACGGCTACCAAAATCACCAAGCTCGACCATTGACAGGGCTTTTGAAACTTTGTCTTCAATGTCTGATTTACTCATCTTTCTAACTTCAAGAGGAAAAGCAAGATTCTCATGCACTGTCATATGCGGAAACAATGCATAATTTTGGAATACCATTCCTATTCCTCTTTTGTAAGGTGGAATATTGCTAATGGGCTCTCCATCCAAATATATTTCTCCATTGGTTGGCGTTTCAAAACCCGCAAGCATCATTAAAGTTGTTGTTTTTCCTGATCCCGAAGGTCCTAATAATGTTAAAAATTCTCCTTTAGGTATGTCTAAATTAAGATCTTTTACCACTAAAACTTCGCCGTCATAGCTCTTGTCTACCTTTTCAAATTTTACGAAGCTGTCTGTCTCTGGCATAAGAATTTAAAACATTAGTTAATCATTTTTTCAAGAAAAATATAAGCTATTCTTTGATATGCCATTCCCTTGAAAAATCGCAGAACAATTCATAACCTTTTTCGGTCACCCTAATGGATTCACTGCTATGTGCTCCCCAATTTCCAAATTGCATCACTGCTATCATGTGAAATGTTACGTTGGGTTGTAAAATAGTTTTATCTCCTTTTTGAATATTTAAAGTATGTTCGCCCCAATCGGGCGGATAACCAATTCCAATTGAGTATCCTGTTCTTGAATTTTTTTTTATTCCATATTTATCTAAAACTTTCCAAAATTTTTGTGCCACTTCATCGCAGGTTTTTCCAGGTTTTATCTCTGAAATTCCAGAATCTAATGCCTCATTGGTTGCTTTCATTGTATCAATTTTTTTTTGATCCGCTTTTCCAAGCATTATCGTTCGTGCCATTGGACAATTGTATTTTTTGTACACACCAGCTAATTCTACAATAGTTGCTTCACCTTTTATGAATTTTTCTTCAGTCCAAGTTAAATGAGATGCTGAAGTACCTTTTCCAGTTGGCAACAAGGGTACAATGCCCGAATAATCACCACCGAATTCCGGCGTGCCACCAATTAATGATTTTTGAATTTCAGCAACAGCATCACATTGTCTTACTCCTGGATTTATACTTTCAATAGCAGTTTTCATTCCTTGCTCGGTTATTTTTGAAGCTGTTCTCATCAAATCAATTTCTGCGTTAGATTTTACAAGTCTTACCCAATTAACTAATCGTTCAGAATCCTTTATTTTTGCATTTGGTAAACCTTGTTTTATTTTTTCATAACAATATGCAGTGAAATAATGACTGTCCATTTCAAGACCAATGCACTGATTGTCCCATTTTCTTCGTTTTATTTCTTCAACAAGATAATCGTAAGGATGAGAGGGCCATGTATGAATACACTTTTCGTCATACTTTATTATATTTTTGTCTTGTAAATAAGTTTTTATATATGCTCCACCTGCATCCATTGGTCTTAGAAAGCAAATTGGTTCGTCTTCGTTAATATGAACCAAAACACATTGAGCATAATAAAAAGACCACGCATCATATCCTGTTAAATAATTCATATTGGCTGGATCTTGTGAGATCATCAAATCAATGTCTTTTTTTTGCATTGAATCTTTAACTTTTATTAATCTTTCTTTGTATTCTGTTTTTGTAAAAATCATTTTTTTTTCAGTTAATTCTATATTTTTATTTTTTTATTGTCTTCCAAAGACGGGGGTCTTTTTCTATTGAAAAATCAGTTGATAAAGTAACTAATCCAATTTTTAAATTAGCGTTATCTCTAAATCTTGCTTTTATAATTGTAGACTTCATTAAAAAAAATTAAAAATTATTTTCTTCATTAATTTAAATAATTAGATAAATATATATCGCTTCTTCATTAAAGACCCTTTAAAAATAGCATTATTTAGCCATTGAAAAAAAAATGTTAACAGTAAATACTTTCCTTTTTTACAAATTAATTAGAGGGGCAAAAATGAAAAGATTATTCATAGCTGCATTTATGTTTTTGGCGGTCTTGACAACAAACACACTTGCGGAAATTAAGATGGGCGTCATATTAGGATTTACGGGCCCCATTGAATCTTTAACTCCCGCAATGGCAGCTTCAGCAGAATTGGCTTTTAAAGAAGTTTCTGACTCAGGTGCTCTATTGGGTGGAGAAACAATTACACCTATAAGAGGTGACTCAACTTGTATCGATTCAGCTGCTGCACAGACTGTGGCGGAAGATTTAATATCACAAGGTGTAGCAGCTATTATGGGAGCTGACTGTTCTGGTGTTACAGGGGCAATTGCAACTAACGTTGCGATTCCAAATGGCGTGGTTATGATATCGCCATCTGCGACATCACCAGGTTTAACTACTCTGGATGATAAAGGATTATTTTTTAGAACAGCTCCATCCGATGCACGTGGTGGGCAAATTCTAGCTGATATCACTAAAGATACAAAAGTATCAAACAAAAGCATAGGAAGTGTAGCTGTTACTTATACAAACAATGACTATGGTAAAGGATTAGCGGATGTTTATGCTGCTGCGGTTAAAGCACATGGCATTACTGTAACATTAGTCGCTGCTCACGAAGATGGTAAGGCAGATTATAGCGCTGAAGTAGCTACATTGGCAGCTGCAGGAGGAGATGCTCTAGCAGTAATTGGATATGTGGATCAAGGTGGTAAAGGTATGATTCAAGCATCTCTAGATTCTGGTGCATTTGATGCATTTATATTATCAGATGGTATGATTGGCGATTCACTTACTGAAGCTTTCGGTAGTGCTCTCAACAAATCATTTGGTTCTTTGCCAGGTTCTCTAGGTAAGGGATCAGGTATTTTTAAGACTGTTGCAACCGCTGGAGGAATTGATCCTTCAGGACCATACACAGGTGAATCTTATGATGCTGCAGCTTTAATTGCACTTGCAATACAAGCTGGAGGATCTGCGGATCGTGCTTCAATTGCTGGTAATGTAATGTCAGTAGCAAACGGTCCAGGAATAAAGATTTATCCTGGTGAATTAGGAAAAGCTCTTGGCTTTTTAGCTGCAGGCAAGGCAATTGATTATGAAGGAGCAACAGGAGTTAATCTTACAAGTGTAGGAGAAGCTGCTGGTTCTTTCTTAGAAAAAGAAATTGAAAATTCTAAATTTAGAACGGTAAGACAAAGATAAAATTTATTTATTTATAAAACCTCAGCGGCTAAAACCGCTGGGGTTTTTTTATGCGTGTTTGATTTTCTCAGGTATAATACCTTTTGATCTATAACGCATAATCAATAACAAACCTGTTCCCATAATTAAATATCTAAAATATGGGACACTATTAATCAAATGATTTTTAAATTGGCTTGTCTCTTCTAATCCGCTGGTGAAAATATTAATTAAAAATAGTGCCATAGGTGCTGCTTCAATCCATACAAACCATACTGCAAAGCCTCCTAAAATTGCTCCAAAGTTATTTCCACTACCTCCAACAATAACCATCACCCATATTAAAAATGTAAATCTCATTGGCTGATAACTTCCAGGAGTAAATAATCCATCATAGGTAGTTAACATAGCTCCCGCAATTCCAACTACGGCAGATCCAAGAACAAAAATGTAAAGATGTTGTTTAACAACATTTTTTCCCATTGCGTTAGCTGCTTCCTCATTATCTCTGATTGCTCTCATCATTCTTCCCCAAGGAGAGTAAAGAGCTTTTTGAGTCAGTATTAATAAAATTACTACCACGATCGTAAAAAGGCCTGCATAACAAAGTTTCACAAATACAGTGGATCCTTCAATAACTAATTGCCTAAGGACTTCTTGTTTTTCTGAAACATCGGTAATTAGCTTTAGGCTTCCTTTGTTTAATCTTTCAATTAAACTGATAAACCAGTCAGTAGTTTGAAGATTAACTTCATAAGGAACGGGTCTCTTTAGACCAATTACATTTTTTACTCCTCTTGCAAGCCAATCCTCGTGTTTTAAAACTGCAATAATAATTTCAGAGATAAGAAGGGTCGCTATAGCCAAATAATCCGCCCTAAGACCCAAAGCAACTTTTCCTATAACATACGCTATTGCTGCAGCAAAAAACGCACCTACAATCCAGGAGAACATTATGGGTAGTCCCAATCCACCAAGAAAACCTGTTGTGGCTGGACTAACAGCTTCGATAGCTTCAATTGCAGGACCAGAAATTACTCTTAGTGATATTAGTCCTAAGATAATGGCCAAAGCAATGGTGAAATTTCTCTTATTTGATTTCGTAAAATTCTTTAAAATATACCGAACAGTAAATATGAGTAATACAATTAAAAACAGGCACAAGATCATATTCAATCCACCAACCTGCCAAGCTTCTCTCACGGGTGGTACTGAAACTAATACTGCGGCTAGTCCGCCCAAAGCGGCATAGCCCATTATTCCAAAATTAATTAATCCTGCATATCCCCACTGAATATTTGCACCCATAGTCATAACCGCTGATATTAAACAAAGGTTTAGTATTGCAAGTGCAACTCCCCAAGATTGAAGTATGCCAACAAGTATAATTAATAGCCCCATGACTATATAAGCTGTAAAAACATTTAAATATTGTTTCATAAGGTCTTTCCTTTAAAAATACCCGATGGTCTAAATAACAAAACAACAACCAGTATTGAGAACGACACCGCAAATTTATAATCAGTAGACAGTAATTGAATCAGGCTATTAGGTTCTAAACTTTCGGGAAGAAGATAAGCAAAAAACTTTTTATATGCATAAGTTATAACTATTTCAGAAAAAGCAATTACATACCCTCCAAGAAAAGCACCCAAAGGATTACCAATGCCTCCAACTATCGCTGCTGCGAAAATAGGTAGAAGATTATTAAAATACGTAAACGGTTTAAAACTTTTATCTAAACCATACAAAGCTCCTGCAACAGTTGCTAAAATTGCAGCTATGATCCAGGTAATCATTACCACTCTTTCTGGACTTATCCCTGACAATAAAGCAAGATCTTCATTATCCGAATACGCTCTCATGCTCTTTCCGGTTCTAGTTTTGTTTAAGAACCAAAATAATATTGAGGCAACTATGATTGTAACGAATAATGTTAAGACCTGTGTAGATTTAATTGCTAGACCTTCATTCAATCCTGTCATTTCCTTAAATTCATTGGCTCTTATGATGAATCTTTCACCATCAAAAAATCTTCGGTCAAAAGGTCCTATGATGATTCTTACAACTGCATTTATTACAAACATCACTCCAATGCTTACCATTGCAAGTGTTACTGGAGGACTTTTTTTAATTCTGTAATAACTAAAAACGAATTTATCAATCAATAGACTGAATAAAATTGCAATAATTATTGCAAACGGTATGGCAAGTAATGCTGTTGGTAAAACTCCTAAGCTAATTCCAATCGATTGAAAATACCAAGTAAACAAAATTGTAAACATGGTTCCAAAGGCCATTAAGTCCCCATAAGCAAAATTGGCAAATCTTAATATTCCGTAGATTAAAGTTACTCCAATTGCTCCGAGAGCTAATTGAGATCCATATGAAAGAGCAGGTACAATGACAAAATTCGAGAGCAATACTAAAGCATTTACAAAATCCATATTATCCGCCTAAAAAAGATCGTCTTACTTCTGGGTTATTTAAAAGTTCTTTGCCCGTTCCGGTACGTTTATTTTCACCATTTACTAAAACGTATCCGCGGTCTGCAATGGTTAGAGCTTGCCTTGCATTTTGTTCAACCATTAAAATTGCAACATTCATATCTCTAACTTTAAGAATATGATCAAACAGTTCATCCGTAACAATTGGGGAAACTCCCGCGGTTGGTTCGTCTAACATTAAAACCGAAGGTTTAATCATTAAGGCTCGACCAAGTGCCACTTGTTGTCTTTGACCACCTGACAATTGTCCTACAAGCTGATCTCTTTTTTCTCTAAGAATTGGAAATAATTCATAGATTTCATTTAGGGTATCATTAAAGCTTTCATCCCTTAAATAAGCGCCCATTTCTAAATTCTCTTCAACTTTCATTCCGGTAAAAACATTTTTAGTTTGGGGAACAAATGAAATGCCTTCTTTAACTCTATCTTGAGGACTTAAATTAGAAATATCTTTGCCGTCAAAAACAACCGTGCCTGAATGAAGTTTTAACATTCCAAGCATCGCTTTCATGGCCGTAGATTTACCTGCCCCGTTTGGACCAATAATTGCTACTATCTCACCTTCATTTACTTCAACAGAACAAGAGTTGATGATATCTGGACCCCCATAACCCCCTGTCATGTTTTTTCCACTAAAATAAGACAATCAATTATCTCCTTTTTTTATTTTGAAACCTCTTCCAAGATAGCTTTCTATTACCTGTTCATTATTTTTTACTTCATCTGATGTTCCTTTAAATAAAACTGATCCTTCGGCCATTACAATTACTGGGTCACACAACCTACTAATAAAATCCATGTCATGTTCAATCATACAAAATGTATAACCTTTTTCTTTGTTGAGTCTTAAAATTGCAGTTCCTATTTCTTTCAATAATGTTTTGTTTACCCCTGCCCCAACTTCATCCAGCAAAACTAATTTGGCATCCACCATCATTGTTCTGCCCAGCTCTAAGAGTTTTTTTTGACCACCGGATAAATTTCCAGCAAGCTCTCGTGATAAATGTTTAAGATTTAAAAATTCAATAACCTCCAATGCTTTTTCTTTTATTATTTTTTCTTCTTCGTTTACCTTCTTCGTTTTGAGCCAGGCATTAACAAGATTTTCTCCTGATTGGTTACCGGGAACCATCATTAAGTTTTCTAAAACAGTTAAATTCGTAAATTCATGGGCAATTTGAAAAGTACGAAGTAATCCTTTGGAAAATAACTCGTAGGAGGGTATCCCGGTAATATCTTCATCATACAAATGAACTTTTCCCTCACTTGGCTCTAAATTGCCTGCAATTAAATTAAATAAAGTAGTCTTTCCCGATCCATTGGGACCAATAACTCCTGTGATGGATCCTTTTTTAATTTTTATAGAACATTTTGATACTGCCGCAAGTCCCCCAAAATATTTTGAAAGTCCATCAACTTGCAGAATATTCTCGTAATCTGACTGCATAAAAAATTATACTTTGTTTAATCTTTTAAGAATACTATTAAGAGACTTTTCTAAAGATCTGTAAAAACCAGCTTTTCTTAATTGTTTTACAGCTTGTTCATTTAATCCTCTTGGTGTTTGTGAATCTTTGACTAAATATTTTAAATCTTTTTTTGAATTCATGACCGAATCTTCCGATAGCGCAACAAAAAGAGAGGTTATATATTTTTGTGCCTCATTTCTTTTAATGCCTCTTTTAACCAACCAATCAGATAAAACTTTTAGCATTTCATAAAAAGGAGCCATCATTCCCGAGGTTGCCCAGAAATTCTTTGATGATTTCTCATTTTTAATTTCAACCGTTGTACCTAATTTATTAAAAAAACTTTTTACCTGTTTGTCAGGTGGACAAATAGGTACTGGCCCTTTCCGAATTGAGATTGGAGGTAATGGAATGGCTCTGACAATCTTAACTTTTTTACCTATAGCTTTTTTAAGCTGGGCTAAATTAATTGTAGCAATAAAGCTTATGACTTTTTGGTTAGATCTAAATTTTAGATTAGGTATTATCTTTTTTCCAACTTTAGGTGTAACTGCTAAAAAAACCCAATTGCAAGAATTAACTATTTCCTGATTATTTTTTGCAATCGAAACTTTTCTAAATTTTCTTTTAAGTTTTTGTGCAATATTTCTGTTTCTTGGCGATACAAGTATCTTTTTAAAGGATATCTTTGAATTGCATATCCCAGTAATTACCGATGATGCTATTTTTCCTGTTCCTATAAATCCCAACCTCATAGAAACACACAATATATAAGGTTAATACTTTTGCAATTATTTATTACTGATAAATCAAGCCTATAAACCTTTAATGACGTTCCAAAGTATACCTATTAATACCATAAAACTTATTCCAATTAATAACCAGAAAACGGGTATAAATAGTTCTTTCTTAATGTTAAACCGAATTGCCATTAACACCAAAATACTAATACCAACTAATATCCAAAAAAAAGCTGTTAGTGTCATTATTTAAACTTATCTACACAAATTTGTTTGGCTTCTTCTAAATTAGAAGTTTGTGTTTGAGCTAAAATACATGCGCCAATAATTTTTTTTAAGGTATGGTCGCTATATATAGTTCGAGCTAAAAAGAGAATTATTATTACAACTATTACTGAAATAATTGTTAAAATTTTATGTTTCACTTAAACAAACCCAGAACCAAGATCCCTAAAAGCTTTTTCATTTCTTTTGTTTAAATATGGAATTATAGTTCTCTCTGTATCCTGGGGTAGATGCGCGAGAACGACCATCCCAAAATGGCTTACTTGTTCCTACTGTTGGTTTTTTTGTTTCAGTTTTTTTTGTTTCAGTTTTTTTCATATGATGCTGTTTAAACGATTATTTTTTAAAACTCTTATAGACTTGCCAACTTACTAGCAAAATTGTGCCAGCTAGAATAATTGCTGTCAATGGTCTATCCCATAGGAAATTGAACGATCCATCGCTTATTAATAGTGATCTTCTTAAGTTTTCCTCCATCATTCCTCCCAAAACAAAAGCTAAAATCAATGGAGGCATTGGAAAATTATACAATCTTAAACCGCAGGCAAGTACGGCAAGTCCGATCATCAAAAATATATCGAAGGTGTTAAAATAAATTAAATAAATTCCAGCAACCGAGAAAAATAAAATTAATGGGACCAAATAGTTTCTAGGCACCGCCAACAATCTTGCAATGTAGGGAATGAGCGGAAGATTTAAAATTAAAAGAATAACCATTCCAATATACATCGACATAATCACCGACCAAAAAACTTCTGGATTAGTCATATAAAGTCTTGGACCTGGCTGTATACCGAAGGCAAGCAAGGCTCCCAACATTACTGCTGTTGTTCCGCTTCCTGGGATTCCTAAAGTTAATAAAGGCACAAATGCCCCTGAGCAAGCTGCATTATTTGCTGTTTCGGGAGCTGCTAAACCATGAACGCTACCTTTGCCAAATTTTTCCTTTTCTTCTTTGCTAACAAAATTCCTTTCCATACCGTAGGCAAGAAACGAAGCGATGGTCGCTCCCGCACCTGGCAAAACACCTATAAGAAAACCAATAACCGAAGATCTTGGAATGGTTTTAAGCATTTTTTTTCTTTCTTCTTTATCCAATCGTATGGATCCTAACTCTGATAAAGATATTGATTTTGTGGCCTTACTTGGATCTTTGCCTTTAAAAATAATCATTAATGCTTCGCTCATGGCAAACATCGCCATGGCAATTAAAATAAAACTAATTCCGTCCGATAAACTCATACTATTAAAGATAAATCTTGGAATATCTGAAAGTGAATCCTGGCCTACTGTTGCCAACATCAAGCCGAGAACCACCATCATAATGGCTTTTAAAAACTGGCCTTTGGCAGAAAAAGCTGAAACGGCCGTTAATCCTAAAACCATCAGTGCAAAGTAATCCGGAGACCTAAATGCCAAACTTACTTTTGAAAGTGTCGGTGCTGCAATTAATAAAAAGATTGCAGCAATTGTGCCACCTGAAAAGGAACTGTAAGCAGCAATGGCTAAGGCTTTTCCCGCTTTACCTTGTTGCGCCATGGGATAGCCATCAAAGGTTGTTGCAACCGTTCCAGGAACACCTGGGGCATTAATTAAAATTGATGAAGTTGAACCGCCGAATACCGCTCCATAATAAACACCAGCCATTAAAATTAATCCTGTTGAAGGATCAAATCCATATGTAATGGGTATCATCAGTGCAATTGCCGTCATGGGACCTAATCCTGGAAGCATGCCGATAACCGTTCCAATGATGCATCCGAACATCACCATCAAAAGGTTTGTAAATGACAGGGCTGTTTTTAATCCTAATAAAATTCCTTCAATCATCCTATAACTCCAAGGGCTTTAAGAATTGGATCGGTTAGATAAATGTCTAACAGTCCATGAACCAAAAACATAAAAATAGCCACAAAAGGAAAAGAAAGCATAAACATTCGTAACCATCTTCTCTCTCCTAAAAAATAATAAGACGATATTAAAAACAAAGATGTACTGAAAAAGAAACCAACAGGTCTTATAGTTAAACCATAGGCAACCATGATTAAAACTAAAATTAAGGTTTGTTTATAATTTAGGAATTTTTGGTCAACTTCCTCACTAGTTTTTTCAGGTAAAATAATTTTAAGACCAGCAATGAACATCCCAAAATAGCCAAGATAAATTGGAAATGTTTTTGCATTAAAAGCGGCATTTTCATCAAATGAAAAAACGCGGATTTGGTATGCGGTATATAAATAGAAGGCTGAAAAAATAAAAAAGAGCAGTGAGATTATTTTGACTGTACTAATCTTCACTGCTCTTCTTATTGGTTAATAATCCAATTGGATTATATAACTCCTAATTTTTTCATAAGGGCTGTCATTTCTACTGTTTGTTTTTCTAAAAATGCAACAAACTTACTGCCTGGATTATAAATATTTACCCATGCATTACGTTTTCTAACAGCTTCCCATTCAGGTGTTTTTTGAACGTCACCCAACATTTTAGCAATTTCATCTTTCATGCTTGAGCTCATACCTGGAGGTCCAAAAAAACCTCTCCAGTTAACGAACTGAACATCAAATCCTTGCTCTTTTAATGTTGGAACATCAGGTGCATCTCCTACTCTTTCGGGAGCAGTAATACCAATAATATTTACTTGGTCTCTTGCACCCATAACTTCTCCCAATCCAGTTGAAAGAATTTGAGTTTCGCCTGACAATAATCCAGCTAGTGCCTTTCCACCTGCATCATAAGGAACATAAACAACGTTATTTGGATCTGCTCCAGCTTCTTGAAATGCTAGTGCGCCAATTAAGTGGTCCATGCTACCTCTAACCGATCCACCGGCCATTTTGACTGACTTTGGATCTTTATTGTAAGCAGCCACAACGTCACCGAAAGTTTTATATGGTGAGTTTTTTGCAACTGCGATTGCACCATAATCACCTATAACGCCCGCTATAGGAACGACATCTTTGTAAGAAAGTACACCGTCTCCTTTAACGTAACCTTTGTGCCTTGTGATAGATCTTAAGACCAAAGGAGTTGATTGAACCAAAACCGTATTTTCTGGTTTCGTATTAATCAAAAACGATAAGGCCTTTCCTCCACCTCCACCTGACATATTTTCAAAAGAAGCACCTTTGAGCATGCCAGCTTTAGTTAAAGCTTCGCCAGTTCCTCGTGCTGTTCCATCCCAGCCACCACCAGCTCCACCACCTATCAAGAAGTGCAGTTTATCTATTGCAAATGAAGAGGATGGAATTGATAAAGCTAAAACAGAGGCAAAAAGAATAGCTGCTAATTTTTTAAATTTACTTAGCATATTTTTCCCCTTTTCCTGTTGTAGGTTAACTTTAATATAAGAAGAATTATAGAAACATTAATTATGAATTCATAATAAAAAAACTTTATACAACTTTTAATTGATTTATGTTTTGTTGAGAATATGTACTGATTTATTTGAAAAAAATTGTTAATTTTTTTTATTGAACTTCAACTTATAGAAAAAGCTATCTTATAATGAACAATAATGTCGCTATACCACTAAACATGGAAAGCATAAAACTTATTTTTTCAAGAAAGTTTTTTGTTGTTATTTTAATTTCTGTTCCTAGTGCCATCGTTGCAGATTTTTTGCACATCCCTCTTGCTTGGATGTTGGGCCCCATGATTGCAACATCAATAGCTGCACTAAGCGGATTAAAAATTATTATGCCAAGAATTATTTTAAGTTTTATTCTAATTCTTTTAGGTTTGTATATTGGTAATTACATTGATCAAAATCTAATTAATCAAATAGGACAATGGTTTTGGACTTCGCTTGTTATGCTTGGATATATAATTTTAAGTGTATTTTTTGTATCAAAATATTTAGAAAAATTTTCAGGTTATAATAGAAAAACTTCTATTTTTTCCGCTGCACCAGGGGCTTTGGGACCATTATTAATTTTAGCCGAACATGAAAAATCAGATCTTTCAAAAGTTGCAACCTCTCATTTAATCAGATTAATTATTATTATCACTTTGTTTCCATTCGTAGTGGACAATTTTTCAACGTTAAGTTCTAATTCTGTACCTGAATTTAACTTTTTAAATCAAAATCATTTTGATTTACTAACTCTTTTTGTTGCTTCTATTATTTTCATTCTAGTATTTGATAAATTTAAAATCCCAGCTCCTTTATTATCTGGGACATTGGTTGCAAGCGGAATATTGCAAATAGCTGACATTGCATCTTACAAGCTTCCAGATCAAAGCATTGATTTTTGTTTATTAATTTTGGGAGCTTCGGTTGGCTGCAGATTTGCTGACAAATCATTAAATGAAGTAGTAAAAAATTCATTTCACAGCTTTGTTGCAACCTTTTTTCTTGTTGTACTGGGAATTATTGCTGCAGTCATAGCGGGATATATTGTAGATAAAAATTTCTTTACTCTTCTTTTATCTTATTGTCCTGGTGGAATTTATGAAGTTGCGGTAATTGCTATTGCTTTTGACCTGGATCCTGACTTTGTTTCATTTCATCATATTATTAGATTGCTAATGATATTGTTTATTGTCCCGCTCATCCTAAGATTAATTAACAAGAAAAGATCTTCTAATCTTTAATATATTTTGAAAATTTTTACTTTAATCACTTTATTAAAGTGTTGGTGAAAAATTCTTTTACAAGTCTAGTAGCTTCTTCAGCTGCCTCTTTATTATATGCCATCGTTTGATATTTAATTATACAACTTCTATCAAATTCAATCTGTGGAAATCTCCAGCCAAACTTATGAGGCAAATTAATTCTTTTAAAAATTTTTTTCTTTTCCTTCTTTGTTGCGCTGGCATACCATTCATTAAAACCAATTTGCGATATTGCTGCAACATTATCTGGTGCCATTTCTGCTACGGGTAGTGAAGAATTTTCTTCAAAATAACATCTTCCAT
>Ga0208766_1001049_pt1 | contig 15040 bp, 16 predicted proteins | sample ETN01SmetaG_3_FD_185792 | JGI IMG/M metagenome (GOLD analysis project Ga0208766, IMG submission 185792) | Marine microbial and viral communities from oxygen minimum zone, Eastern Pacific Ocean - ETNP2014F12-01SV263 (SPAdes) (version 2) | ecosystem: Environmental > Aquatic > Marine > Oceanic ... | reverse complement strand
AAAGAGATCTAAAAGAGAGTGGAACTGTGATGAGAAGGGGACAGTGACAGCAGATGTTAAGATAGATATCAGTGATGCCACGGGTCATAGCGGATCAATAAGTGCTGCATCAAATTATACACTTCTATTTAAGACATGTGAGTTCTGTACTTTTTCGGAGGTAGAAACGGGGAATAGTGCTTCTGGTGATGTTATAACATTTTCAAGTGTAGCAATACAAGACGGGATATACTCTATAGCGTCAGCAGACTCTAATCTATAATTTTTCTTATATTTAAGAAAAATATTATAAACCCAAAATCAAAAACATGAAAAGAATTAATCTAATAATTACCCTTTTTCTAGGCGTAATAACATTTACTGATGCTTTATCTCAAGGTAAAATTTCTAAAGATAAGAGGCAACTTATAGATATTCTTGAGTCTAAGGAAGACAGACTTATAGGAATCAGTGATAATATATGGGAAGCCGCAGAGACTTCACTTCAAGAATTTAAATCCACAAAATATCTTTCTGACTACGCAGAGGAAAATGGTTTTACTGTGGAGAGGGGAGTCGCAGGAATGCCTACAGCGTTTACTGCTACATATGGCTCAGGTAGACCTATAATTGGAATTTTGGGAGAATTTGATGCAAATGCTGGAATCTCTCAGAAGAGACAATCTACAAAGGAACCCTTTGTGAAGGGTGCTGCAGGTCACGGGTGTGGCCATAATATATACGGTACCGCAAGTCTAGGGGCTGCAATAGCTATAAAAGAGATGATAGAATCAGGACAGATTAAGGGGACAGTACGTTTCTACGGAACACCTGCTGAGGAAACAATTTTTGGAAAGGTTTGGATGGTGAGAGATGGTCTCTTTGATGACTTAGATTTATGTATGGACTGGCACCCCAGCTCTGAGATATCTGCCAGCACACAAAGTAGTAAGGCCCTAGTAGACTTTCGATTGAAGTTTTACGGAGACGCAGCCCATGCCTCTGGAGATCCTTGGAATGGTAACAGCGCAGTTGATGCTATGGAATTATACACTACAGGGTTAAATTATTATAGGGAACACATCATGCCCACAGCTAGAATTCACTATGATATTGAGAAGGCGGGTGACGTTGTAAATGTTGTCCCCGAGTATGCCCAGATATGGACAAGACTCAGAGAAAATGACAAGGGAGAAGTGGATGTCCTGTATGAAAGAGCTAAAAAAATTGCTGAGGGAGCAGCTATGATGGCAAATGTAGACTATGAGTTAAATCTCATTTCTGGTATTTATGAGATTATCCCTAGTAGGTCTGGAGCTGCAATAGTTCAAAAGAACCTTGAGATGTTGGGTGATATAAAATATTCTGAATACGAGATAGATTATGCAAACACCATTCTTAAGGCATCAGGAAAAGAGCTTAAAGGTTTAGATGGAAAAATTAAACCAATAAAACCAACTATCCCAGCACAGGGTGGATCTACAGACGTAGGAGATGTTAGCCAGGTTGTACCTGTTGTCAGGCTTGGGGTAACAACAGCAGGAAGTGGTGGGCCATGGCATTCGTGGGCAGTGGTAGCTTGTACTGGTATGTCTATAGGTCATAAGTGTCTTATGTACGCATCAAAGGCATTGTCAATGACAATGTTAGATTTCTATAAAAATCCTAAGATGATAGACGAGGTTAAGAAAGAATTTATTGAGAGGAAAGGGGATAAAGTTTATGATCCAAGAATTCCTTCTGGACCACCTAAATTAATAGATTAGTCTTTTTTGACATCATATTTTTTTGGAGCAAATAAGAAACCAAATGCTTTTGCACCCGCTTTTGTATGAACTTTATGGTGCACGAAGTGTGCATTCATAATTCTTTTCATGTAGGGACTAGTTGCCTTAAAGTTTATCTTAATTCTCCTGTGGACGATAATGTCATGGAAAATAAGATAAGCAACTCCGTATAAGAAGATACCTATGCCAAAGTACTTAAGAATTGAGTAAGCCTCGTAAGTATACCCAATATATATTAGAAGAATTGATGGTATAGAGAAAACAACCGCAAAAAGGTCATTAAGCTCTAGGATGTGATCATGTTTTTTATGATGTGATTTGTGCCAAGTCCAGAGTATACCGTGCATGATATACTTGTGGGTAAACCAGGCTACTCCCTCCATAAAAAAAAATGTCCCAAGGACAATTAAAATATTGACTAACATACTTTTAAAAGTCTAAAATTTTCTTTTTTACTTCTTCCATCAGCCACATTGGAGTAGATGTCGCACCACAAACACCAACTTTTTCTTTCTTTCCAAACCAATCTTTTTTCAGATCTTCAGATGAGGATATGAAATAAGATTTCTCATTGTGGTTCTTACACGCATTATATAATGCATTTCCATTAGAAGATTTAGTTCCTGACACAAAAATAATCTTGTCAAAATTTGTAGAGAAATCTTGAAGTTGAGTATCACGGTTACTTACCTGTCTACATAGGGTATCATTGACATTAACATCAGTTCCAGACTTTGTTAAAGTGGATACAATTTCATGAAATTTTTCTTTACTTTTTGTTGTCTGAGTATACAACGTAATTGACTCTGGTAATGAGTCTAGGTCTAATTCTTTTATATCTTGAAATACTATGGCATCTTTCCCAGTTTGTCCCATAAGACCTTTTACCTCTGGATGGCCGTGTTTACCATATATATAAATTTTTTCTTCTTTATCATGAGATTTTTTAATTCTATTCTGGAGTTTAAGAACTACTGGGCAAGAGGCATCTATAAGAGTTATGTTGTTCTTTATAGCAAGCTCATAAGTAGAGGGTGGTTCTCCGTGAGCTCTGATGAGAACTTTAATGTCTTTCATCTCCTTAAGTTTGTCGTGATCTATAATTTCTAAGCCCATTCTCTCAAGCCTAGTAACTTCTCTGTCATTATGTACTATATCACCAAGACAGTATAGCTCTCCCTCCTCATTTAAGATGTCTTCTGCCATTTCTATGGCATACTCAACCCCAAAACAAAATCCAGACTTAGTATCAATCGTTACGTCTAATGATAACATAATGTAAATTTACTTTATAAAATACTTTATAGTGATTTAGACTTAAATTTTTCATAAAATGTTACATTCATGAGTAATAAAAGCATGCTATAGAAGAAATCTTCAACTGGAATAGTGAGTATTCTGATAAATAAATTCTCTTCGTTATTATACCACACAACTGGATCTGTGAAATGATTGAAGTCAAAATTTCCATCAGTAAGGATTCCGTTAACTAAAATAAAAGGAATAAGATGAAAAAAATATGATACCAAAAAATTGGCATGATACTCTCTTACTTTATATGAACTATAAACAAGAAATCCTCCACAAAATAAAAAATTCCAGAATGTATAAGACCTCTCAAAATTAAGAAAAGATAAGACTAGGAGAGATACACCAGTTATTAAGAGTATTTTTCTAGAGACTTCATTGTATTTATTTAGACTAAAAAAATATTTAATGCTTTCATAGATAAACACACAGGAGAAAGGAATAATAATAAAAAAAAGCCACTCCTCAATAGGTAGAGATAATATATTAATACCTGATGTGTGGGTCTCACTAAAACCCCAGACACCTTCTTTTGTAAATACGACATCCCAAACTATAAAAAAAGATGCAGTTATACATAATGAGGGAAATAGGTATTTAAACTTTGAAGCATATTCAAATCGTCTGTCCCATGAGGCAAGAAGCGGAAATGATAATGTAAAAAGTAATAGCTTAAAGTATAGAGTCACTAAATAGGATTTAAATATGCTGATAAAAATATTATAAATTTTTTAAAGTTAGATACTCTAATCCTCTCGCTCTTTATTTTTTTATGGTCAAGTCTCTTTATCTTATTTAGTAACTCCCTATAATAATTATATGACAAGTACACACCATTCCTAGCAACAGCAGGAAGTTTTTTTATGCCTAAAAGCGCATGATTAAATTCTCCCTCAATATCATCTTCAATTTTTTTCTTATCTTCTTCAGTGAATGATTCAAAATCCACACTTGGGAAGTATACTCTTCCCCTCTCATCATAATCACTTCTTATGTCTCTAAGAAAATTTACCTTTTGAAACGCAGAACCCAAGCTAATAGCGTAGGTTTCAAGTTTATCATATGATTTCTCTTCATTACAAAAAACTTTTAGACACATGAGCCCGACAACTTCTGCGGAGCCGTATATATATTTTTTGTACTCTTGCTCATTGAATTTTTTCATGGCAAGGTCCATTCTCATACTGTCTAGAAATGCTTTTATGTGTTTCTCTTCAATTTTGAATTTATTTACTGTAAGCTGAAACGCGTGAAGTATAGGGTTTGTTGAGAAGTTATCTTTTATTGAGATAAATGTCTCATCTTCAAATTTATTTAAAATCTTTTCCTTATCAAGGTCATGGAAAGTATCAACAATTTCATCTGCAAATCTCACGAATCCATAGATATTATAAATGTCTTTGTGTATCCTTTTGTTAAGTGTGTATATCCCAAGTGAGAATGAGGTACTATAGCTTTTTGTTACAAGTTCACTGCAGTTAGTGCTAACTTCATTATATAATTTTATTGCACTTTCCATAAATATTACCCTCTACACTTGCTAAGAATTTTGTCTTTGAATTCACTTTCTGACTTCAATATATCAAAGAACGATTTTATGTATTTGGTTAACCTATTATACTCCTTCTCATTAAAATTATCCTTGTATTCACTTAGTCTGCTATATATATTTTCTTCTTTTGAGATGTAAAGTTCTCTCATAGAAGCAAATATTTCTGGGTCTCTTTTGCAGAGACCTCTGTATACTCTTTCTGTCACACTTGATATCTTCAGCATTGGATTAGGCTTGGCATAGTACGCATTAACTAATCCGCTATGATCAAAATCATAAGGTATAGCAATAAGTTTTTTCCCATTAAAAAACATTTCTGTATTATGCTGATATGCCATTGACCAGTCCGTATTGCCAATCATATACGAAAACATCGCAAAATTTATTGCAGATGAATCGGTAACGATTAGAGGACTAACTCTTCTCTTAGGAAATTTTTTTATGTCATGTCTTTTTGCAACTTTGTTATCATCTTCGATCAAGAACGCAAACATGGTGTGTTCAATCTCTTTGTTCCCTTTCTTTTCAATAATTTTCAAGGTCAAGGGTTGAGTCTTGAGGTAAACACCAGAAACCTCCTCAAAAAATTTATAAGCTAACAACTCTTTATATATAAGTTCGTCTTTTCCTTTATCATTTTGACAAGGCACTACTAACTTAAGTTTTCTGTTATTTTCAAATATTGTATTTTCAGCCTGTTTCTTTTTAATCTCCAATCGCATGGGCTTGAAATAACAAATCTTCTTTCTAAAGTTTCCTCTTACCCTAATTCTTACTGTCATAGAGTCTTTCTCTAGTCCATTTCCAGAAAAGATCATTGTAGACTTAATAAAAGTGGAGTCATTAGTATTTTTATAGAGGTCTTTAAAGTCAAAAGACAACTGAGCATTTAGATTTAAGTTATCAGAAAACAATTCTGAATTTTGAGATTGAGCTATATTTATAAAATTAATAAAATATAAAGCACATAATAATAGAATATTTTTAGTTTGTTTATTAAATTTCATTTCTATGATATTAAAAAAGTATACAAGCGCATTAAATTTTAGAACTCTAATTTCTGTAATTATTTCTTTGATTGCAACCTGGATCGCATATAAGTACCAACTAACATATAATTTAGATTTGACAATTATTTCGGTAGCAGTTGTTTTCCCAATTGTCTTTACTTTGGGAAGCGCATTTCAAAGGAGAGAGAAGGCTTTAGAACACTTGGGAAGAGCTAAAGGTGCTTTAGCATCTATAAAATATTGCTTCTCTGCCTCAAAAAAAATATCAGATGCTGATAAAGAAAAAGTTTACAGTCAAGTGATTAATGTCAAAAAACAATTAATTACTTTTCTTTATTCTGAGTCTAATGACAAGACAGAGTTAAATAATTCAATAGCAAAAATTCAAGATTTCATTATGTTACACAGGGAGTCTCTCGGGGGGAGTCTCTCTTTAAGAGTATATAGATTAATGCGTGACGTGATCATGGGAATTGAAAACACTATTTCTATAAAGGTTCATAGGACGCCACAAAGCATAAGAGCATACTGTGAGTTATTTATATACATATTTCCATTTTATTATGCGCCAACTCTTATTTATAATATTGGCAATGCTTCTATGGGGCTGGAGATAGGGTCCACATATGGAGGATCAGAAATTGTTGACACGACATTTCTTGTTTATACACTGAATATTATAATTTCATTTATTCTCATATCATTGTTTAATGTACAGGAGCAAATTGAGAATCCTTTTGATGGAGATGGAATGGATGATATTAAACTTGAAAACTACGAATTAGATTATTAGTTATTTATACTTTTTAGTAATTCTTTTGCAACTACATTTCCAGAAATAAGAGAGGGAGGGACACCAGGCCCAGGCACAGTTAATTGTCCACAGAAGTAAAGATTATTTAAGTTTTTGTTTTTGAGAGAAGGTTTTAAGATTGCCGTCTGGAATAATGTGTTAGCCAATCCATATGCATTCCCTTTAAATGAGTTGTAGTCTTTTTTAAAATCTCTTATTGCATAACTTTTCTTGTATAGTATGTGATCTTTTACATTTTGATTAGTAAGTTTTTCAAGTCTAGAAATTATCAACTCGAAATACCTTTCTCTTATAATTTTATTGTCTTCTAAGTCTGGAGCTACTGGTATTAATAGAACCATGTTCTCGTGACCTTTTGGTGCAACAGAATCATCAGATTTTGAAGTGAAAGTAGCATAGAATAATGGTTCAGATGGCCACCTAGGAGTCGAATAAATTTCTTCAGCATGTTTCTCAAAATCTTTATCAAAAAAGAGACAGTGGTGTGAAATATTTTTTATTTTTTTGTCTAAGCCGATATAAAATAGAAGTGATGAGGGAGCAAGAACTCTTTTGTCCCAGTAGCTTTTACTATAATTTCTAAATCTCTCTTCAATTACATTTTGATCAAAATGATGGTAATCTCCAGAACACACAACATAATCTACATCAAATGTCTTTTTTGAAGTTATAACATGAGAAATGCTTTTATTAACATAGGAAAACTTTCTTACGTCTTCTCCACTGTAGAATTTTACTCCATTTTCTTTAGCAAGTTTTATCATGGCATCAACTACCTTATACATTCCTCCTTCTGGATACCATGTCCCTAACTTAATATCTGCATAATTCATTAAGCTATATAATGCAGGGGTATTTTTTGGAGTTGCACCAAGAAATAAAACAGGAAATTCAAGCAGCTTGATTATTTTCTCATTCTGAAAATATTTTCTAATATGGCTGTACATTGACTTAAAAACATCAAGTTTAAATATTCCACTTATTGTATCTCTGTCTATAAATTCAGAGATAGAAAGTCCTGGTTTATATACAAGATTTTTTATCCCTACTTTATATTTTTTTTCTGCTTGAGATAGAAACTTATCAAGTTTGTCTCCACTTCCTTCCTCCATAGTTTCTAATAATTCTTTTAAAGAATTATAGTCTGCCGGGACATCTATTGTCTCATCGTCAAAAAACACTTTGTACGATGGGTCTAATCTCTTTAATTTTACATAGTCGTTTATGTCTTTTCCAAAGTCATTAAAATACTTTTCAAATACATCAGGCATCCAGTACCATGAAGGCCCCATGTCAAACGTGTATCCTTTTGCAGAAAATTGTCTTGCTCTGCCTCCTAGTTTTGTATTTTTTTCAAGTATATAGACATTGTGCCCCTGACTGGCAAGGTATGTTGCGGAGGATAATCCTGAAAATCCGCTACCTATTACACAAATGTTTTTTTTATTTTCCATCAAATTCTAAGTAACAATTTATCCATTCGTCATCAAATTTCATATTGTATTTTTTATAGAAATTTATCCCTATCTCATTCCAGTCTAATACTTGCAATGACAGCCCAATACAAGACTCTTCTTTAGCAAATTTAGTTACTTCATCAAATAGTTTTTTCCCTGCACCTTGTCTCCTGTGATTACTTTTAACAATGAGATCTTCCAAATACAAAACCTTACCCTTCCACGTAGAATACCTAAAAAAAGTTAAGGCAATGCCAATTATATTTTTGTTTTTTTCAGCTACAAATAGATCAAAAACTTTATTCTGTCCAAAACCATCTTTCTCTAGAACTTCTATTGTATTAGATACTTTATCTAAAGCGTTTTCATATTCGGCAAGTTCCTTTATTAATTGTAATGTCTGAGGTATGTCTTCTTTTACTCCCCTTCGAATAATCATAAATTTATTTTTTTGAATCCGGTATACTTATGAAGTGCTTTAGGAATATTAATTTCATTACCATTTTGATGTGTCTCAAGTATTGCTGCTACGATTCTAGGAAGAGCTAGAGCTGACCCATTTAAGGTATTTGCTAAAACCTTATTTTTACCGTCTCTTACTTTTAAATTCATTCTGTTTGCCTGATATGTTCTGAAATTACTAACTGAACTACACTCCAGCCATCTGTCTTGACCAGGGGCATACACCTCAAAGTCATAAGTGACACTTGCAGTAAAACCTAAGTCTCCAGCACAAAGTAAAAGTTTCCTGTAGGATATCTCTAAAGATTTGACGAGACTCTCCACATAATTACACATTTCTTCAAGTGCCTTGTCAGAGCCACTTTCATTTTCTATCTGTACTATTTCAACTTTATCAAACTGATGAAGTCTGTTAAGTCCTCTGACATGTGAACCCCATGAACCAGCTTCTTTCCTAAAGCAGGGTGTATATGCAACATTCTTTATGGGGAGTGTGTCTTTATCAATTATCTTTTTCCTGTACATATTTGTTATAGGAACTTCTGCAGTTGGTATCATGTATAGATTTTCATCTTCTATCTTGTACATTTGACCTTCTTTGTCTGGTAATTGTCCTGTCCCAAAACCTGATTCTTCATTTATTAGAATAGGAGGTTGAACCTCTGAATACCCATTAGAGTTGGCTTCATCTAAAAAATAGTTTATCAGAGCTCTTTGTAGTTTAGCTCCCTTTTCTATATATACTGGGAAACCAGCACCAGTAATTTTATTCCCTGTGTCAAAATCAATTAAATTAAAATCCTTTATAAGGTCCCAGTGTGGTTTATATTTTATTTCATTTGATATCTTTAATTCTTTACTTGAAACTATTATGTTATCTGTATCTGAATTGCCTTCTGGAACAATTTCATCTGGTATATTAGGAATATTACATAGCATATTCCTAAGTTTTATTTCTATGCTTTTAAGTTCTTCTGAGACTGATTTACTTTTTTCTTTAAGCTCTCCTGATCTTTTTTTTAGTTCATCTACTGAGTCTTTCTCACCATTTTTAATCTTAACACCGATATCTTTAGCTATAATATTTGATTTCTCTAGAATTTTATCAAGTTCGGACTTTAAATTTTTCCTTTGATCATCTAGCTCAATTACTTTTGATAATTCATTATCAATTTCTTTTAAGCCTCTTTTCTTTAGTGCTGATGCAATTTTATTTTTTTCAGATCTTAACTTATTAAGTTCAATCATACCATGAATTTTTTATATGAAGTTAACACGATTGACAATAATAATTCAATCTAATAAAAATTAATATTTTTTTTGACAATATGTATAATAATGGTATCATTGCGGTGTCAATTGTTATTAGGCCAACCTAAAAACAGAATCTTACAGTTAATAAATCAATTAAATTTTTTTCGATATGTACACAATGGACGACTTAAATGATAAGCTTTTATCAGAGCTTAAAAAAATAACAGAAGAACTTGATATAAAGGGTGCTTCTAAGTTATCAAAACAAGATCTTATTTATAAAATTTTAGACGAACAGGCTATTTCGAAGCCAAAAAAATCTTCAAAGGATTCTAAGTCCTCTTCAAAGGACTCTAAGTCTTCTCCAAAAGATTCTAAACCTTCACCTAGACCTACTAAGAGTAGGCCACAAAAAGGGTATTCAGATAGATCAGATAGATCTAACGACAGGGGAAGGACTCCAAAAAAGCCATCAGAATATGAAAAACAAGTAAAAGAATTTGAGGGCGTGATCGAAAGTGAAGGAGTATTAGAGATGATGCAAGATGGTTACGGTTTCTTGAGAAGTAGTGATTATAACTATTTAGCTAGTCCTGACGATATTTATGTGTCACCTTCTCAAATTAAATTATTTGGCCTAAAGACTGGAGATACTGTTTTTGGAAAGATAAGACCACCTAAAGAAAATGAAAAATATTTTGCTCTGATCGAAGTATCGAAAATAAATGGTAAAACTCCAGATGAGGTTAGAGATAGAATACCATTTAAATACCTAACGCCATTATTCCCTGAGGAGAAGTTAAACTTGAGCACAAATCAAGATAATTATTCTACAAGAATTTTAGATCTTTTCTCACCGATAGGTAAAGGTCAGAGGGGTATGATAGTCTCACAGCCAAAAACTGGAAAGACAGTTCTCTTAAAACAAATTGCTAACGCAATAGCTGAAAATCATCCTGAAGTTTATCTTATGATTCTACTTATTGATGAAAGGCCTGAAGAGGTAACTGATATGGCGAGGAGTGTGAAGGCAGAAGTTGTGTCTTCTACTTTTGACGAACAAGCTGAAAGACATGTTAAAGTTGCTAATATAATCTTAGAAAAGGCTAAGAGAATGGTAGAGTGTGGTCATGATGTTGTTATCCTACTTGACTCTATTACTAGACTAGCAAGGGCTCACAATACAGTGATACCATCTTCTGGTAAAATTTTATCAGGTGGTGTGGATGCTAATGCTTTACATAAGCCTAAAAGATTCTTTGGAGCTGCTAGAAATGTTGAAAAAGGGGGTTCTTTAACTATTATAGCAACTGCATTGATAGAAACAGGCTCCAAAATGGACGAAGTGATTTTTGAAGAATTTAAAGGTACAGGTAATATGGAACTTCAATTAGATAGAAAATTATCTAATAGAAGGATGTACCCTGCCATTGATGTTACTGCTTCTGGTACGAGAAGAGAAGATCTACTTATAGGTAAAGAAGAATTGTCTAGATTATGGATACTCAGAAAGTATTTAGCTGACATGAATTCTGTAGAGGCAATGGAGTTTCTTCTTTCAAAAATTAAAGGAACTAGAAACAATGAAGAGTTTCTTGTTTCCATGAACGGATAAAAAGCTAAATTTTTCTGTTAAATAATAAATTTAATTTCTACATTTATTTCCATGTTTTTAGAAACTAGAAATTTGGATGAGAAGAAAGTTTTTGATCTGGTGTCAGATGACTTTAGGTACGCTAAGGCTTTAGACTCTTTCGGTATAGACTTTTTTGATCATTATAATTCCACAATAAAAGATATTTGCAGCCAAAATAACTTGGATAAAGAGTTATTAGTGGGTTACAGGGTTTCTATGGATGAGTCTTTCGACCTGGATTTAGAAACTTTAAAGTCTTCTCCAATTAATTTAGTTATTGAATATCTAAAACATAATCACAGCTATTTTATTAAAAACAAACTGCCTTATATTAAAAATTTAATTTCATCGCTTAGTGTAGAAGACAAAAAATATGAGTTCTTTAATGATCTAAAGTTTATTTTTCCTCTCTTCTATGAAGATTTTGTCAATCATATCCTAGAAGAAGAAAAATATATATTTACCTATATACAAAACCTTTATCATCTAGAAGGAAATGTAAAAAATCACGCGAAAATGTTTTTTCAAATGAAAAATATATCCCTAAAGGATATTGCAGAGGAACATCTTAATGAAGATTCTGAGATGGCTGGTATAAGAGGGTTAACAAAAAACTATTCTCTAAAATACATTAATAATTTACATCTTAAAGTAATATTTCAGGAGCTAAAAGAATTTGATAATGAATTAGAAGTTCACTCAAATATTGAAAATCATATTTTATTCCCTAGGGCTTTAGATCTACAAGATAAGGTCTCTGATGAGATTAAAAACCTCTCTTTTCTTAATTAATGGGTAGAATACTCTGTATAGATTATGGACTAAAAAGAGTGGGTTTAGCGGTAACAGATGAACTTAAGATAATAGCTTCTCCTTTTAAAACAGTTAATACGTCTGAGATCATTTCATTTATCAACAATTATATTAAGGAAACAAAAGTTGAATTGATAGTAGTGGGACTCCCTTTTAATTTACGAGGAGAAGAAACTGATGCAACAAAAAAAACACTTAGTTTTATAAGTGTTTTAAGAAAAAAATATCCTCAGATTAAACTAGATACTTACGATGAAAGGTACACCTCAAAGATTGCAAAAGAAACTATTTTAATGATGGGAAAAAGTAAAAAATTTAGACAAGATAAATCAAATATTGATAAGGTAAGTGCATCAATTATATTACAATCATATCTAAAAAGAAAAGGTTTATGATATATCCAATAGTTCTTTATGGGGATCCGGTTCTTAGAAAAAAGTGTGATAGGATTTACAGAGATGAATTAGATGTTAAAACTTTAGCTAATGATATGTTTGAAACTATGATGAAAGCTGATGGAATAGGTTTGGCTGCGCCACAGATAGGTATATCAAAACAAATTTTTGTTGTGGACGGATCTTCTCTTGAAGATGAGGAGATGGCTTCTTTTAAAAAAGTTTTTATTAATCCTATTTTAAACCATGAAGAAGGTGAATTGTGGGAATTTGAGGAGGGATGTTTAAGTATTCCTAATGTGAGAGGGGGTGTAAATAGAAAATCAACAATTGAGATAACTTTTTATGATGAGAATTGGGTCAAGAGAACAGAAACTTTTAAAGGTATGCAGGCGAGGGTTATTCAACACGAATACGACCACATTCAAGGCAAACTTTTTGTTGACTATTTATCTTCTCTAAAAAGGAAATTGATTAAAAACAAACTCTCAGAGATCAATAAAGGCAACACAGATGTTAGTTATGAAGTTAAGAGAATATCATGAAAAATACTGTTATAGAAAAGCTTTATAATTACTATCTAAGTTCGAGTGGAATTTGTACTGATACAAGGCAACTTATTAAAAACTCAATCTACTTTGCTTTAAAAGGCCCAAATTTTGATGGAAATAATTATGCAGAAGATGCCATAGCTAAGGGAGCTAAATTATCTGTTGTTGATGACTTTTCATTAAAAGATAAGAGTAATGACATATTGTATGTGGAAGATGTTTTAGATGCATTGCAGGGTCTAGCTATTTACCATAGAGATAAACTTGATATCCCCGTGATAGGTCTCACTGGATCCAACGGAAAGACCACCACTAAAAATTTAATTGAAAAAGTTTTAGCATTAAAATATAAGGTTGCGGCTACTAAAGGAAATCTTAATAATCACATTGGTGTGCCTTTAACAGTTTTAGAAATTAAAGATCACCACGATATAGCGATTGTAGAGATGGGAGCAAGTGCTGTAGGAGAAATTGAATTGTTATCAAAAATATCAAGGCCGACTATTGGAATGATAACAAATATTTCAAATGCTCATGTTGAAGGTTTTGAGAATTTAGAAGGAGTTATTAGGGGCAAGTCTGAATTATTTGATTTTTTATTAAAAAATGGTGGTAAGGTGATAATTAACAATGAAGATGAGATAATAAATAATTTTTCTAAAAGATTTAAAGATCCTATCAATTTAACCGGAGAGGATTCTATTGTTAATGTTCAATTAATTGAGTCGGTTCCCAACTTAAAGTTTAAAATAAAAGGGGATGTTTTTGAATCATCCTTATTTGGTGATTATAATTTTCAAAATATTCTTTTTGCTCTGGTTGTAGCTAAAGTTTTTGAAGTAGATCTTAAACAGGCTTCTGAGGAGATCTCTAAATATTCTCCCGAAGATAATAGGTCTGAAAAAATCTATGAGAAGTCTAACTGTATAATTCTTGATGCTTACAATGCAAATCCTAAATCAATGTCTAACGCAATTAAATCTATTAATACATTCCCTAATAAAAATAAAGTTGTGATTTTAGGTGATATGAATGAATTAGGTTCTGAGGCAAAATCAGAACATGAGAAGATAGGAGCTCTCACAAAACAATTAGAAATTGAAAAGTGTTTTTTTGTTGGTAACAATATGAAGTATGCTCACCAGATAAATAAATCTTCATCGTGGTTCCTTGATAGAAATAGTTTAGAAGATGAAATCATTAATCATAAAATAAGAAAAGCAGACATTTTAATTAAAGGCTCAAGGTCTTTTGGGCTTGAAATGATACTTCCTCTTATTAGGCGAATATCAGCTTGATATTAGTAGTAAATAATTTTATTCCTATAGCTAAGAGTATGATTCCAAAAACTTTTCTGAGAATATTTATCCCCTGAGTACCTAAGAATTTTTGTATTTTTTCGGATGACTTCAAAACAAAATATACGAGGATCATGTTGATTGCTATTGCTAGAATTATGTTGATATCATCGTATTCTGATTTAATAGAGATTAATGTGGTTAATGTTCCGGGCCCAGCTATAAGAGGAAATGCGATAGGAACTATTGAGGCAGTTTTAGGGTTACTGTCTTTATAAAGTTTAACTCCTAATATCATTTCTGTAGCTAAAAATAAAATAATTATAGATCCTGCTACTGCGAAGGAGTTTATGTCAACTCCTAATAAGTTCAGAATTATTTCTCCTAAAAATAAGAAAACAATCATTATTATAAGGGATACTAGTGAAGCTTTTTCGGATTCAATTACCTTATATTTCTCCCTCAATAAAACTATTAGAGGGATGTTTCCTACTACATCTATAATAGCAAAAAGTATCATAGATGACGAAATAAATTCTTTTAAATCAAAGTTCATAATTAATATTTAGCGCGCAAATATATAATAATAATTATAAAAGAAAAATGCCCCAATAAATTGGGGCACTAACTAACTAACCAAGTTTGTTTTAAACCAAACTATAAAAAATGAATAATCAAAATTACAAATATTTTAATTTAAACATCGTATATGTTAATTAATTTT
>Ga0208766_1001047_pt1 | contig 15053 bp, 18 predicted proteins | sample ETN01SmetaG_3_FD_185792 | JGI IMG/M metagenome (GOLD analysis project Ga0208766, IMG submission 185792) | Marine microbial and viral communities from oxygen minimum zone, Eastern Pacific Ocean - ETNP2014F12-01SV263 (SPAdes) (version 2) | ecosystem: Environmental > Aquatic > Marine > Oceanic ... | reverse complement strand
ATGAAACAGGGTAAAAAAAAAGATTCTAAGGAGACTAAGGTTAGATTAAACAAGTATATTTCCAATTCAGGAATTTGCTCAAGAAGAGATGCTGATCGTTATATTTTGAAGGGTTTAGTAAGTGTAAATAATAAAATAGTAAAAGATTTAGGCACAAAAGTCTTTTTAAAAGACAAGGTAGAATTTAGAAATAAAATTATTGAAAAATCTTTTTTTGAGTATTTTCTATTGAATAAACCAAAAGGGTTTGTAGTTACAAATCAAGGAGGAGTTAAAAATAATTTTCTAAAAAATTTTTCAAATACAAATCTGTCTTCAAAAATAATTCCTTTTGGAGATATGGGTAAATTAATTACGGGACTTATAGTTATGACCAATGATTTAGAATTAATTGACAGATTAAATCGTCCTAAATGTAAAATAAACATGATTTATCAATTGACTCTAAACAAAAAGATTGATAATAAACACTTAATAGAATTGAAAAGAGGAGTTATTTTAGATAAAAAAAAATTTCCTTTACAGGAAATAGATTTTGTTAAAGATACTGATGATGAATTTGTTCTTGGAATTAGAGCTTTTAGTATAATGCCAAGTATATTAACAAAAATGTTTAAAAAGTTTAACTATAAAGTTCTAAAAATGGATAGGGTTGTTTTTGCTGGTCTAACAAAAAAAGATCTGCCAAGGGGTAATTGGAGAAAATTAACTTCAAAAGAAGTGGGGTTTTTAAAAATGCTATAAATATTTCAACTAAAATTTTTGTATTCTAATTTTCTCGCAGGGGCAATAAAACTATCAAAAGCCCATGTTGTACCAAAGTACCAGAATGCATAAAGGCTTAAAGAAACTATAAATAGAGTTATTCCAAAATTAGTTTATTTTTCTTTTTTCTGATTTTGACCTTAATTGCTCGATTAAACCTCTTACTAAATTAATTTCATTATATACTGGGATTATAATTGATAGTCTTTCACTCATTTAAAAGCCAGTTATATTTTAGATACTTAAATCTAGTTTTTTCGGAAATTTTTCTTGGAGCATAAAGATTAATAAACTTAACAAGAGATTTTTTTGAGCCAAAATCTTTATTAAACCAAAGAAATATTTTTGATAATTTAACTTGATTTTGCGAAAAAACATTTTTTGATTTATCAGTTAAAAAGTTTTTAACAGAGATCTCGAGTTGAGTTTCAAGTTTATTCGCTTTATATGCATTATATGAAAGGTTTGGACATGATATAGAAGCACAATTGATGGCAAAATGAATTCTTGGTTCATCCATTTTTCTAAGTATATTATGTTCAATTTCTGAAAGCGAGTAATTTATTTCGTTTATAGAGAAGACTTTTTTATTCCATGGATTTTTAATTTTTTTTATACTTTCCAAAGGGTAATTATCTAAAACTAATAAAACAGTTAATGCGTTATAGGCATTAATCCAGTAAGATAGTATCTCATTTTTACTCCAGTATTTTTTTGGAGGATTTTGCTGAAGAGCCTCTATATAAGATTTTATACCATGCTTGTTTGTTAGCCATTTCTTATAATTAACTCTTCCTTCATAAGAAACATATTTTTTAAGTTCATTATCCCATCTATCATGAATGTTCTTTTGACCACTTAGTGGTAGAATAATTAAAGACATTAAGATTATTAATTTATCTAACATTATTTAGGATGATTCATTTTTTAAAAATTTTATTAGTAAAATGATGAGTGGCGATAACATAAATTTATTTTCCTTTTATTTTTGATACAAAATAATTTATTTTATTTAAATCATTTTTTTCTAAAAATTTAATGAATGCGGATCCAATTATAGCTCCATTTGAATTTTCACATGCTAATTTAAATGTTTCCGAATTGCTAACTCCAAAGCCTACTAGCGTTGGGTTTTTAAGCCTCATTTTTTTAATTCTCTTAAAGTAATTAATTTGCTCATCTTCAAATCTTTCTCTAGTTCCAGTAACACTAGAACTACTTACCATATATATAAATCCATTAGAAGCACTGTCAATTAAGTTGATTCTTTCCCCTGATGTTTGAGGTGTAATTAAGAATATTTTATATAGACCATTTTTTTTAAAAATTGACTGATATGATTTTTGATATATTTCTAAAGGAAGATCGGGTATTATAAGACCATCAATTCCTACTTGATTACATTTTTCACAAAATTTTTCAACTCCAAATCGCATGATTGGATTAAAATATCCCATAATTATTAGAGGAATTTTAATTTCTTCTCTAGCCCTTTCTAATTGTTTAAAAAGGTTCATTGATGTCATTCCATTTTTTAATGCAATGTTTGAACTTTTTTGGATTACAGGACCATCTGCAAGAGGATCACTAAAAGGCATTCCTATTTCAATCATATCCACTCCACTCTCTTGAAGCCTCTTAAGAATTGGTATTGTATCTCCAATTCTTGGATATCCAGCAGAAAAATATATTGATAATATTTTTTTTGATTTTTTGAAAGTTTTATCTATTCTGTTCACTGGAGTTTGAAAAAATTAATAAAAGTGTCAAGATCTTTATCACCTCTGCCAGACAAATTTACAACCACTATATTATTTGTCTCAAATTTGCGGTTTTCAAAAACCGCAAAGGCATGCGAGGTCTCAATTGCAGGTATAATTCCTTCAAGTTGGGATAGTTCTAGACCTGCCTGCATTGCATTTTCATCTGTAATTGAAATAAATTCTGCCCTTCCTGTTCGAAAAAGGTGAGAATGAAGAGGCCCAACACCAGGATAGTCTAGTCCTGCTGAAATAGAATATGGCTCAGTAATTTGACCATCTGGGGTTTGCATCAAAAGTGTTTTACTACCATGTATGATCCCATCTTTTCCAAGGGCAGAAGTTGCCGCACTTTCCCCGCTATCAATTCCCTTACCAGCAGCCTCAACTGCAATTAGGTTAACAGTTTTATCATTTAGAAAATGATAGTAGGCTCCAGCTGCATTGCTTCCTCCGCCAACACATGCAATTATATGATCGGGTTTTGATCTATTTTCTTTTTCTAAAAGTTGTTCTTCAATTTCTTTGCTTATTATAGATTGAAAACGAGCAACCATATCTGGGTATGGATGAGGTCCGACAACAGAACCAATTATGTAATGAGTATTTAAAGGATTGTTGATCCAATCTCTAATTGCTTCATTAGTTGCATCCTTTAAGGTTTTGCTGCCTGATTGAACAGATTTTACTTCTGCTCCAAGCATTTTCATTCGAGCTACATTTGGGGCTTGCCTTTTGATATCCAAATCTCCCATATAAACCACGCATTTTATCCCCATTAACGCACAAACTGTTGCTGTTGCAACTCCATGTTGTCCAGCCCCAGTTTCAGCTATAATTCGCTTTTTCTTTAGATGCTTTGCTAATAGAATTTGTCCAACAGTATTATTGATTTTGTGAGCCCCTGTATGACATAGATCTTCTCTTTTAAGATAAATTTTGGTATTATATTTTTTTGAAAGCCTCTTTGCAAAGTATAAAGGAGTTGGTCTTCCAACGTACTCTTTAAGAAGTTGATTGAACTCTTTTTTAAAACTAACATCATTTATTATTGAGAGATATTTTTGCTTTAATTCAAATATGTTAGGATATAGCATTTCAGGAATGTAAGCTCCTCCAAAATCACCATAATAACCTTTTTGATCTATATTATAGTTCATTTATTTTATTTTTAAATTCTTCAATTATTTCAATTTTTTTTAAACCAGGTTTTGTTTCGAATTTACTGTTTATGTCAATTGCATAAATCGGCAAATTTGTTTTAAGTAATTTTTTGATTTTTGAAACATGTTTAGGGCCAATTCCTCCACTTAAAAAAAATGGTTTGTTTAAAGTGTAATTTTTTAAGATCTTCCAATCAAAAGCGTAACCATTTCCGCCAGGGAGTTTACCTTTTGTATCAAAAAGAAAATAATCACAGGACTTTTGATATGGAATTAATTTTTTAAAATCATATTTATTTAGAATATTAATTGCTTTGATTACTTCTACGTTAAATGATTTTAATAGTTGACAGAATTCAGGTTTTTCATCTCCGTGAAGCTGTATGGATTGTAAGCTATGTTTTTTAATCATCTTTTTTATAAATTCAATTTGAGAATTTACAAAAACACCAGTTTTTTTTATCCCATCTGGTAAGATAGGTGTATTTTCTCCAGCGAATCTAGGCGAATTAATATAAAAAATAAAACCCACGTAATCAGGTTTGAGCTTAATTAGCTTCTCTAAATTTTGATTCTCGCGCATTCCACAGACCTTAATTTTCATTTTCTATTTTTTTTATGAATTTACTTGCGCTTTTTCCTGGGTCATTTGTTTTCATGAAGCTTTCGCCAACCAAAAACCCTTTGTATCCATGCTTTTTTAATTCAACAACAGAAGAAGGTTTATTAATTCCGCTTTCTGATATTTTAATAAAATCTTTTGGGATTTGATCAGAAAGTTCTTTGCTAATATTAATATCAACTTCAAAGGTTTTTAAATTACGATTGTTAACTCCTACTATATCTATTGAGGGGGTGAGTGAGTTTTTAAGTTCATTAATACTATGTATTTCTAGGAGAACCTCTAGGTTAAGTTTTTTTGCAAAATCAGAAAAAACTTTTATTTCTTTGTTTGATAAAGCAGCTGCAATTAACAGAACTAAGTCTGCCCCATAGGCTTTTGCTTCAACAATTTGATATATATCTATGATGAAGTCTTTTCTTAAAATAGGCAAATCAGTTATATTTCTTGCCTCTTTCAAATCTTTCAAAGATCCTGAAAAAAACTTTTTATCAGTTAAGATTGACATTCCACATACGCCAGCTTTATCATAACCTTTAATTACTTTATTTATTGGGATATTATTATTGATTTCTTTTTTTGAGGGTGAACTCCTTTTATGTTCCGCAATAATTCCAGAATCACTTTTTTTTAGAATTTCAACTAATGACTTGCTTCTATTTTTGAAAAAAGTCGATTTTTCAAGATAATTGTATGGAAACAATTTTTTCTGTTTTAAAACTTCTCTCTTTTTATAGCTAATTATTTCTTCTAATATTGTCATTTTTTAGATAAATTTTGAAGTTTCACCAATGATTTTAGAGCTTTTCCAGATTCTAAAGATTCTTTTGCTTTTTCAAAGCCCTCAATAGGAGAAACTTTTAAAACAGTTGATATTGCCATACCTGCATTAGCACAAACTACATTGTTTTGAGCATCTGTTCCCTTATTTTTAATTATATCCATAAATATCTTAACAGAAGAGGATATATCCTTGCCTCCTGAGATGCTCTCAGGCTTTGTAAGGATAACTCCAAAATCTTCTGGTCTCAAGATATTTTCACTTTTTTTTGTAAAAATCTTTGTGTTTCCTGTTAGTGAAATTTCATCATATCCATCAAGGCCATGCAGAATTGTATAATTTATGTCCGTTTTTTGAAACAAGTAACTGTAAAGCCTTGCTAGTTCTAGGCTAAATACTCCTATCAATTGATTTTTCGGAAAGGATGGATTGACAATTGGACCTAAAATATTAAAGAATGTTTTTAATCCTAATTGCTTTCTAACAGGGGCTACATTTTTCATTGCAGGATGAAATAGAGGCGCATGTAAAAAACAAATTCCTGCTTTTTCAATAGATTTTTTTAAAAAATCTTTGTCATTTGAAAATTTAATGCCAATTGCTTCAAGTACATTACTTGATCCACAACCAGATGAAACCCCATAATTCCCATGTTTTGTAACTTTCACTCCTGCTCCTGCAGTTATAAAAGAAGAAAGGGTTGAAATATTAAATGTATTTTTTCCATCTCCACCTGTTCCGCATAGATCTATTGTATTAAATTCACTTAAATCAACATTAATACATAATTCTTGCAGTGCTTCACGAAAGCCTTCAAGCTCATTTAGACTAATATTTCTCATCATGTAAATGGTTAAAAAAGAGGCAATTTGACTTGTATTATATTGACCATCAGCTATTTTAATAATTATTTGTTTTGCTTCCTCTTTTTCAAGTTGTTGGTATTGAATTAATCTAGTCAATATTTTTTTCATCATTTAAGAATTAATCCAGTTATTTAATATTTTTTTTCCATTCGGGGTTAGTATCGATTCTGGGTGGTACTGTAGAGCTTTAACATCAAACTCCTTATGCCTTAGGGACATTAATTGACCTTTTTCATCAAATGAAGTGGCCTCTAGTTCATCAGGCAAAGGCGTTTCAACTACCCATGAATGGTATCTCCCTGCTAAAAAACTTGTTGGGAGGTCTTTAAACAAAGAATCTTTTTTTACAATATTGATTTTTGTAGAGACTCCATGATACACTTTGTCTAAATTTATCAGTTTTCCTCCAAAAACTTCAGCAATAGCCTGCTGACCCAGACAAATTCCTAATATTTTTTTTGTAGAAGAATAATGTTTAATAGCATTTTTCAATAACCCTGATTCGTCTGGAACTCCTGGTCCAGGGGAGAGTAGGATGTTTTGAAAATCCTCTAGTTCATTGAGTTCAAATTTGTCATTCCTTTTAACTGTGGTTTTATAGCCTAATTCCTCAATACAATGCACTAAATTATATGTGAATGAATCATAATTATCAATAACAAAAATTTCCTTCATGATAATTCTTCTGCTAGTTTTAGAGCTTTGTCTAAAGCTCCTAATTTATTATACACTTCTTGTAATTCACTATTTGGATCTGAATCAGCAACAATTCCTGCGCCAGCCTGGTAATGTAATTTTTGGTCTTTACTTAAAAAAGATCTTATTATGATAGCATGATTAAAATTTCCTTCAAAATCCATGTAACCAATAGCACCTCCATAAAAATTTCTTTTTATGCTTTCATACTTATCAATTAGTTGAAGAGCTTTGTGTTTTGGTGCTCCACTGAGTGTTCCAGCAGGAAAAGTGTCAGCTACTACTTGAAAAGTTTTAGCTTTAGCTTTCATTTTGCACTTTACTTTAGAGACTAAATGAATTACATGAGAAAATAGTTGAATTTCTCTATTTTTTTCTACGGATACCTTCGATCCATTACGGCTTAAATCATTTCGAGCTAAATCTATTAGCATTACATGTTCACTATTTTCTTTTGGATCTTTTTTTAGTTTTGTTGCCAAATCCTTGTCTTTTTCATCATTTCCTGTTCTTCGGAAAGTGCCAGCAATAGGGTGAATTTCTGCATTTCCATCTTTTATTATTAATTGAGCCTCTGGTGAACTGCCAAAGATTTTATAATCTCCATAGTCGAAAAAGAATAAATAGGGAGAAGGGTTTATTGAACGCAAACTTCTGTAAACATTAAATTCATCGCCTTTAAATCCTTGTGAAAAGCGCCTGGATAAAACTAGTTGAAATACATCTCCTCTATGACAATGCGCTTTGGCTTTTTTTACATATTCAATGAAATCATTATCATTGAGATTTGATGTTTTGCCGCCTGATTTTTTAAAACTATAAACACTTGTAGATTTGTTTTTTAACAAAGCTTCAATTTCATCAAGATTATGTTCCTTATTTAAACTGTGAGAAAAAATATGGGCTTCATGATTAAATAAGCTTATTGCAATTATGTTCTGGTATACAGCATAGTATATGTCTGGTATGTTTAACTCTTGTTTTTTATTGTCTAATGATATGTTTTCAAAATATCGGACTGCATCATGTGAAATATAGCCAAAAAGGCCACTGCTTATAAATTTAAATCCATTATTTTTAACTTTAAACTGTTTTGAAAATGAGTCGATGCAGTTTGGAATATTTATCTTTTCATTTATCTTTTCAGTAATAATTTTATTGTCAGGAAATTTTCTAGTTATAAAATTTTGTTCAACTTTAAAATAGGCAATAGGGTTAAAGCATATATATGAGAACCCCTTATTATTATGATTGTAATCACTACTTTCAAGTAAGATACTATTGGGGTATACATCACGTATTTTAAGATATACACTTACAGGAGTAATTGTATCTGATAAAATTTTTTTGTGCTTTGAATCTAAAACAAATTTTTTCATTTTTTCTAAAAAAAAAAGCTTGTCATGATGACAAGCTTAAATTTTTTGAAAGCAGATCTCCACGAAGCTAATCCGTTGATTTATTCCACCACCAAATATTTTTTAAAAGTTTCATTGCTCAAATATACATTATAATCTCAATCTTACAAATGTTGAAATAAAATTGTTTTAAATTCAATTTTCAAAAACAATATTTGCGCTAATAACTATTTCATCATAGATTAACTTATCCCCAAGGTTTTGAAAAAAATTACCAGATCTAAAGCGAACATCATATTTGCTTCTATCAAATACTAATTTAGCGGCCCAATTATCATTAATTTCTATTTTAGCAGGATGCGTGATTCCTTTTATTGTAAGATTGCCACTTAAGATTTGATTAGCTCCATCTTCATTAACAACAGCGGATGAATTAATTTCAAATATAGCTTCTGAAAATTTTTCTACAGAGAAAAAATCATCTGAGCGTAGGTGTCCTTCTAATCTTTGTTTTGACCCTCCTTGAAGATCTTCAACGTTAATAGTATTCATGTCAACAGTGAAATTACCAGAAATAATTTTTCCGCTGTCTAGTTGTAGGCTTCCATTCTTAAATTTAAGGGAGCCGTAATGATTTTTTCCACTAAGTTCTTCGCCCACCCATTTAATTTTAGAATTTTCTACATCTATTAATCTTGATGTTTGACTGATTAGACTTGCTGGAATCATTAGCATTAAAAGGGATATAATTATTGATTTATAAATATATTTTTCCATAATTGAGGTTTTAAAAATTATTGTTTCATCAAATTTATCTTATTTAATAGTTTTCTTAGTCTTTTTTGGCTTTCATTATCTAGTGGATCAAGGATTTTTTTTTCCGCACTTTCAATTTTTTGATCTAGTTCAGATAAAAGAGAAAGCCCCATTCCAGTTATTATAATTTCAACTTTTCTTCTATTTTCTTTGCAAAGGCTTCTTTTGACAAGTTTTTTATCAATTAATTTATCAATTAGCCTTGAAGTGTTACTCATTTTATATATCATTCTGACCTGAATAGTATTTAGGTTAGATATTTTATTTTTTCTATCCCTTAAAATTCGAAGCACATTAAATTGCTGAAGACTAAGTTTTTTTGGCCTTAAAACTTCTTCAAGTTTAACTTCAGCTTTACTTGCTGCTTTTAGAATGCCTATAACAGTATTTTTGATATATCTTTATTTTATTGTTTATACAACAATTGTTTATACAAATATATTTATTTTTATCAAATAACCAAATTTTGAAATTAACATATAAATGCTATTTTTGCTTATGTATGGATTTAACTCAAAAAGAGTGGCTGTCAAGCCATGAAAATGATAATAATTCTGTTATTGTTGATGTGAGAACATCAGAAGAATATCTTGAAGGGCATATTCAAAATTCTATTTTAATTGATAGTACAAAAACAGAAACTTTTATTGAAAAATTAAATTCTTTAGATAAATCAACTTCATATTACGTTTATTGCAGGTCTGGTCAAAGAAGTTCTAAGGCTTGTTATCTAATGCAGCAACTTGGAATTAAAACTACTTATAATTTAGTTGGAGGAGTCTTAGAATGGGAGGGAGATTTAGTTAAATAGTTTTTACACATGAATGGACTTATTAAGATTCGTCATTTTTTTGAGAAACATGGTTTTGCTGTTTCAACACGTTTAGCAGAAACGCTTGGCATGAAAGTGAAGAGTGTTCGTCTTTTTTTTATATACGCTTCTTTTACTACTATTATTGGAGGCCCTGTATTGTATCTTATCATTGCATTCTGGCTAAAAATGAAGGATATGATTTATACAAAAAGGAGTTCTGTTTTTGATTTGTAGTCACTTTTTTAGATATTGCGCAACCTAAGATATATTTTTAATGGCAGCATTGACTTCAAAAATTATTTCCTTTTACTCTTACATGATACTTTCAACAATATCAAGTTATTTTCAAGAACTTGATTTAGACGAGCGAATAAATCAAGCCTTTACTCCTATAGCAAATTGGTGGGAAGCAGTAATTTTACATTCATTCCCTGGAACTGAGTATTTATTTGGACAGTCTATTCCAACAATAATTATACTTTTAGTTGGAGGCGCTTTATTTTTTACAGTATACTTTGGATTTGTTAATATTAGGAGATTTTCTACGTCAGTTAAGATAGTAATGGGGAAATATGATTCTCTTGAAAAGAATCAATCAATAGATGTTAAAGATGAATCTAAAAAGAATTCAAAAGAGGGAGAAGTTAGCCATTTTCAGGCATTGGCAACAGCAGTTTCAGGAACTGTGGGTAATGGTAACATTGCTGGAGTTGCTCTTGCAATTGCTGTTGGTGGACCAGGAGCAACTTTTTGGATGATTCTTTGCGGTCTTTTGGGAATGTCTACAAAATTTGTTGAGTGTACATTAGGTGTAAAATATAGAGATATTTCAGATGATGGGATTGTTTATGGGGGCCCCATGTACTATTTAGCAAAAGGATTTAAAGAAAAAGGATTCGTAAAAATAGGAAAGATTTTAGCTGTTATTTTTGCATTGCTATGCATTGGAGCTTCTTTTGGAGGAGGTAATGCTGCTCAGTCAAATCAAGCTGCTATGCAACTAGTAAATTCTTTTGGACTAACAGGAGGAAGTGCAAGAACCATAATTGGAATCATAATGATGATTTTTGTTGGGATTATTATAATTGGTGGAATTAAAAGAATTGCATCTGTAACTGAAAAAATAGTTCCATTTATGGCTCTTATGTATGTTGCTGCATGTCTATATATAATTCTAGGCAATATAACTTTTGTTGATGATGCGTTTGCCATGATTTTTCAAGAAGCATTTAATCCACAGGCTGGACTTGGAGGTGTTTTAGGAGTCCTAATAACTGGTTTTAGAAGAGCAGCCTTCTCAAATGAAGCCGGCGCTGGATCTGCTTCAATAGCTCACTCAGCTGTTAGAACAAAATATCCCGCATCTGAGGGATTAGTTGCATTATTAGAACCGTTTATTGATACGGTTGTTATTTGTACAATGACGGCATTAGTGATAATAATTTTTAACGGGGATAATACTGTTTTTAATTATGGAGGTTTGGATGGTAAGGTCTTAATAGATGGGATGCAAGTTGAAGGTGCAGCAATTACTGCTGCAGCATTTTCAAAATATATTTCTTTTTCAGGACCTTTCTTGACAATAGCCGTAGTTTTATTTGCTATTTCTACTATGATATCTTGGTCTTACTATGGTCTTCAATCTTGGATGTTCCTTTTTGGGAAAAGTAAGATTTCAGATCTGTCTTATAAGATTTTATTTTTAATTTTTATAGTGATAGGAGCCGCTGGAGACATGTCCTCTGTTTGGGCCTTTTCAGACGCTATGATTCTTGCTCTAGTTTTTCCTAATATGATTGGACTTCTTTTATTATTTCCTAAGGTAAGAGATGAACTATCAAATTATTTGTCTGCAATAGGAGTTGGTAGTTCTTCTAAATAATTTCAAAAGTGAACATACAGTAATTTCCAATTAAGTTTATATATTTGCCCAAGTTTAATTAAAACGAGCTAAATAATATGTTAATTATACCTGTTAAAGAAGGTGAAAATATTGATCGAGCGCTAAAACGTTTCAAACGAAAGTTTGACAAAACTGGCGCTATGAAACAAGTAAGGGCAAGAAAGCAATTTATCAAACCTTCTGTAAAGTACAGATCAAAAGTTCAAAAAGCTCAATACATACAGCGCATCAGAGACGAGGAAAATCAATAATTATTCCCATTTGATTTGAATTCCTTATAAATAAGTTTTTAACTTTGATTATACCGTTTTTTATGTCAGTTAAAAGCTTTATATCCTATATAAGTTTAGAAAAAAAATATTCTGAAAACACAAGAATAGCCTACCAGGGAAATCTGGATGAATTTCACAAATTTTGTATTGAAAAATTTAATACAAAGAGCATTGAAAAGATAGAATATACTATCATAAGATCATGGATTGTTTTTTTGATTGAATCTGGAAATACTAACAGAACGGTAAATAGGAAAATATCTGTACTAAGATCTTATTATAAATTTTTATTAAAAACAGGAATAATTAAGATCTCTCCACTAAAGAAGCATAAGCCTTTAAAAGAATCAAAAAAAATTAATGTTCCATTCACTGTTAAAGAAGTTTCTGACGTTTTAGACGGAAATTATTTTGGTGCAGATTATAATGGTCATTTAGAGCGATCAATAATAACATTACTTTATTATACCGGAATAAGACGGATGGAATTAATTACTTTAAAGCTAACTAATCTAGATTTGAATACACATAAAATTAAGGTGCTTGGTAAAAGAAACAAAGAGCGACTTATTCCCTTACTTCCTGAAGCGATTAGCTGCATGAAAACGTATCTTGAATATAGAAAAGAGCTTAATAAAATAATAGATGATAAATTCCTTTTTCTCTCTGAAATTGGCAGGAAACTAAAAGATGCGTTTGTATACAAAACAGTAAATAATTACTTCAGTAAAGTTTCAACAAAGGTTAAACGAAGCCCTCACATGCTTCGGCACAGTTTTGCTACACATTTACTTGACAATGGAGCTGATTTAAATGCTGTAAAGGAATTACTTGGACATGAGAGCATTGCTGCAACTCAAGTATATACCCACACTAGTATGGAACAGATAAAAAAAATCTATTCCAATTCGCATCCCAGGGGAAGAAAAAAATAATTTAAAATATAATACGTAAAAAATAAGATTTAATAGTAATCGGTTTATTTTATATAATTGCTTTGAATAGAAAAAAATTAATATTTAATTTGCAGTCCGTTTTTACGGGCTTTTTTTTTAATTAAGCCGATGTAGCTCAGCTGGCTAGAGCAGCTGATTTGTAATCAGCAGGTCGTGGGTTCGAGTCCCTCCATCGGCTCTTAATTTAAAGCTTGGGGGGATACTCAAGCGGCCAACGAGGACAGACTGTAAATCTGTTGGTTTTACCTTCGCAGGTTCGAATCCTGCTCCCCCCACAACATTATTCAAACAATCGCTAAGAATTAATTATAAATTTTTTAGCTTAGCGAATTAAAAAAAGATTATGAAATGGTATCTTAAGGTTTTAAAGCAATACACTGATTTTGATGGTCGTGCCAGGAGAAAGGAATATTGGATGTTTACTTTGTTTAATGTCATATTTATTTTTTTAACCCAGACAATAGATAATCTTATAGGAGTAACATTTGATATATATGGTATCCCCTTAGGGTTTGGTTATATCTATTTGTTATATACTCTAGCTTTGTTTATACCAAGTTTAGCTGTTGTTGTTCGAAGGCTTCATGATGTTGGTAAGAGTGGTTGGATGTATTTACTTATTTTCATCCCATTGATAGGATTTATTTGGCTGTTTGTTTTAGCAGTTACAAATGGAGATAAGGGTGAAAATAAATATGGTAAAGATCCCAAGGAGGCATAAAACTATCAATTAGATTATTTTATATAAAAATATATTGCGGGAGTAGCTCAGTTGGTAGAGCATCAGCCTTCCAAGCTGAATGTCGCCGGTTCGAGCCCGGTCTCCCGCTCTCTTTTTATGCCGGTGTAGCTCAGAGGTAGAGCGTTTCCTTGGTAAGGAAGAGGTCGGCAGTTCAATTCTGCTCACTGGCTCTACTGTTTATAGGGTTTTACGTCAATATTAGATTATCACTATTTTCTTTTTGAACACCAGAGTGAACACCAAACAACTTTTCAACAGCTTTATTCACTAATATTTCTTTAGGCGTTTCTTATTGTTATTTGCAAAAATTGTGAATATATTGTATCAGAAAATTTCTCTTTGTTGAGAAATAAGTTTTATTTAAATTAATTTAAAATTATGGAGGGATATAATCCGCAATATTTAAAATGGAAAAAAGGCGAAAAAACAGGTTATGATTGGATAGATTGTTTAAATTTTATTTTAATAGGAAATGCTGAGGTATCGGATGGTTTGTTGACACCTGAAGAGATGGCAAAAATTCAAGAGATTAATGAAATAACATTTGCCCATTGGGTTGGTGATGGCATGCCATATGCTTCAGATGAGCCAGATAAAAAATTAAAAATCGCACATGATTGGTATTTTTCAATAATAGATAATAATCCTGAAGACCAGATAAATATGAAAGTGCAAGAGCAAATGACGAAAGTTGTTAAGTTTATAAAATCTCAAGATTGGTTTAATCCAACTTTTGCAAATTCAATAATTAATTGGTTAAAAGAAATTGCCGAAGCTGATGGAAATGTTATTGCCAATGAAAAAGGAAGTATAAACAGTTTAGCTGAATTTTTTGGGGCAGATAAACCTTTTGATTAACTGTTTTTCTTATTGTTATTTGCAAAATGAGGGGGGTCTGTGTTTGTCTTATGCTAGATGACCCTTATAAATTCTATCATGATAGAGTATATTTTTCAATACTTCTCTTAATTCTGTTAGATTTTTTATAAATTTCAAAAAAATAATAATTATGAATTGCACTTTCGTATATAATCCCACATCAACTTTTTTATATACCTGTGATAAAGAAGATGATTTACATAATTATGATTCTCATGAGTTTATTTCTGAATCATATTTAAATGCATGTGGAACTAATGAATATTTTTTAGAAAAAGATGGAGAAACATTACTAAAAATTAATATCCCTCAGGGACATCCTGAAGAAGAAGATATCGATTTTTCTCTGTATGAAGGCAAATTTCTTGTTGTTGAATGTCTAGCTTTTGCCAAACAATATTTGGACTGTAATTATGATTCGGATGAAGATGGTGAACCGACTTCGGTTTATTCTGGTTTAGCAAATAGTTTCAATGGTTTAGAGTTTGGTGAAGATGAAGAATTAAAAGATTATGATAATGCAGATTTTGAAGAACCAGAAAAATACTATCAATTTTATAAAGTTGAAAATGGTAAAGTAATTCTATTTGAAGAATAAAATCAACTTTTTCAATCACTTAAAGAATCTATAGGTATTGGGTTTGTATTGGATAGTTTCTA
>Ga0208766_1001046_pt1 | contig 15064 bp, 10 predicted proteins | sample ETN01SmetaG_3_FD_185792 | JGI IMG/M metagenome (GOLD analysis project Ga0208766, IMG submission 185792) | Marine microbial and viral communities from oxygen minimum zone, Eastern Pacific Ocean - ETNP2014F12-01SV263 (SPAdes) (version 2) | ecosystem: Environmental > Aquatic > Marine > Oceanic ... | reverse complement strand
CTGAAACAGAGGATGTTGTTGAAAAGGAAGAAGAAGTTAAATTAATTAAGCCAGAACCAGAACCAGAACCAGAACCTGAGCCTGAGCCAGAACCAGAACCTGAGCCTGAACCTGAACCTGAGCCTGAGCCAGAACCAGAACCAGAACCTGAGCCAGAACCAGAACCAGAACCAGAACCTGAGCCTGAGCCAGAACCTGAGCCTGAACCTGAGCCTGAGCCTGAACCTGAGCCTGAGCCAGAACCAGAACCAGAGCCAGAACCAGAACCAGAACCTGAAGATGATGAATCATTAAAAAAAGGTTTAGAGAAAACTAAAAAAAGCTTTTTCTCAAAATTAAAATCAGCAGTACTTGGGAAATCAAAGATTGATGATGAAGTTTTGGATGATTTGGAAGAAGTATTAATAACGTCAGATGTTGGAGTAGAAACAACAGTAAAAATTATTGAAAAAATAGAGGAGAGGGTATCAAAAGAAAAATATACTAGTGTCAATGAACTCAATACTATTTTGAAAGATGAAATTGTAAAAATATTGGCAGAGAACAGTTCAGATCTTGACGCATTTGATGTCTCAGAAGATTCTGTCCCATACGTTATTTTAGTTGTTGGTGTAAATGGAGTTGGAAAAACTACCACTATCGGTAAGTTAGCTTCTCAGTTTAAAGAGGGAGGTTTAAAAGTTTTAATTGGAGCGGCTGATACTTTTAGGGCAGCGGCAGTTGATCAAATATTGATGTGGGGTAAAAAAGTTGGGGTTGAGGTTGTATCACATGGTATGAATACTGATCCAGCTTCAGTAGCATACGATACTGTTAAGAAGGCGGTAGATGAAAAATATGATGTGGTAATTATAGACACAGCAGGTAGGTTACATACTAAGCTTAACTTAATGAATGAGCTATCAAAGATAAAGAGAGTGGTCCAAAAATTTAAACCAGACGCGCCACATGAAGTGATGTTGATTTTAGATGGAAGCACTGGTCAAAATGCATTTGTTCAAGCTGAAGAATTTATTAAGGTAACTGACGTAAATTCTATAACAATCACCAAGCTTGATGGTACTGCTAAAGGTGGTGTGGTAATTGGCATTACCGATCAATTTAAAATTCCTATTAAATACATAGGAGTTGGTGAGAAAGTCGGAGATTTAAAATTATTCCATAAAGGAGAATTTGTTAATTCTTTTTTTGATTAATGGACTTAATATCATTTTTTTCAGACCTAATTATAACTTCAGCTGACTTTCTTTGGAATGGCCCTATTCTAATTTCATTACTTATAGGTGCTGGATTATATTTTTCTGTTAGGTCAAAACTTGCTCCGTTATTATATTTTAAACATTCATTTAAACTTATAAGTAAGAAAGATAATTCTGAAAAAGGATTAAGTTCCTTTGAAAGTGCTTCAAGTCAAATAGCGGGAATAGTTGGTATGGGAAATATTAGTGGTGTTGCTATTGCTATTTCCCTTGGTGGTCCAGGAGCAATATTTTGGATGTGGGTCACGGCATTGTTTGGAATGGTAACAAAGTTTTATACTTGTTCCTTATCTGTTTTATATAGAAAAAAAGTAGATAATAAATTTTATGGGGGACCAATGATAGTAATTTCTAAGGGTCTAGGTAAAAAATGGAAACCAATGGCTATTATATTTTGTTTTTTTGGGATGCTTGGTGTATCCCCAATTTTCCAATCAAATCAGATTGTTGAAGTAGTAAATGCTGTTATTATTAAAGAAAATTTTTTGTTTGATGATAAGTTTTATAATGATCTAATAATTGGTGTATTCATTGCAATTCTTGTTTCCTCTGTGATCTTAGGTGGGATTAAGAGAATAGGAAAAGTTGCAAGTAAAATAGCTCCAATTATGGTTCTAGTTTATATGATTATGGTATTTTATATTATGGTAATCCATTATGATATGGTGTTGCCAAGTCTTATCCTTATAATTACAGACGCATTCACTGCAAACTCAGTTTTAGGAGGGTCAATTGGCTCTATCATATTGATTGGGGCAAGAAGAGCTTCTTTCTCTAATGAAGCTGGAATTGGGACAGCTCCTATAATTCATGCTTCAAGTAAAACTGAGAATCCAGTAGAGGAGGGTTTAGTCTCAATGATTGGTCCATTTGTAGATACCATAATTGTTTGTACCCTTACCGCCTTATGTGTCTTGGTTACCGGTTCTTGGACAAACTATAATTATGCAGGTATAGAAATGGTTAATTATGCATTCAGTAGTTCAATGCCAAATTTTGGACCTTATATACTCTTGTTTACAACTTTAACTTTTGCAATTTCTACTCTTTTTAGTTTATCCTTTTTTGGAGAAAGGTGTACAGCATTTTTATTTGGAGAAAAACACAGTCCTCATTATAGAGTGTTCTACTTAATCCTAATATTAATAGGCTCAGTATCATCGCTAAAGTTTGTCATTAGTTTAATTGATCTTTCCTACGGTATTATGGCCTTCCCAACATTAATCTCTGCACTAATTCTAGCACCAAAAGTTGAGAAAATGGCTAAAGATTATTTTAAAAAATTAAATTGACTCATATGGCAACAAATTTTTATATTTGTACTGCGATAAAAGCAAAATATGAATATAATTATTGCGGGAACAGGTGAAGTTGGTTTTTACCTTTCTAAGTTACTTGCACAGGAATCTCATAATATAGTCATTGTTGACCATGATAAAAAAGCGCTCGAAAAAGCCTCACACAACCTTGATGTATCTATAATAAAGGGTGATGCAACATCTATTAGAACTCTTGAAGCTGCAGGAGCAAAAAAAGCAGACCTATTAATTGCTGTAACATCATCACAACAGGTAAATATTTTATCTTGCTTAATTGGTAAAAATTTTGGTGCTAAAAAATGTATAGCTAGAATTTCAAATACTGAGTTATTACATAGAAAGGATACTTTTGATTTAGCTTCTTTAGGTATTGATGAGGTTATTTATCCAGAAGCATTAGGAGCAAGTGAGATTAAAAACCTTCTCAAAGAATCTGCTGCAACAGACTCTTTAGAGTTTGAAGGAGGTAAACTACATCTCATAGGGATTATGATTGATGAGAAATCTGAATTAAAAGATAAATCATTAGCTGAATCAGCCTATTTAAACCCTAATACTAATTATACCCCGGTTGCTATAGTTAGAGATATTGAAGATGTAATTCACAATGAAACTATCATTCCCCGCTCCCACAATGTTCTTAAGGAGGGTGATCATGCTTACTTTATCACAGAGTCTGAAAAAGGTGTTGATAAGGTTCTTTCTTTAGCAGGGAAAGAGAGTTTAGACATCAAAAATATAATGATATTTGGAGGGTCCCCACTTGCTTATATGACCGCAAAATATCTTTCTAAAAAATATAATATAAAATTAATTTGTGACGATATTATAAAGTGTGAAAGATTTGCGGATGAATTACCAAATGTTATGGTTATTAATGGTTCTGCAACAAATATTGATTTGATGAAAGAAGAAGATCTAGATAATATGGATGCTTTTCTTGCTCTTTCATATGAAACTGAAAAAAATATTTTAGCATCACTTGCAGCAAAAGAATCTGGAGTAAGGAAGACCATATCTCAAGTTGAAAATATTGACTTTATACCGCTAGCACAAAACATGGGATTAAATACCACAATTAATATAAAGTATTTGGCTGCAAATTTTATTACAAAATATATAAGTGAAAGTAAGTTCTTGGATTATTCTACATTGCAAGGTGTTGATGCTGAGATAATAGAAGTTGAAGTGAAACCAGGATCTGAACTGTTAGGTAAAAAATTAAAAGATTTAAATTTTCCAAAAGATAGTATAGTAGGAGGTCTTACCAGAGGTGATAAAGCATTATTCCCAAGAGGTGAATTTGAGTTTGAGGAAGGGGACAGGGTTATTGTAGTTACCAAAAAAGAAACAAAGAATACTATAGAGTCAATGTTTAAATGAGATTCAATTTAAAAGTTATAGGTAATATTATTGGAATTCTATTAATGATTAATGGGTTTCTTATGCTTACTGCTGTTCCGTTTGGTATATATCATATTGAAAGTTCTTGGAAAGGAATATTACTTTCTTCATTGATAAATTCTTCTATAGGTTTTATCTTTTATTATACTACTAGGAATAATCAAAATAAAGAATTGAGAAAAAGAGATGGGTATCTAATTGTCACATCTTCTTGGATTTTTATGTGTCTTTTTGGTATGCTCCCTTATATATTAACTGGTCAAATACCTGGTACTGCTAATGCTTTTTTTGAGACTGTTTCTGGGTATACAACAACTGGAGCATCTATTTTAAATGATATTGAATCACTAGATCATGGTATTCTATACTGGAGAAGTTTAACTCAGTGGATAGGTGGTATGGGTATAATTGTACTAGCAGTAGCTATTTTACCATTCTTAGGCATTGGTGGCATGCAGTTATTTGTTGCAGAAGCCCCGGGTGTCTCAGTTGATAAATTACAACCTAGAATAAAAGAGACTGCTCAGAGGTTATGGCAAATATATATATCGTTTACAGTGGTTCTTTTTTTTATATTATGGGCTGAGGGAATGGATTCTTTCCAGGCAATTAATCATGCTATGACTACTTTTGCAACTGGAGGTTTTTCAACAAAAAATGCTAGTATTGGTTATTTTGAATCTCCACTGATTCAATATACAATCATCCTATTTATGTTTATTTCAGCTACAAATTTTACTTTAACATATTTTGCCATTAATCTTAATTTTAAGAAAGTTATTAATAATGAAGAATTCAGAATCTATTTTTTCTTCATTGTAATATTAACCCTTATTGTCTTCTTAACTTTAATAGGAATAGATAGTTCGTATGCTGAGGAAACTTTTAGGTCTGCTCTTTTTAGCGTAGTATCAATATTAACTACTACAGGATTTACTATTGTTGACTTTACAGGTTGGACAGAATTCATCACAATTCTATTTTTTATATTAATGTTTTTTGGTGCCTCCGCTGGTTCTACTTCTGGAGGGATTAAGATTGTGAGACATGTTATACTTCTTAAAAACAGCTATAATGAAATTAAAAAACAACTTCATCAGTCTGCTGTCTTCACTTTAAAGTTTAATAATAATAAAGTTCCTCAAAGTGTAGTTACAAACATACTTGCCTTTATGATGTTGTATGTTGTTATTTTTTCTTTGGGCTCGATAATAATGACTATTTTGGGAGTAGACTTTATCACTTCAATAGGTGCAGTTGCTGCAACACTTGGGAATGTAGGTCCAGGGATTGGTGATGTAGGCCCAGCAAGTAACTATAGTTCTATCCCTAATGCTGGAAAGTATTTACTCTCTTTGTTAATGTTTATTGGGAGATTGGAGCTATTAACCTTTTTAATGATATTAACTCCAGTTTTCTGGAAATATAATTAATATGGAATACGTTTTTTACATAATTTGGAACACAAACCCTGAAATAATATCTGGATTACCACCAAGATGGTACGGTCTACTATTTGCCTCAGGTTTTTTGATAGGCTCATATATAATGCGTTGGATGTATAAGCTAGATGGAAGAGATCCTGAGGAAGTTGAGAGATTAACTTTATATATGGTCATTGCAACTATTGTTGGAGCAAGAGTTGGTCATTGTTTATTTTACGATCCAGTTTATTACCTTTCTAATCCTTTAAAAATTTTATATATATGGGAAGGAGGACTTGCAAGTCATGGCGCTGCTATTTCTATTATACTTGGGATGATTATTTATTCAAGAAAAGTACATGAACCCTTCTTTTGGGTAATGGATAGAATTGTTATTGTTGTTTGTCTTGCAGGAGCTTTCATAAGAACAGGGAATTTTATGAACTCAGAAATTCTTGGGTTACCAACAGAATCTGGTAATGGTGTAGTATTTGCAAGAAGTGTAAATGATATATTATCATATAGGTTTGATGGAAGAGTTGATAATATTACATTCCATAAGAGGGATGGAGACATAACCGAAAATGGAATTCCTTTAACAATTAGATTAGAGTATGGCGATGGTGTAGGTGTAGATGAGGAGTATGAAAATAATTATTACAGGACTAATGTAAAAAATTATTTAATAGGTTATGAGGGAATTAGAAAACATATTTATGAGGAACAAGGAAAAGATTTAGACTATAAAATATTTAAAAATGGCTCTAAGTATTATGCCGAAATTTACACTACAGGAATCCCTAGGCACCCTGCCCAAATGTACGAAGCGTTTTACTGTCTTTTATTATTTATATCTCTACTGAGTTTATGGTATTTAAGGAGAACCTCTCTCAACGATGGCTTTATTTTTTCAATTTTTATGATAGTATTATGGACACTAAGAATTGTTGATGAACTCTTAAAAGAAAATCAAGTTGACTGGGAATCAGACATACCGCTTAATATGGGGCAGTGGCTAAGTATTCCAATGATTATTTTAGGGTTAATAATTTTCTTTAAAACTTACCCTAGAAGTAAAACAACTAATTAGATTGTGGAAAACACCCACAGGGTCTTTCCTTAAATGAATAACCTATACCAATTTCAATTGAATAATCACCTGACTTTAATACACCCCACCTACCAAATACTTTTAAGTTATTATTAGATATTCCTATCACAGTTTTAAATATAGGTTCTAATAAATATTTATTAGAATTATGTAAATATTCAGCTCCAAAACCGACCCCAATAAAAGGTGAGAATTCTTCATCAAAAAAGTAATAGTAAGCATTGATAGTTACAGGTATTAAAGGTTTTTGTTTTGACGAATTGTCTGTATTAGAAAAAGTTTTCATGATTCCAGCTTCAATAGAGATCTCATATTTTGCTTTTTGATCTAATGTATAAATTAACTCTCCTACTAGACCAATTCCATGGTCAAATAAATACTTACTATTAAAGTGATCATTGGGACCCACTACAAATTTTGTTAATCCAGAAACCGAAAATCTAATAGGGTTGTAATATCTATTCTGTTTGTTCTGAGAGAATGAGAGATAAGGCAATAATGTCAGCAAGAAAAAAATTAACGTAAATTTTCTTATGTGAGATAGCATAAAAATTATATACTTGTTTAATAAAATCAATTCTTAAATCTATGAAAAATTATTCCTCTTTTTTAATATTAACCTTTTTGTTTTTCTCTTTTTCTTGTTCAAAAAAACCCGTTGAACCGATTGTGGCTGACCTTGTTATTCATAATGGGACTATTTACGATGGTTCTGGAGATAAGCCTTTTATCGGGTCTGTTGGAATAAAAGATGATAAAATAATATACGTTGGGCAAAACACAAATTTTGTTTCAGATACTACAATTGACGCAACTGGTCTTTCTGTATCTCCTGGCTTTATTAATATGTTAAGTTGGGGTTATGGGACTCTAATGAATGATGGAAGAGGACTATCAGATTTAAAACAAGGTGTTACTTTAGAAGTTTTTGGAGAAGGTACGTCACCCGGACCTTATTATAAAGACGGCAAATTAATTTCATTTGGTGATGCAATGAATAAACTAGAGGAAAATGGAGTGTCATTAAATATTGCCTCTTTCCTTGGTGCAGCGACAACAAGGATTTTAGAAGTAGGGTATGATAATAGAGCTGCTTCAGCTGGTGAGATGAAAAGAATGAAAAAAATAGTAGAAAAATCTATGAAAGAAGGTGCGATGGGTATAGGCTCATCTCTTATTTATGCTCCTGGAGACTATGCATCTACTGATGAGTTAATTGAAATTTGCAAGACTGCTTCAGAGCACGGAGGTATGTATATCTCTCACATGAGAAATGAGGACAATAAGGTTATGGAGGCATTAGAAGAATTAATAACAATATCCAGAGATGCAGATATACCTGCAGAAATATATCACTTAAAAAGCTCTAGAAAAGCAAACTGGAAAAAAATAGACGATGTAATAAGAAGGGTAGAAGAGGTAAGAGAAGAAGGATTAAAAATTACAGCAGATATATATACATATAACGCAAGTTCTACAGGTTTAACTGGGGTTATACCTACCTGGGTACAAGAGGGAGGACACAGGGCATGGATTAATAGGATGAAAGAGCCTAGTGTTAGAGAGAGATTGATGGAAGATATAAGAAAAGAATTATCAGAGCAACCACCAGAAGGAATTCTGATGGTAGGGTTTAGGACCGCTTCTATGTCTAAGAAATATTTAGCAAAAACTGTTGCAGAGGCAGCTGATATGAGAGGACAGAGCCCTGAGGAGGCAATTATTGATATGATTATAGAAGATGACAACAGAATACAGTGTATATACTTTAGTATGTCTGAAGAAAATATTAGGAAAAAAATCAGTTTACCATGGGTATCGTTCTGCTCTGACGCTGGAATCTACAGTGATATAAGTAAAAGTTTTAGAACTCATCCAAGAGCTTTTGGTAGCTTTATAAGAGTCCTTGGTAAATATTCAAGAGATGAAAATCTCTTTCCTCTTGAAGAAGGTATAAGGAGGTTAACAGGTTTTCCAGCAAGTAACTTAAAGTTAAAAGAGAGAGGGCTGCTTAAAGAAAATTATTTTGCTGACATTGTTATTTTCAATAAAGATGAGGTAAAAGATAATGCAACATTTGAGGAACCTCTTCAATTTGCAGAGGGGGTTAATCATGTGCTGGTCAATGGTGTACCTGTTCTATTAAATGGAGAACATACCAATAAATATTCAGGAAGATTTGTTAAAGGCCCAGGGTTCTCTTTAAATTAATTTTTTATTTTAGATAAATACCGTTCTAGATGCATTTCATTTAAATCATCCGAGTCCCCATATTTATTTCTCATCTCAACAAGCCTTTTGTGCATCATCTCTTTTATATTATCATACTCAGGGTCACCATAGATGTTATTCATTTCAGACGGATCTTCCTCGAGGTCATACATCTCCCACTCATCAATATCATAGTAGAAATGCATTAATTTATATCTATCTGTCCTCACACCATAATGCCTCTTGACCATGTGAACGGAAGGGTACTCATAGTAAGTATAGTAAATGGCATCTCTCCACTCGGAATGAGTTTGATTTACAATTTTCCTAAAAGATTTTCCTTGTATATCACTTGGTATTTCAATGCCAGCATAGTCTAAAAATGTTGGAGCAAAATCCAAATTTTGAATTAACTGATTTATTTCAGTCCCTCTCATAATTTCTTTAGGGTATCTCATTAGAATGGGAGTCCTGAGAGATTCTTCATACATAAATCTCTTATCATACCAACCGTGTTCACCCAGATAAAAACCTTGGTCAGATGTATAGACAACTATTGTGTTCTCAGATAAGTTATTAGAATCTAAATAATCTAAAATTTCTCCAACACCATCATCAATTGATTGGATAGTCCTAAGATAATCTTTTATATACCTATTAAATTTCCAAACAGCTAATTCTTTTCCTTCAAGATTCATTGATCTAAATAAATTGTTTTTAGGTGTATATGCATCAAGCCATTTAGTTCTTTGTTCTTCTGTTAATCTGCTTAGTTGTCTATCAAAATTTGTGTTTTCACCAGTGAATGGATCTGATAAAAATTTAAAATCATGACCCCAGTATCCGTGGCCATCTATCTTCATCTCTTGTTCTTTTGCTGCTCGACCTCTACCTTCATAATTATCAAAAAAATTTGAAGGTGGGTCAAATGTTTTATCGTCAAATAATGTTAAGTATTTTTCTTCTGTCATCCAGTTTCTGTGAGGAGCTTTTTGGTGATATAGTAAAAGAAAAGGTTTGTTTTGGTCTCTTTTGTTTTTTAACCAATCTAAACTTTTCTCAGTGGTTATAGGTGTGACATGACCTTCAATTTGAATGGTATCTCCATTTTCAATAAATACTGGATTGTAGTAGTGTCCTTGTCCTGGAAGAACCGACCAGAAGTCAAAACCTTGAGGTTCACCCCTCAGGTGTATTTTACCTACTAGTGCAGTTTCATAACCTCCCTTTTGGAGACTTTTTGCAAAATTTGGCTGATTCCAGTTGTATGGTTGAATATTATCAACTTTACCATTGATAAAACTGTGCTTCCCTGTTAACATCACCGCTCTGCTAGGTGCACATATCGAATTAGTTACAAAACCTTTATTAAATATTGCTCCCTCCTTAGCAATCCTATCTATGTTAGGTGTGTTATTTAAATTATGTCCGTATGCACTTACAGCCTGAAAAGCATGATCGTCAGACATTATAAATATGATATTTGGTTGCTCAACTTTAGTTGTACATGAAGAAAAACAGATGATTATTAGCAGGTAAATTCTAATGGATTTATTCATTATTTGTCATCTAATAAAGATATAAAAAATGCGTACTCCATAGCCGTTTCTTTATATGCTTCAAATCTTCCTGAAGCACCACCATGACCCGCATCCATATTGCAATACATTAAAAGAGGCTCTTTATTAGTTCTCATGTCTCTTAGCCTTGCAATCCATTTTGCAGGCTCAAAGTATTGAACCTGAGAATCGTGATAACCTGTCGTTATAAATATTGCGGGATAATCTTTTCTTTCCACTTGATCATAAGGTGAGTAGGATAACATATAATCATATGAATCTTTATTATTGGGGTTACCCCATTCATCATACTCAAATGTTGTGAGAGGGATATCTTCATCTAGCATTGTTGTTATAACATCCACAAAAGGCACACCTGCAACTATTCCTCGAAATAGTCCTGGCTCTATATTTGAAACAGCTCCCATTAATAATCCCCCAGCACTTCCACCCATGGCAAATAATTTATTTTCATTGACATATCCTTGTTTGACAAGAAATTTTCCAGCATCAATAAAATCATAAAATGTATTTTTCTTTTTGAACATTTTTCCGTCATCGTACCATGGTCTTCCTAGATACTGACTGCCTCTTATGTGTGCTATAGCATATACAAAACCTCTGTCTAATAGACTCAATCTAACTGAGCTAAAGCTAGCACTATTTGTTATTCCATAAGAACCATAACCATATAAAAGTAGAGGGTTTTGACCTTCATTAAACATATCTTTTCTATAAACTAATGAAATAGGTACTTTATTACCATCTCTTGCTGTGGCCCAAACTCTTTTACTTTGGTAATTAGTCTTATCAAATTTACCTCCAAGAACTTCAGCCTCTTTCAATATTTTTCTCTCTTTTGTTACCATATCGTATTCTATTACAGAGTTGGGTGTGGTCATTGAGGAATAGTTATATCTTAATTTTTTTGTCTCTATTTGAGGATTTGAGCTTAAATAAAGTGAGTATGCTTCTTCGTCAAAATTTATGAAGTGTCTTCCCTTGCCATTCCATGGTCTAATATCAATCCTTCTTAATCCATTCTCTCTTTCTGAGACTACAAGAAAATCATCAAAAACTTCAATTTCCCCTAAAAGCACATCTTCTCTGTGTTTAATGTAATCTACCCAGTTTTCTGATCCTGTTTTTGATTCTGAGCAAGTCATTACCTTGAAATTTATTGCATCATCCTTATTTGTTGTAATAAACCATTTATCTTGGAAATGAGATATGGAATATTCTAAACCATTAACTCTTTCCTGAAAAAGTTTAAATTCCCCTTTTGGATTATCAGCATTTAAAACTCTGTATTCTTGTGATAGTGTTGCGCTTGATCCAATTACAATATATTTTTCAGTTTTTGTCTTGTATGAAAATACACTAAAGGTTTCATCTTCCTCGAAGTAAATTTCATTGCTAGTTCCATTTTCTCCTAATTCAAACCTCATTATTCTATCACTTCTTAGTGTCTCTAGGTTTTTATTGTTATAAAAAATTGTTTTGTTATCGTTTGCCCAGGTGATGGATCCAGAGGTATTTGAAAGATTCTTTTTTGAAATTATTCTTGAATCTAAATCCATAAAGTAGATAGTATATATTCTCCTACTTATAGTATCAACACTATAAGCCATTGTCTTATTGTCAGGGCTAATTTCAATAGTTCCAACTCTAAAATAATCGTAACCCTTAGACATTAAATTAGCATCTATTAGAATTTCTTCTATCCCCTCTAATGATTCTTTTTTACGACAGTATATTGGGTACTGCTTATCTTTTTCATATCTCGTATAGTAGTAGTAGCCATTGTCAAAGTATGGGACACTGCTGTCATCTTCTTTAATTCTTGATTTTATCTCCTGAAAAATTTCATCTTCAAGTGGCTTATAATCTTTCATAAATTCATTTCGGTAATCATTTTCTTCATTAAGATAATCGATCACATCTTCATCGCCTCTTTGATTAAGCCAATAATATTCATCTATTCTATCATCTCCATGAATTGATAGAATCTTCTCAATTTTCTTTGCTTTAGGTTCAATAAGTTCTTTTTTTTTCATATCACAAGAAATGATTAGTGTTAATATTAAAAATGTAATTTTTCTCATATGTTCTTTTCTATTAATAATATAAGTATATGAATTATTTTAATGTGAATCTCTTGAATTCTATCTGAATATCCAAAGTGAGGAACTCTTATTTCAATATCAGAAATTTTACCTAACTCTCCACCATCTTTCCCTGTTAGAGCAATCACTTTTATATTATTATTCTTAGCAAATTTTGCAGCATTAATAATATTATTTGAGTTTCCACTAGTACTAATAGCTAATAAAACATCTCCCTTTTTTCCAACTCCTTCGATATACTTAGAGAATATATGTTCAAAGCCATAGTCATTTCCAACACATGTTATGTGAGAAGGATCAGATATGGAGACTGCTGGGAGAGCTTGTCTCTCTTCTCTAAATTTCCCTGTTAGCTCTTCAGCAAAATGCATTGCATCACACATGGAACCACCATTGCCACAAGAGATAACCTTTCCGTCAGCTTTAATCGATTTTTTTATTTCTTTTGCTGCATCATTAATCTTCTCAAGGGTAGACTCATCATCCATAAACTTTTTAAGTAAGTCATGTGCCTCAAGTAATTCTCTTTTTATTTTTTCCATTTAACTCAAATTTTGCATTTTACTTAGTTTAGAATAAAAATCATCTTTTTTAATAAGTTCTTGATGACTTCCCATCTCTATAATTTTCCCATGATCGATCACTATTATTTTATCAACATTTTTTATTGTACTTAACCTATGCGCTATAATTATTGATGTTCTATCTTTCATGACTTCTTCTACAGCCTTTTGAACTGATATCTCGGATTTAGAATCTAATGAAGAAGTTGCCTCATCAAAAATTAAAATGGGAGGGTCTTTATAGATTGCTCTTGCAATACATATCCTCTGTCTTTGACCTCCAGATAATTTTAAACCCCTCTCTCCAATTTCTGTCTCAAATTTATCATCTAGATCCTCAATAAAACTATATGCGTTTGCAACCTTTGCAGATTCAATCATTTTCTTTTCGTCTATTTTGTCACTACCAAAAGTTATATTATTTCTAATACTATCATGAAAGAGCAAAGACTCCTGGGTAACAATTCCTATTAACTTTCTTATGTCATATGTATCATAAGTATTAATATTTTTACCATCTATCTTTATATCTCCAGACTTTGCTTTATAGAATTTTGAGAGGAGATCTATGATAGTTGATTTGCCACTGCCTGATGGACCTACAATAGCAATTTTATCTCCTTTATTGATTTTAAAACTAATGTTTTTCAGTACATTCTCATTTTTATAAGCGAAGTAAACACCTTCAAAAGATATAGAGTTTTTTATATCCTTAATTTTTTCTAGCCCTTTATCTTCTTCTCTAATTTCAACTTTGTCAATATATTCAAAAACTCTTTCAGCTGATGCTAAACCTCTTTGAACTGTATTAAATGTTGTAGTAAGTGCTTTAGCTGGTGGCAATACTTGAGAAAAAATAATTATAAATGCGATGAATTCTGATGCACTAATAGTTGAGGAATTATTAAGAACCATTTCACCACCTATAAGAAGTAGTAAGGCAACTGTTGCTATTCCGAGGAATTCAGTAATTGGGTTAGATAATTCAAATCTTTTATACATAGAAAGGTTTTGTTTTCCGTAGTCATTGACTTCATGTTTAAATCTATTTCTCATAAAGTTATTTGCCGTAAATAATTTAATTATTCTAATTCCATCTAATGTCTCATTGATAATATTGTTGATTTTTCCTAGAGCTTTCTGGCTAAACGCTGCCTTAATTTTTAAGTGTCTTGCAACTGTTGATATTAAGTATCCTGATATGGGTACAAGTACCAGAGTGTAAAAAGTAAGTTTAGTTGATATAGTACTTAAAATAAAGAATAAACCCAGAATAAAAGCTGGCTCTTTGAAAAGTACTGTTACAGAATTTATAACTGAGTTTTCAATCTGTTGAATGTCACTGGTTAGCCTAGATATGACATCTCCTTTCTTTTTATCTGTAAAAAAGTTGATTTTAAAGTTTATTATTTTGTCATATAATGAATTCCTTAAATTAGTAACAACTCTTACTCTAACTCTAGCAATCATTATGGCTGAAAAATACCTGAAAAGATTAGCTAAAAACACAGATGATAACATAACAAAACAGACAAACTTTAAGGCTTCTTGTCTACCATTATTTATAATTAATTCATTGAAATGAGAATAAAAAATATTTCTAACATACTCTATTGAGAACTCGAAACTTTTCATTTCACTCACTTTTTCTATATTATCTATCTTTACTTGATTAAATAAAACTTCAAGAAGTGGTATTAAAACTGAGTAATTTACCATGCTAAAAAGAATATATAAAAGCGTTAAAAGAAGGTATAAGGGTAGTATTTTCCCAAATGGACTCGCTTCTGATAGAATTCTTAGGTAAGTATTCATTTGGCTAAATTAAGAATAATATTTCACTCATTTTTTGTAAAAAAATAACATTTTGATAGCTTTGCAAACCTTTACATAAAAAAGAAATAATAAAATGAAGAAAGATATTCATCCAGAATACAATGAAGTTGTCTTCCAAGACGTTCAGAGTGACTTTAAATTTTTGACTAGGTCTACTATGACCTCAGAAGAAAAAATAAAGTGGGAAGATGGGAAAGAATACCCATTAATTAAGATCGAAGTTAGCTCTGCATCTCACCCATTTTATACAGG
>Ga0208766_1001040_pt1 | contig 15123 bp, 15 predicted proteins | sample ETN01SmetaG_3_FD_185792 | JGI IMG/M metagenome (GOLD analysis project Ga0208766, IMG submission 185792) | Marine microbial and viral communities from oxygen minimum zone, Eastern Pacific Ocean - ETNP2014F12-01SV263 (SPAdes) (version 2) | ecosystem: Environmental > Aquatic > Marine > Oceanic ... | reverse complement strand
TCCCAAATCATGAAGTGGGAACATTTCCTAATTCCCATAATCCAAATACAATCAGCGAGCAAAATGTCAATGCAACATTCACCCTTTTTCCAGATATAGTTTCTGAATCAGGGGCTTCAGCAGGTAGGCCTAGAGGCGCGATCGCCTATGCGATCAATAGCGTAAAATTCGATCCTGCAACCGCCGGAAGGTGTGATGATTCAGGTAAGTGCTCTTTAGCGATGGGTCAAGGCCGATGGAGCATTGAAGCATTAGGGCACAGTACATTTAATTTTGGCGATGATATGAATCATGCCCACGTGCAGCCTTCGGGCGCATATCATTACCACGGCATGCCAGAACTTTTAATGGATCTATTAGGTCAGGATAAAACGATGACTCTAGTGGGCTGGGCATCAGATGGGTTTCCTGTCTATGCGCGCTATGCATATACCGATGCAAATGATGCAAATAGCGGCATCAAGGTTATCACTCCCAGCTGGAAATTAAAATCAACTGCAGACGCTGGTCGCCCAACGACCATCACGCAATTAGGTGGTGGACCGGGTCAAGGTAACTCCAATCCAAATACGCCGATCCCAATGGGTGCATTCACGCAGGATTTTGAATATATTGAAGGGCTAGGGGATCTGGATCAGTGCAATGGAAGAACTGGGGTTACGCCTGAGTTTCCAAACGGGATCTACTATTATATGGTTACTGATGCATTCCCATTTTTCTCAAGATGTTTGAGGGGAGATTTTTAATATACTAGAGCTCAGATACCGATAGCCATTTTGATGCAATTGTAGTCTTTTTATTTATTTCAGTCCAAGCAAACAGCACTTTATTTTTTACCACTTCCATTTGCGGATAGCCTGAGATCCTTCCAGGCGGAATCCTTTCTACTAGGATTTCTTTACTAGGCTCATTTTCGATATTAACTTTTCTTGCAAAGATATTGGATGTTTTCTCACCGCTTTCTATCCAGCTTACAATCACTTCTTTGTCATTGATCCATTCGATATCCACTCTTCCCATCGGCATAGAAAGATCAATTCTGACCGGGTCAGAAAAGGTTTTTCCAATGTCATCTGAGAACGCCACATTGACCTTCGCAGTCTCATTGGCTGCGGTATACCATGCAATGGCAATTCTAGTATCGCGTAATGCCATCATAGGTCCATTGACAGGACATCCAGCGATCTTCCAATTATCTTCATGAACGCAGTAAGGCTCTTCCCACTTATCACCGACTCTTCTTGCAATATTGATATCCCGGATCTCATCGTTACTTCTATTTCTATAAGCGACCACAAGTGTATCTTTATATCTGACCGATGCGGTCGGGCAGCATTCACAGACCCGATCATCGATCACATATTCATCACCTAGCTTGCCATCGGATGAGAATGTGGTATGACAAAGATTCATCTTTCCATAATCACCAGATCCATGACTCATGCTCATTTCCCTGCCATCCAGCCAAACCACATCATGGGCATTCTTTCCAATCCCAAACGATGAAAAGCCGTGCTCTCCCTTTGTAAGAGTAGAGTGTGGAATTTGAGATGGCGACCACGATCCGCCTTGATCAAATGAAAACGATAAATGGACATCATAATCATAGGTTCCGTCTCCAGATTTTTCTAGCCAATGCGCCACTAGCGTATCATCATTAATATAATTGAGCGATGGAAAATCTGCCCAATTGATAAAGTAAGACCGTTCAGTCGTTATCGTTGTAGGTCGCGACCAAGAATCATTCGAAAAAATGGATCCTTGTAATGACCAATTCGTACTATCCTTTTCTTCAAACCAGGTGAGAAAGATATCCCCTTTATCATTACTGGATAGACGTGGAAATCTGCTCTGGTTATTAGAAGTGGGTATGAGAGGATACTCTTTAGCGCACGAGATAAAAAATAACATCAATAGGAAAATAATTCTCATAATAACTACAATAGAAAAAAGACCAGCGCAGTGATTACAGCAGCGATCAAGGTTCCATTGATTACGATCTTAAAAGATTTCTTTTTCTGCACTTTTAAAAATTCTGAGTCTCTTTCTCTTTCATATTTTTCTCCCATGTGTTTGATTCCCATTGAAGAATACACAATGCAGGTTTTGTTCGAGGCTTCAAGCAATGAGATGGACATTACGATCGCTGGTAAAAAAACTAAGACCTTCCACATTCCAATATTATTCATAAATGCGATATAAATAAATACACAGGTGAAAAGAAGGCTTACGTATCCAGATGTCCTGCGATACTTTACTTGATTGCCATCAATATTAGGGCAGCTTTCCATAGTAAAATTTACAACATTATTAAAAGTATTGATTAAAGATTAATTATGAAAAACCAGATCAAATCAATTACCATATCATAGTAAATTGCTATTAAATCTTTTTAGGAAAAAAATGAACAAACCACTACTACGGATTAGAAGAATATCCATTTTTACCTTATTAGCTATTTTTGTTGCCTGCGATGATACTGAGAAGGAAGCATGTCCTATTGCTGAGCAAGGGAAATATATTTCCGCAAGCAAGATAGGAGAGATCGATGCTCAGTCTATTAGCGATCTTAAACCAAGCTATGGACTGCCAGATGATTTCTCAATTCTATATGATATTGAAGTGTATGCCGTTGAATATGAAACTACGGACCCGAAAGGCAATAGCGTTATCGCTTCCGGTGCGATCTATATTCCGCTCAATACAGGGGATAAGCCACTATCTTTAGTGTCAGGACAACATGGCCTCACGATAAAAAGAAGCGACGTTGCTTCGGTATTACCGCTTTATGGTTATTTAGGTTTATTTGGAGCGAGCATAGGATATGCGGTTATTCAACCAGATTATCTTGGCTTAGGTAGCTCAACGTTTCCTTATTATCCAGTATATCAAAAGACCAATGGCAAGTTTTTATTAGATATGGTGGAAGGCATGCAATCATTTGCCTGCGAAAATGAAATTAATTTGAATGATAACCTTTATTTGATCGGCTACTCCAATGGTGGCTATAATTCTATTGCAATGCATAATGAACTTGCACTCAACCCCAGAACGTTTGATATCGATGCTAGTGTTGTCATTGCAGGATACTTTGATCTTGAGCGTGGGGATAATTTTTCATACCCCGAACGGATCGGACGACCATCCTGGGCGATCTACCATCCATATGTATTAAATAAAACATACGAATTAAACATCATTGATAAGATCATTCAGCAGCCATACGCTGATCAATTAGATAATTTATTTAGCGGCGATATGGCAGCATCGGTTATTGATAGGCAGCTTACCGATGTCACAAACAAATTATTTACATCTGAATATCTTGATAATTATAATTCACTTTCAATTTTTGATACCTACAGAGATGTCATTACATCCAATTCATTGATAGATACAAAGATCAGTGGCGACCTACTGTTAATACATAGCAAGGAAGATGAAGTGGTTCCCTTTCAGCAAAGTGAGAAACTATATAATTCTGTTCGATCAAAAGGAGGCAATGCTGAACTGGTTTTACTTGAAAAGGGAAAGCACAGCCCGCAAGACTATGCGCCTGCAGTTGTAGATGCATTAGAGTGGCTGAAACAATATGAATGAAGTACTAACCTGGCACCAGATCAATTCTTTTTAATAGATAATGTGTAAATTATCCTTATGAAAAATTATTTTTTACTTATACTAATTATCTTTCTAGCACCTATTTCGTTTTCGCAAACACGGTTTTCGAATTTGGATGTTTTTGAAATTCAATATGCTAAGGATCCGCAGATCGCACCTGATAATTCAAGGATAGTCTATGTCCGCACCAAGATGGATATTATGACCGATGGCAAAGCTTCTGCGCTATGGATGATCAACGCTGATGGCAAGGAGCATCAAAAGGTAACCTCAAACACTACCAATGAGAGCAGTCCCCGATGGTCGCCGGATGGAAAAAGAATTGCATTCGTATCCAGCGCTGATGATGAAAATGGATCCGAGATTTATATTTATTGGGTGGACACGAAACAATATTCTTCTATTTCTCAGCTCAAACAGACCCCAAAGAATATTCAGTGGTCACCGGATGGAAATTATATTGGTTTCACCATGTTCGTTGAAGATGATGTATTGCGCCTTGTTAGTGAACCCGAAAAACCTGAGAATGCCACTTGGGCTCCCGCTGCTAGAATAACCGATAGGTTAAAACATGAAGCCGATGGTTCGGGATATATGGAAAAAGGATTTAACCATCTTTTTATAATTTCAGCGGAAGGAGGTACCCCGGTACAAGTCAGCAGTAAGCGCTATAATCACCAGGGATTTGATTGGTCAAAAGATAGCAAAAAAATGATATTTACCTCGAACTACTCCGAGAACTGGGAATATGATTATAGAAATTCAGAGATCTATTCAATCGCGATCGATGGATCTAGTTTTAAACAGCTCACCGATCGAAATGGTCCTGATAGAGGCGCGGCTGTATCTCCAGATGGCAGAACAATAGCTTATACTGGATATGATGATAAGGTACAAACCTATCAGGTGACAAAATTATATGTCATGAATGCTAATGGTTCAAACAAACGTGAAGTCAAAACAAATTTGGATAGAAGCATATCTTCAATCAAATGGGCACCCGATGGTAAGGGAGTATATTTTAAGTACGACAACCATGGAAATGGTAAGATCGGCTATACTGCTCTATCTGGGAAGACAAAAAAGATCGCTGATAATTTAGGAGGTACAAGTATTGGTAGACCCTATGGGGGCGGATCATATTCGATGTCAAAGACAGGTAGGATCGTATATACAATGACAACCCCATATCACCCAGCAGACATTGGCCTGTTTGATGGAAGAAAAGTGCAAAGGATCACCAATCTTAATTACGACCTACTATCCAATAGAGACCTTGGCAAGATTGAAGAGATATGGTATAGATCTTCTTTCGATGGAAGAAAGATCCAAGGTTGGATCGCTAAGCCACCTGGGTTTGATGAAAATAAAACATACCCATTGATCGTAGAAAATCATGGCGGACCTGTTAGTAATTATGGCGACAGATTCTCACCTGAGATCCTGTTGTATTCCGCATCGGATTATGTTGTCTTTTATCCTAATCCAAGGGGAAGCACAAGCTATGGAGAAGAGTTTGGAAACTTATTGTATCGCAATTACCCAGGTGAAGATTACCAAGATGTAATGGATGGGGTAGATGAGCTAATACAATTAGGATATATTGACGAAAATAATTTATTTGTCACGGGCGGTAGCGCAGGAGGCATCATGACGGCCTGGATAGTAGGGAAAACGCAGCGGTTCAAAGCCGCAGCGGTAATCAAGCCGGTGATGAATTGGATATCTAAGACCTTGGTAGCTGACAATTATTTTAATTATGCTCATTACAGATACAAAGGGCAGCCATGGGAAAATTTTGAAGAATATTGGAAGTTCTCTCCCATTTCATTAGTAGGAAATATCGAAACACCTACAATGGTAATGGTGGGCACCTATGATCTTCGCACCCCTCCTTCTGAGGCCAAGCAATTATACCACGCCTTGAAGATAAGAAAGATTGAAACGGTGTATGTTGAGGTGCCTGAGGCTTATCATGGTATCTCAAATAAACCAAGTCAGCTGATAACAAAAATTGACCATATATTATATTGGTTCAATAAGTACAAAGAATAACAGTTTTAACATGATTAAAGGGAAAAAATGATAGGAAAAAAATTATTTAGCTATAAACTTGAAGATGGAACTATGATCGAATTCAGCAATGCCATGTCGGGGTTTGGACGGGTCTATGTGAATGGTGAGGAAGTATCTAAGCAAAGAGGTTTTGGCGGGGAATCACACAATTTTGAATATAAAGATTCCACATTTCAAATTAATGTATGGCCTTTGATCTCAATGCATATATTAGGCTTTTCTATTGAATTAAAAAGAAATGACGAACGTCTTGTGTTATATGGAAGTGAATCTAGATCTAAACCCTGGATAATATTTTTAGGGGCGCTTGCTGTAGGAGTATTGATAGGAATATCAACAATATTTTTATTGGAATCATGAATTGAATAAGAAAAAAGAAAAAGTTAGTTCTAAGGAAGTTGGTCTTGAGATCGGCTTAGTCATCAGCCGATTTCTTTATAAGACCGAACATTTGCATTATGGCTATTGGCCAGATGATCTAGCGATTATTCCAGAGAATGTTCAAAAAGCACAGGATCTGCATTCCAAGCTTATCATCGATGCAATACCTGAGAACGTTGAAACGATTTTGGATGTTGGAAGCGGTTCAGGTGGCCTTGCTGAAAAATTAGTTAATGAAGGCTATAAGGTTCACTGCGTATCTCCTAGCGAATATCTTGCAGATGCGATTGAGGAAAAACTTGGAGATAAGGTCAAGGTATATCGATCAACATGTCAAGACCTTGAGCTTGAGCAGCAATATGACCTCGTCATTTTTAGTGAAAGCTTTCAGTATGTTCAGGTCAACCGAGCTATTGAAAAAAGTATCGAAGCGCTTAAACCTAATAATCATTTATTGATCTGTGATTTTTTCAGGCAGCCAGGAACCGGAAGGCGGCCTTTAGGTGGGGGCCACGGTTGGGATTGGTTTCAAAATGCCTTAAAAGAATACCCTTTGGAAGAAATTATCAATAAGGATATCACGAAAGAAACAGCACGAACCATGGACCTATTCAATGATATGCTAAATGATGTAGCGGTTCCAATTAGTTCATTATCCGGTAGATACATGGATAGCAATTTTCCTAAATCGATGAAAATCCTTCGTTGGGCATTTCGTAAACATTTAACTAAGATCAATGAGATTTATTTTTCTGGTCATCTCACATCCGAAATGTTTAATAAAATGAAAACATACAGATTGCTTCTTTATAAACTACCATCTTAATGCCATGCAGGATCTCCAAAAAAAAGTTCAAGAATTCTGCGATGCTCATAACCTTAATACTACCCCTGAATCAAGATTGATTGATGTTGTTTCAGAGCTTGGTGAAGTTGCCAAAGAAATTCTAGTCGCATCTAATTACGGAAATACACCTTTAGAAAAAAATGAAAAAATTGAGATGGAAATTGGAGATGTGGTCTTTTCAATTATCGCGTTATCCAACTCATTAGGTATTGATACCAAAGAAGCTTTAGAAAAAGTGTTAAACAAATATACCAAAAGAGCAAACAAAGGATCCATTGGGTCTGAGGTAGAATAATGGGAAGATCGGTAATTATTGCTCTGGGCGGAAATGCACTTTCTCCAAAAGAAGAGGCAGGTACGATCTATCAGCAGTTTGCCCATACCAGAGAAAGCTTGGATGCTATCATGCATTTTGTAGATCTTGGATATAACATCTGCTTAACGCATGGTAATGGCCCGCAAGTTGGTGATGAATTATATCGAATGGAGCTTACTCATAAAACGATTCCACCGCTTCCATTGGGAGTGTGTGTCGCTGAAACGCAAGGTTCGATCGGTTACATGGTTCAGCAATCATTGCAGAATGTTTTAAAAGAAAAAGAAATTGATCGAGAAGTAGTTACCTTGATCACTCAAACAATTGTAGACAAAGATGATCCCTCTATAAATGATCCACAAAAGTTCATTGGTAGGCGTTATGAAAAGGATGAAGCAGAGCACCTCGCGAAACAGTTCAATTGGAAAATAAAGGAACAAGAACCTGGCAGTTGGAGGCAGGTTGTACCCAGTCCGCTACCTCAATTCATTGAGCATGGAAGATCGATCCAGACGCTTGTTGATAATGGAACGATCGTTATTGCATCTGGAGGTGGAGGTATTCCAACATTTTGGAATAATGAACAGAAGCTAGAAGGATTAAATGCGGTCATTGATAAAGATCTTTCAGCGGCTTTATTGGGTAGGGTTATTAAGTCAAATGAATTATGGATTATAACGGATCTTGATCAAGCCTGCTTGAATTTTGGTAAAGACAATGAAGAGCCGCTATTAAATATGAATACTGAGGAAGCAAAACGCTATTTAGATGAAGGCCATTTTCAAGCGGGTAGTATGGGGCCGAAAATAGAAGCTGCCCTTTACTTTTTAAAATATCACGGTGAAAAAGTAATTATCACCTCGATTGAAGGAGTTAAAAAAGCAATTGTTGGTAAAAATGGCACAACAATTGTTAATCAATAATTTATTAATTGTCCTTTAACATCTTCTTTACTTCAAGGGCATGAAGCTCTTCTTGTCCGATCATATTCCTTGCATATTCTTCAAGATAAATAGAATCATTTCCAATTAATTCCAATAATTCATAGTAATGATTAATTGCTTGCTGTTCATGCTCAAGACTCTCAGCTAATATTTCTTTAATATCATGCTTAAAGGTTTCTTTGATCGTATTAAGATTTAAAGGCGGGTGTCCTCCAAGGCCGGTGATATGTTCACCTGCCAGATTTGCATGCGCTAGAGATTCCGTAGCCTGTCCTTTAAAAAAATCAACCAGTGGTAAGCGATTATGGCCAAAAATCATTAAGGAATAGTGCGTATAACGAATCACACCAGATAATTCTAGATCAAAGATCTGTGTTAGTTTTTCAATTACTTTTTCTTTATCCATATATACTCCATATTATAATTTTTTAAAATAGTGGAAGGCTTAAAACAGTTTGAACGAATTCCTTTTTACCATCAAGAATTATTTTAGCATCAGCAACCGCTTTGAAATAATAAGTATCCGCATTCGTATTAATTATAAAACCCATTAATCCAGCATTATCCATAGGCTCAGATTGACCCATTCCTCCATTAAACGTTCCTGAGGTTTGGATAAATGTCAGCTTACTTCCTCGGATATCCATTGATTCAGATTGCCTTTCAAGTTGTGGAAAAAAGTTTCCACTAAATTGATTGAACCAGCGCTCTTTATTTTGATTTTCAGTTCCACCAATATTTTTAAATACGATTACGTCATAATTACCAGAAGGATTCTTTACATTGAACTCAGCTAATCGCATGGATGATTTAGGAGTTACTCTTGTCCAATTTGGCGGGACAAGATCAAATGGATCCGATGAAGTATTAGATGAAAAAAGAGGATTCTCTTGGTTTGCCTGCTTGGGAGAAATCTTATCCAGCTGATCATTGTCTATCAAGATGGTCATTATAATTCCAGCGAAAATAATAAAAGCATAGATTTGAATTTTATATTTATTCATATTTCATGATTAGATAATAAGTTATAACATACAATTATGTTAAATATTACTGAACTTGAATTTAATTACATATAATCTAAACTGCACTATTTGGAAAAACCCTACTGAGCTTTACAATGTATAAAAAATTTATGATAGCTATTCTATTATTGATTGTTGGTTGCGATAGCTCCGATTTAAAATATGAATATATTGAAAAAAATGATTCTTTTCGCAAAAGTATAAGCTCCGGAAACTTTGCATCACTTATTAATGGACATACTTATTATGAATTTGATAATCTAGATCACGATGAAATCATTGTTCTCATTCATGGTTTTTCCGTACCATCGTATATTTGGGATGAAACGTACTATGAAGCGATTAATAGAGGATTGGGTGTCATTAGAATTGACCTATATGGTAGGGGTTATTCATCCAATCCAGATGTAATATATAATGATCAGTTATATGCTGATCAAGTTATCCAACTACTAGATGCTATTCAGCTAATAAAGAAAGTTAATTTTGTTGGATTATCCAATGGTGGTAGAGTGATTTCTAAAATTGCTGAAACCTACCCCACTAGAGTGAAGCGATTGATTTATGTTGCGCCTGGAGGTTTTCACGGAACCAAATCCAAGCCCGACCCTGCTCCCGTTTCAAAAGAAGACATCAGCAGCTTTATTGATACAAACTATAAAACAATCGCTAAAGGACAGCTGCAAGATTTTAAATATCCCGATAGGTTCAAAGGGTGGGACACAAAATACCAGGAGCTATTAAAGTATAGAGGGTTTGCGCGAGCATTAATTTCAACCAGTCGCAATAATTATGTACTGGATGGGATAAATAGCCAAATTGCTCAAAGCGATATCCCGCATTTTGCTATATGGGGAGATTCAGACAAAGTATTGCCATTAGATGAGGTTAGGACAAAGCTGTCAAAGCTGATGCCTAGATTAGAATTATTCGTTATCCAAGACTCTGGACACCTTCCGCACAAAGAACAACCGAATCAATTCAATGCAGTATTTTTTGATAAAATCCTTAATGCAGGTAGACATGCGCTCTCATCTAATGAGGGTTTAATGCTATTTGGTTCTGAAGAAAATATATTTTTAGATGTAAGAACTAGAGCTGAGCATTCTCAAAAATCTATACCAAATTCATTTCTTATTCCTCTTGAAGAGCTGCCCTATCGATTAGATGAGATGAAAAAATATAAGAAAAAAAATATCATAGTCTATTGCAGAACAGGCAACCGATCCGATTATGCAGCAAGTTTATTGAAGAAAAATGGCTATAGAGCAATGAATTTATTGGGCGGTATTACGGATTGGAATGGACCTGTAAAGACAAATTAATAATGGAAAAATTATTTAATAACGATATTATCCTTATAGAGCCCGAACATAGATATACGCTAAAATCAGAACCTGAAATAGATTTTACAAGCGTAACCTCAATTACTTCACAGTATTTTGAACCATTCAATAAAGAGGAAATTGCCCAAAGGCTTGTCAAAACTAGTCCAAAATATATGGGGATGGCCGCTGAAGAGCTAATTGCCCAGTGGGATGAGGCTCGGGATTTTGGAACCTTGGTACACAATAATATAGAATCGTTTATAAACGATGAGCATTTTGAAGATATATCTGAGGTGAATCATGCAATTAAATGGATGAAAAAATTTAAAAATTTATCTGAATTCATTTTTTATCCAGAGGTAAAGATATTTAGCAAAGAATTAAAAATAGCTGGCACTATTGACGTTTTAGCTCATGATACAACAAATGATACTTTTATTATCATTGACTGGAAAACATCCAAGTCGGTTAGTAAAACCTCTTTCGGTGGAAAAATGGGGATTCATCCAATTACCAGCCACTTAATGGATTGTAAGTTTGTTCATTATTCACTGCAGTTATCATTCTATCGATATCTTTTAGAAAAATTTTATGATATTAAAATATCTAATCTACTGATCGGACAATTAAATGGATATGAATGCAACCCAATTGTTGCAGATTACTATGAAGATGTGATAGCAAAAATTATTGATGAATATAGTCGGACGTTGAATTGATAGAGATAATGTTGTTTATTTAAAAATTTTGTAACTTTATAGATGTTTAGAAATTTTTTCATTTTATCAGCAAGTCTTATTCTTGCTTATAGCCAAACAAATCCTACCTCAAAAGATTCAGATACGCTCAGATATGTATTTGAGCCTGATTCACTTACATTAAATGTTGGAGAGACAGGTATGGTGACAATTAAGCTTGTTGACGCGCAAGGGAATTTATCCAATAATCCTTTTTTGATCTATGGTCAACCTCGTCGTTCCTTAAAAACTTCTCCACGGATAAGTGACTCCACAGGCTTTGCAAAAGTGACAGTCCAACCATTTAAATCTGGGGATCTTAAGCTGCGCGCTCGGAGTATAGCCGTTAAAAGAACAGACCGCGTCTATGGGTCGTTTAAGGTTAAAGTTCCTGAGCCTAAATTGAACAAAATTGTATTTAACAATCTTAATCCAGAGCTTTATTCCAATGTTTCTTTCGAGCTGATGGTAAATGTATACGATGACGCTAATTTATTACGAACAGATCACAAGGTTACTTTTTCGTCAAGCAATACAAAAGTTGCTAGGGTAAATAAGATTGGAATCTTATCAACCCACAAAGCCGGAAAGGTAATAATCATTGCAACGGCTGGTGATATTTCAAAAGAATTCAATCTTAAAGTTGTAAAGAATCCAATTAAAAATGTAGCGCTCTCCATAAAGAATAAAAAAATAAGAACTGGAGACGTAGAAAAAATAAACGCCAAGGCGTATGATAGACGCGATAGATTGGTGGATGATGCTCAAATTGAGTATTCATACACTGGAAAAGCAGATTACGGCATTGGTCTTCCTGCTTCTGCGCAGATCACTAGCGATGGGCGTTTTGTTGCAGAGACCGCTGGGATATATACAGTTTCAGTTAGCTCTAATGGATATACTAAATCGCAATCAATTGAAGTAGTTCCTAGAAATGTTTCCAAGGATATTGAGCTAATTGGCTTTGGATTGGTATCAAACGTAAAAACTTCTGACCTTTGGATCTGGCCTGGGATCGGTAAACATAAAGGTAAGGATTTTGCCGTCACTGGCACTTGGGGTGCTAATGGCGAAGCGTATTTCTGGGACGTGACCGATCCTGCTAAGATGGTAATCATTGATACTATCACGGTGGATGCACGCACGGTAAACGATGTCAAGATATCGGAGGATGGTAGGGTTGGTGTGATCACCCGTGAAGGTGCATCTAGCCGAAAGAATGGTTTTGTGATTCTAGATGTATCGGATCCTTATAATGTTACGATCAGCGCCGCCTATAATGAGGACATGACCGGTGGCGTGCATAATGTATTTATCTATGAAAATCATGTTTATGCAGTGAACAATGGCCGCAAGTACGATATCATTAATATCGATGATCCTAAAAAACCTTTTAGAGTAGGGGCCTATGAACTAGACACCCCAGGGCATAGTATTCATGATGTGTGGATCGAAGATGGTATTGCGTATTCTTCTAACTGGGCTGATGGAGTTCAAGCTGTAGATATTGGCGGTTTAAAGTTTGATGAAAAAAATAGGAGCGCAAAACAATTCAACCCATTACTTGCTAAAGCTGGACAAGGTAGCCCCTCCAATCCCGTTCACTTAGCCGACTTAAAAGATCCAAATGGCCATAACCATGCCGCATTTCCTTTTAAGAGTCAATCGACAGATAAATTCTATATTGTTGGTGGGGATGAATGGTTTCCATGGCGATATCCAGGTAAACCTCGCCCATACCAGCCAAGAGGCGGTTTTCACTTTTTAGACTTTACTGATATTGAAAACCCAAAGGAAGAAGCGGTCTATACAATTACCGAAGCTGGCTCTCATAACCACTGGATTCAAGGCGATACCTTAATAGCTGCATATTATAATGGGGGACTGCGCATTGTAGATATTTCTGGAGATTTGCTTGGAGATCTATATAGACAGGGAAGAGAAATTGCATTTTACATGTCTAGCCAACCCGATGGTCACATAGCTAACTCAACCAACGTATGGGGCGCGATACCGTATAAAGGATACATATATTTTACCGATATGTATAGCGGTCTTTATTGTGTGCGTTTAGTTGATAATAAAACAAAGCAAAGCTCGCCTTAATTATGAAGCAGATAATCTTTTCATTAATAATTGCCTCATCATTTTCTTTTTCACAGGATGAAATAAAATATGAAGATTTAATTAATGTTAAATGGCAGATGAAAAGATATGTTATTGATGGACTCAGTCTTCCTATTGAGCGTAAAAGAAAAAAAGACTATCAAATCTTTAAGCCAAATAACAAAAGAGAAGAAATGCTTTTTGGTAAGACGTTAACAGATGTCTCCTGGGAATATCTGTCATATGGTAAATTTATTATGATGTACTCTAAAACGACTGATGTGTATATCCCAGCTAGGATTACTGAATTAGAAAAGAATAAAGAACTCAGATTAACTTTTCTTGATATTAATACGATGAAACTTGTGACAGTGATCTATGAAGCAAAATAAGGTTCAAAAATCAGCAAACAAGAAGCCTTTCCTTATAAATAATATTCCTAATATTTAGAATTTTTATAATTGCAAAAGAATAGATTTTGGAAAATGCATGGTCACAAGCATATTCGGAACGTCGACCACTTCAGCTATCTTAAGATCACCAACTAACGAACAAAGCATATAAGCTTCTTCATCAGAAATATCATAATTGGCAGTTAAATAATCTACCATGTAGTTAACCGCTTTTTTTGTGGCAATATCAATAGTAGTTCCAAAGCCAGTTACAGCATAAAACTTATCTGTCTCGTATTGTGGTTCTTTGATTGGGGTAGCATCTTTGATTACTCTTAAGCGATATGTAATTGTCATCGGAGCTTCCAAAGCTGTTCCGCATACCTCACCTAAGCCTTGAACTGCATGTGTATCGCCGATTGAAAATAGACCACCTTTCACTAAAACCGGAAAATACACAGTCGATCCTTCAACAATACTTGGATCATCCATGTTGCCGCCATTCTCACGAGGGGGAATAGTAGATAGCATCTCAGCGGTATTAGGCGCAACTCCCATTACTCCAGCAAATGGCTTAAGGGGTATCTTTACTTTGTCCTTAAATGTGATGGTGTTGTTTTGTTTATCAATTTCATGAATAGATAATTTTGGGTTTGGAAATCTATCGGTCAAAAATCCAAATCCTCCTACAATAGCTTGCCATCCATAATCATGGAGATCGATTTTTAAAATATCTACCGCTAGGATATCACCAACTTCAGCTTCTTCTACGTAGACCGGTCCAGTTAGCGGGTGTATTGGTCCAAAATCAATATTGATTAAATCATCTAAAGTAGCATTTTTATGGAGTTGGCCATCCGATGCTTCACTTGTTTCAGCCTGAATAACAGATCCTGATGCTACAGTAATGACAGGTTCGATTTGATTACTCCATTTATTATGTTTTTGATCTGCAGACAAAATATAATCAGGTTCAATTATATTATCTGAGGAACAAGAAATAAAAAGTATTGAGACTGCGCTAAGAAAAATTTTACTCATCATTTGTTTCCTACCTTATTTAATAAATATTGATTCTTAATTGTGAAATTAATTTATAAATAATATATAATATAATGATCAATTTCTATTTAATTACATAATAACACTTGACACATGTTTAATAATTCACATAAGCTCTCTTGTGAAGGATTTATCTATTAACGCAAACAGTGCTATTTACGAGCTAATTATTATTAGCATTCTATGGGATACTACGACCTAGCGGGATAATTTTTTATATCAATAAGAATTTAAAAGCCCGCGATTAAAGCGGGCTTTTTTTTTAACTAACCTTTTTAGGTTAAAGGA
>Ga0208766_1001039_pt1 | contig 15128 bp, 17 predicted proteins | sample ETN01SmetaG_3_FD_185792 | JGI IMG/M metagenome (GOLD analysis project Ga0208766, IMG submission 185792) | Marine microbial and viral communities from oxygen minimum zone, Eastern Pacific Ocean - ETNP2014F12-01SV263 (SPAdes) (version 2) | ecosystem: Environmental > Aquatic > Marine > Oceanic ... | reverse complement strand
ACACCTGAGCGATTTGTGGAGGAGATCGCTCCGGCAAGGACTTTTGGCTTTCGCGAACAGGTGGATCAGCTGCGGGTAGCGGGCTTAATCCAGGGTGGTGGCCTCGATAATGCCTTGGTTTGTGATGGCGATCAATGGTTGAACCCTCCACTTCGTTTTGCGGATGAACCAGTGCGCCATAAGCTTTTGGACTTGATCGGAGATCTTGCACTTGTGGGATTCCCTCAGGCTCAAGTTCTCGTATACAGGGGCTCCCATGGACTCCATATCGATCTAGCCAAAGCTCTCCTTGATGTTTGCCCTGTAACTGTCTCTTGACCGATCCTTCTGCTAATGCTGCTGTACTAACTAGTGAGCAGATTATGGGGCTGTTGCCTCATCGTTATCCGTTCGCCTTAGTCGATCGGGTTGTTGCCCATGAACCTGGCAAACGGGCTGTTGCTATCAAGAACGTGACCCTCAATGAACCTCAGTTTCAAGGCCATTTCCCTGGTCGTCCACTTATGCCTGGGGTTTTGATTGTTGAGGCTATGGCTCAGGTGGGTGGCTTGATTGTTACTCAGATGCCAGATTTGCCCAAGGGGTTGTTCGTGTTTGCAGGTATCGACGCAGTCCGTTTTCGTCGTCCTGTGGTGCCAGGCGATCAGCTCACGATCAGTTGCGAGTTACTCAGTTTGAAGCGGCAGCGTTTTGGCAAGGTCAGGGGGGAAGCCATGGTTGAGGGCCAGCTGGTCTGCTCTGGTGAGCTGATGTTCTCTTTGGTGGACTGAGGACTATGAGTGAGCCTCGAAATCTCTCGGCGATTTCAGCCGAAGGAAAAGTGCAGGTCCATCCTTCGGCTGTTGTAGATCCACGTGCCGACCTCGATTCCGGTGTAATTGTCGGACCAGGGGCGGTCATTGGACCTGAGGTGAAAATTGGTTCTCAGACCTGGATTGGCCCTCATGTGGTGCTTGATGGTCGTTTGACACTTGGTTCAAAGAACCGTGTTTTTCCAGGGGCCTGTCTTGGTCTTGAGCCACAGGATCTCAAGTACCGTGGCGCACCCACTGAGGTGGTGATTGGTGATGCCAACACCATCAGAGAATGCGTCACCATCAATCGGGCCACTGAAGAAGGTGAACAGACCAGGATCGGTGACGAAAATTTGTTGATGGCCTATTGCCATCTAGGTCACAACTGTGAGCTAGGTAATGGAATTGTGATGTCCAATGGAATTCAGGTAGCCGGTCATGTTGTGATTGAAGATCGTGCTGTGATTGGCGGTTGTTTGGGTATTCATCAATTCGTCCAAATTGGTCGTCTTGCCATGGTTGGAGGCATGACAAGGGTTGATCGTGATGTGCCGCCCTACTGCTTAGTAGAAGGGCAACCCGGCAGGGTGCGGGGTCTCAATCGCGTTGGTCTTCAGCGCAGTGGGCTTAATACTCAACAGGCAGGAGAGCTTGGCCAGCTTCAGGAGATCTGGAATCTGCTGTTTAGATCCGACCATGTCATTGTTGAGGGTCTAAGGCTTGCTCGAGAGCAGCAGTTGATGCCAGCGGCAGAGCATCTCTGCGCCTTTCTAGAGGCCTCAATTCAGAAGGGACGTCGCGGTCCGATGTCTGCTATGGCCTCAAGTCGCTGATGGTGCGGCTGCTGATCAGTACAGGCGAGGTTTCTGGTGATTTGCAGGGGAGCCTCTTGATTCGCGCTCTGCGAAGGGAGGCAGAGCGGCGGTCTTTGCCGCTTGAGTTGATGGCTCTGGGAGGTCCTCGTATGCAGGCGGCTGGTGCAGAGCTGCTTGCTGATACGGCTCATTTGGGTGCTATTGGTCTTTGGGAGGCGCTGCCACTGGTGGTGCCAACCTTGAGGCTTCAATCTCGTGTGGATCATTTGCTTCAACAGCGACCACCAGATGCTGTGGTGCTGATTGATTACATGGGGGCAAACGTGCGTCTGGGGAACAAGTTGCGGCGTTGGTTTCCCACTGTGCCGATTGTTTACTACATCGCTCCACAGGAATGGGCTTGGCGCTTGGGTGAGGGCGGCACCACGCAGCTGCTTAGTTTCACCGACAGAATCCTGGCAATTTTCCCTGCCGAAGCAGAGTTTTATGTTCAGCGCGGAGCAAAGGTGACTTGGGTTGGTCATCCATTGCTCGATACGGTGAGTGCTTTGCCTGATCGTCAGGAGGCTCGTCAGCAACTTGGATTGCAGCCTGGTCAAAGGTTGTTGTTGCTTTTACCTGCTTCTCGGGATCAAGAACTTCGTTACCTGATGCCCACTCTCTTTAAGGCAGCAGTTTTGCTTCAGCAGATGGATCCATCTCTTCAGGTGATTGTTCCCGCAGGGTTGGCAAGCTTGGAGAAGCCTTTGCAGAAGGCTTTTGATGCAGCAGCAGTTCGAGGTCGAGTCCTTTCTGCTCATCAGGCGGATGAGCTCAAACCAATTCTTTGTGCAGCTGCCGATCTCGCTTTGGGGAAATCAGGCACCGTCAATATGGAACTTGCTTTGCGTGGTGTTCCTCAAGTAGTGGGCTATAGGGTGAGTCGGATTACGGCATTTGTGGCTAGATACTTTTTACGCTTTCGGGTGGATCACATCTCCCCAGTAAACCTCTTGTTGAATGAACGGCTTGTACCTGAATTCCTGCAGGATGAGCTCACTCCAGAGGCGCTCGTGCAATCGGCTATCCCCTTGCTGGAGGATTCTGCGCAGCGTGCGGCAATGATTGAGGGCTATCAGCGCTTGCGGCAAACTCTTGGTAATCCAGGTGTTACCGATAGGGCAGCCCAGGCAATTTTTGAACTGACTTAAGGATGATCAAACTCTTTCGAGTGGGAAGTGGTTTTTGGTGTGCTTTTGTGCTCATTGTTGTGCTGCTTGGGCTGCCAATAGCAGTGACGGCGTCAGTTGAGGAAGCTGTTTTTGCCGGTGGTTGTTTCTGGTGTCTCGAGCATGATCTAGAAGTGCTTCCAGGTGTGATTTCTGCTGAGAGTGGATACACCGGTGGCAATGTATCTAGTCCTACTTATCGCCAGGTGAGCTCTAAAAAAACAGGGCATCAAGAGGCTGTTCGGGTGCGCTTTGATTCTGCTCAAATTAGCTATGCCGAACTACTGCGCAGTTATTGGCGCAATGTCGATCCTTTAGATGATCATGGTCAGTTTTGTGATCATGGTGACTCCTATAGACCTGTGATCTTTACCCGAGATGATCAGCAGGAGAACGAAGCTCGACTTAGTGCTAATGCTGCGGCTTTAGAGTTAACCAAGCCAAGAAGCAGCCTTAGCGTTCGGATAAAACCTGCGAGTAAATTTTGGCTTGCAGAGGATTATCACCAAGACTTTGCTAATAGAAATAACCTCAAATACAACTTCTACCGCTTGACTTGCGGACGTGACAGTCGGCTTGATCAGCTATGGGGAGACAGGGCAAGAACAGGCCTGCCATGGAAGCGACCAGAAGAGTTGAATATAAGGAAAAAATAAAATCGGCATTCGCTCTTGATCCGGGAGGCTTGCAGTGCAGATGCGGGTTTCCACCCATCCCCCCGCTCATGGGACCCGCTTAACATGTGCTGGTGGGTTTAAGAAGGTGATGTATGTATCTGCTGACCGTTAAGGATGGACTTGTGACTCGTCATGTTGGTCCGTATCCCTCTCCTAAGCAGGCTTCTGATGATCTAGATAGGGTCTTGGCGTCTTTTTCTGATCGGGCACGTTGGCAGATTCATGCGTTGGAATCTCCTAAGACCCTTTCGCTTCCTGATCGGATGCAGGCAAGGGATAGGGCTATTAGTGCTGTGGCTTCATGATTTAGGTCGGCTTTTGTTTTGGCCTTGATGGCCCATGCCTTTGGATCAGGATTGATTGCAAATCCAGTTCACAAGAGTTCGAACCCCATAGCCGGTGGCACCTGAGGGATCGAGACCACGGCCTTTCTCTGACCAGACAGTGCCTGCGATGTCGATGTGGGCCCAGGGGATCGAGTCATCAATGAATTCTTTTAGGAAAAGAGCTGCGGTGATCGAGCCACCTGGACGAGGCCCAGTGTTTTTGAGGTCAGCGTGTAGAGATTTCAGGCCGTCTTTGTAAGAGCTGCGTAAAGGCATGCGCCAAATGCCTTCGCCGGCGGCCTCAGCGGCGGTGCTTAGCCCTTGTGCTAGCTGCTCATCGGCTGACCAAAGACCAGCCATTTCATCGCCAAGTGCAATAACGCAAGCACCCGTGAGGGTCGCTAAATCCACGATTGCATCTGGCTCTTGTTCGCAGGCGTATACAAGTGCATCGGCAAGGGTTAGCCGTCCTTCTGCATCGGTGTTGTTGATCTCGATGGTTGTGCCATTAGCGGCTCGCACGATGTCTCCTGGATGGACAGCGGATCCGTTGATCATGTTCTCGCAGGCTGCCACGATGATGTGTACTTCCACTCCCTTAGGACGTAACTCGGCAATCGCTCGGGCTGCACCAAGTACAGCAGCACTGCCGCCCATATCGAACTTCATTAGCTCGATTTGGGCTGTTCCGACCTTGAGGTTGTACCCGCCAGAATCAAAGGTGAGTCCTTTGCCTACCAGTGCCAGTCGGCGCTTGACTGGCCCTTGAGGGCGATAGGTGAGGTGGATAAACTTTGGATCTAGATCAGAGCCCTGACAGACAGCTAGGTAGGCGCCCATCCCCCTTTCGGCGCAGTCGGATCTCTCTAGAACTTTGAGCTCGAGTCCGTGTTCGTGGGCTAGCTGGGCGGCTGTGTCAGCGAGGCTGGCTGGCGTGAGGCTATTTGGTGGAGAAGCAACTAGCTCCCTTGCCAGCTCTACTCCTGCACAGGTGGGGTGAACAGCCTGAAGATCGCTGCCAGCGGAGTCAGGTAGACCAATTAGTTCCAGTTTTGTTGGAGTAGAGCGGGGCTTGGGAGCACTGCGAAAGCGGACGTCTTTGTAAAGGGAAAGGCGAACGGCTTCTGCCACGGCTTTTGCCGCTGATGGCGAAGTCAAGGTTTCCCAGGGGAGCATCATGCCCAGCGTTCCACTGCTGCCAATGCTTGCGCGAGCTCCCAGGGCGGCTGCCTTGCGCAGGTCATCGAGTATCAGCTTTTGGGCTTCACCGAGCCCCACAATTACCAGCTGGCTTGGGTTGCTTTGCAGTAATTGAAAACTGGCGATCTCACCAGATTTAGCTGTGAACATTTTTTGTTTAAGGCTCTGCTCGAGAGAGCCTCCACAGCGTTTTTCAAGGTCTTTTAAACGTTCCTCCATATCTCCTTCAAGCATGCCTACTACAAGCACGTCCCCAGTCCAGCTATTCAATGTTGCTGGAAAAAGGCAAATCTCCATGGGATGTTGATGAGATGGCGCGATGTTAGCTGCGCTGTTCAGTTGATCTCTGCTGTGAACGGTGTGCTCCAACGTGTTCTTGTTTCCTTGTTAAACGGTGGAAGCCAGTACTGGATTAGTTGTTGCTCAAGCTGGCGGCGTGCTCGGGTGGTCTCGGGGACATCGCTCCAGAAGCGAATACTGAGTTGACTTGTTAGGCCTGCCCCAGCAAGGGCTTCTGCATAGGCTGAGAGATAGGCCTTGCAGTCATGCTCCCCCTTCCAGCGACGATCTGCGGCAATCGTTTCGCCCACGTAGAGCAATAGGGGGGTATCGAGGTCTGTTGGGCGGTCCATTACTAGATATATGGCGGGCCCATGGTGAGGGCTGCTTGGCCAGCGCCAGAAGCTCAGGGGTAGTGGCGTGAGCTTTAGGGGATTCAATTGGTCGATGACAGTCTCTTCTTCGCTGCGAAACAGCGAGCTTTGCTTTGCGATCGCGGGGTTGCCTTTGAATAGCCCTGCTTGATGGTCATGAATGCGCTTTTGCCAGCTTTGTAAAAGGTCGCGGCTAAGAGTTAGTCCCTCATGGGGAGCACTCCCGGCTGATAAAACTTGATTTGGAAATAGTTGGCCCTGACCTTTTGATGTTTCCATTGCTTCAGCACCCTGGCGGAAGTTTTGGGCCTATGCGTTTTGGCCCACAGCGCATGATTCCCATTACATGTTCCACTACTAAGGCAGGCGGCTTCATTGCCAACGTGGCAGTCGAGGAGGTAAGTCCACTAGTCCATCGCGAAAAGCAACTACCACTGCGTGGGTGCGGTCTCTAGCCGGCAACTTTTGCAGCAGATTGCGCACATGGCTCTTCACAGTGTCGATTGAGAGATAGAGATCATCAGCAATCTCCTGGTTGCTCATCCCTTTACAGATGCCTCGCAGCACATCTCCTTCTCGCAAGCTGAGGCTGTCGATCTGGCTACTGGGTTGACCATTGCCAAGACGGCCGTGGCGTAATACTCCTGCAACTACACGGTCCAAGTAGGTTCCATCGCTTTCGATTGCACTGAGAGCGGCCAGCAGGGTTCCACTGCCCACTAGCTCATGGGCACAAAGTCCATCGCAATGGGCATCGATTGCATCTAGCAGAGTGCGTAATACCGGTCGTTGAATCAGCATCAGGGCCTTGAGATCAGGCTGGGCTTGTTTTGCTTTACGTACAAGGCTGGGGCCATTACCGCTCTCCAGCAGATCAGTGCAGATAAGGAGATCGGCATTAGAACTCTCTAGACAACTGAGGGTTTCGTTCTCGCCAGTTGCTGCACCAACTAGTGGACCCAAGCAATCGAACCAGCCCACCCAGCTTGTGATTAAGACGCGATCGGCACTAGCGACAACGGTGCGACTGCGACGTAGAAGTGAATGGCTTTGCTGGCTTACGCGCTGGAGAGAATTTATCCGGGGAGTGATGTCCACTGGTTGCAACCAGGTAACAGGGTTGGTTAGAGCCTTATCTGGGAGATTACGTTGATCCGCACTGTTATTGACATCGAGAATTTTGCACAATTCCATCCAACAAGCCTTAGGCGTGCATGGCCTTCTTTGAATCCGAGATTGTTCAGGAGGAGGCCAAGCGGCTGTTTAACGACTATCAGCAGTTGATGCAGCTTGGTTCTGAATATGGAAAGTTCGATCGGGAGGGCAAAAAAATGTTCATTGACACGATGGAGGAGCTAATGGAGCGCTACCGCGTGTTCATGAAGCGTTTTGAACTCTCTGAAGATTTTCAAGCCAAGATGACGGTTGAACAGCTGCGCACTCAGTTGGGTCAGTTTGGGGTGACTCCTGAACAGATGTTTGAGCAGATGAACCAGACATTGTCCCGGATGAAAAGCCAGCTTGAGCAGGATTCGAGGTGAGGGTCAGTACCGGCTACTCGTACGATCCGCTCAGCTAGAGGTCCACTACCTATGCCGGTGAATTCAATCCCTCTACCGGCCTGGTTGGAACGGGGCATGGTTGACCTGTTCCCTTTAGGCAACCCTGGGGATGCTGATCAGCAACTTGCCACTCGCTTAGATCAGGTTCAGAAGCAGAGCCGCCCCCTGCGCATCAAGCTTGGGATTGATCCCACTGGTAGTGATATCCATTTGGGCCACAGCATTCTTTTTCGCAAGCTCAGAGCCTTTCAGGATGCGGGACATACAGCAGTTTTGATTATTGGTGATTTCACCGCACGTATCGGGGATCCCACTGGTAAAAACAGCACCAGAGTGCAGCTCACGCCTGAGCAAGTTGAGGTAAATGCAAATACTTATCTAGAGCAGCTTGGCAAGGGGCAGTCACCAGAACTGGCTCTGCTCGATTTCACAACCCCGGGGCGATTGGAGGTGCGTCGCAACAGTGAATGGTTGGCAGACTTGGATCTGCCCCAGGTGATTGGTTTATTGGGTACGGCCACAGTTGGACAAATGCTTGCCAAGGAAGATTTTGGTAATCGTTATGGTTCGGGCACTCCGATAGCTCTGCACGAGTTCCTCTATCCCCTTTTGCAGGGTTACGACTCGGTAGCAGTGCAGGCCGATGTTGAGCTTGGTGGAACTGATCAGAAGTTCAACGTTGCTATGGGGCGTGATCTTCAACGTCATTTCGACCAACGCCCTCAGTTCGGGCTGCTACTCCCAATCCTGGCTGGACTTGATGGCATTCAGAAGATGAGCAAGAGCCTCGGTAACACGGTGGGGCTAAATGAAGACCCCCTCTCTATGTATTCCAAATTGGAGAAGATCCCTGATCTGCTGGTGAACAGTTACCTGACGTTGCTTACCGATCTTGATCTCAATGCTTTGCCAGTTAACCCTCGTGAACGCCAGAAGGCTATGGCTCTGGCAGTGACGGCTAGCCGCCATGGCATGCCAGCGGCAATAGCAGCCCAGAGTGATGCTGCGACCCTGATAGCTGGCTCTCAAGATCTTGCTGCAGATGTGCCAGAAGCATTGCTTTCGGCTGTGAATTTCCCGGCCAAGGCCTTTTATCTGCTCAGTGCTATTGGCCTATGTGCCAGTAGTAGCGAAGCTCGCCGTCAGATCAAGGGCGGTGCGGTGCGCCTGGATGGCGAAAAAATCACCGATCCCAATGTGGAGTTCACCAAAGCCACTTTGCTCTCGGGCAAGGTGCTGCAACTGGGGAAGAAGACCTTTCGCCGTTTGAAGGCTTGAGCTTGAGATCGACCACTGCTGCGATGACTTTGCCTGCCAATCCTGCTGATCAACTAATTGTTGCTCTTGATGGCATGGAGTGTGCTGAAGCGTTGGCTCTTACTTCTCAGTTGACTGGATTGTGCTGGGTAAAGGTTGGCCTTGAATTGTTTGTCACTGCAGGACCTGAGGTGGTGGCTGAGTTACGAGAGCAGGGGCTGCGGATTTTCCTTGATCTCAAATTCCACGACATCCCGGCCACGATGGCGGGAGCTTGTCGCCGTGCGGCAAACCTTGGCGCTGAGTTGATCACGGTGCATGCCTGTGCTGGTAGTAAGGCTCTTGCTGAAGCCCAGGCTGCTGCATTAGAAGGAGCTGCCGCGGTGGGCTTGCCAGCTCCAACATTGTTGGCCGTTACCGTGCTCACTAGTTGGGATGCAAAGCGTCTGAATGATGAGCTTGAGATTCGGCAACCTCTTCAGACACGGGTGGAGAGATTGGCTGAGTTGGCAGCGAAGTCAGGTTTAGGTGGCTGTGTTTGTTCTCCCTTAGAACTCAGCGGATTGCGCCGACTTCATCCGCAGCCATTCGAATTGGTGACTCCTGGGATTCGACCCCAGGGAACAGAATTAGGCGATCAGGTGCGGGTTATGAGTCCTGTAGAAGCGCTGAACGCAGGTGCTTCACGTTTGGTGATTGGTAGGCCGATTACGCGTGCGCTTGATCCTGCAGAGGCGTTTGCACGCTGTTGTCTTGAGCTTGAACAGCGTCAGCGGGATTGACCAATCTTTGGTTCGCTGCCATTGAGCAAGCGTTGCAAATTGCTGCGGTGTCGCCACACCACCATGGCCATCGCGGCAAAGGCCACCGCCAGATAAGCAGGGGGTGAGTTGCCTTGAAAGCGCAAGATCATCAGCAACGGCAAGCTAAGAGCGGCGATGACGCTCGATAACGACACGATCCGGCTAAGGCTCAGCACAGTGAGGAAGATGCCGAAACAGGCAAGCCCTACAGGCCAGGAGATTCCAAGCAACATGCCTAGACCTGTGGCTACAGCCTTGCCACCTTTCCATCCCAGCCAAACAGGCCAGATGTGACCAGCTAATGCTGCTAGGCCTGCCGCAACTTGCCAGCCATCACCAAGCCCAAGTGCCCTGGCAACTAGTACGGCGGTTGTGCCTTTACCAACATCTATAAGAAAAACTGCCAGGGCAGGACCTTTGCCTACCTGGCGCAGCACATTGGTGGCCCCGGTTGATCCTGATCCCTTCTCACGCAGGTCGATGCCTGCCAACCAGTGAGCAGCAAGATATCCGCTGGGCAGTGAACCCATCAGATATCCAATGCCTAGGGAGATGAAACCTCCAAAGAGAGAGTTGAAAATCATCAGAGCAGCTCTTGGTCTTCGAACCGTTCTTGCGGCCCAGCAGCAAAGGCTAGCCAGAGGGGAAATTGAAGCACTGGAATTTCCACGCTTTGCTCGGCTGCATCAATCAGGATTAGTGGAACTTCACCACGTTCCTCAAGTCGGTCGGCGCGCTCGACAAGCGCATCGCCGCGTTCAAATAGAACAATGCCGCTGCTTGGGCCAAAATCTTCCCGGCCAAGTCCAAGGGCATCTTGAAGTCCTCGTCGCCATTCTCCTAGTCGTTCTGGTTCGCCTGCTAGTACCAGAGTCTGAAACCGGTCGCCATAGAGTTCCCCCACGATGGCAATCAGGGCTGCCGCTACAAGAATATTGTGTGATCGGTTGCCTCGGCTGGGCTGAGCCCCTCTTCCTCCTTGGTTGAAAAACCAGTCTTCAAGAACTTCTTTGTCGCTGGGGTCGAGGCTGCGCCGTAGTTTCCAGGGATCGGCGTAGAAATCTGGCTGGCCTAGAAACTGGTCCAGGCATTCACGGATTAGTTCTTCGTCTGGTTTGAAGTTGTCAGCAACCGCTAGGGCGTTGCCTTGGACTTCCGTCTCGACCGCTGGCTTGGGCTGGTCAAGTGGTGAAGGTTTTACAACTACTGGCTGCACAACTAGTTCAAGTTGTTCCACTGATTGAGCCAAATCCTGAAGGGCTCCTGTGAGGTAGTCCTGGAATCCCTTCACTCGTCTGGCAATGGAATCGGACTGGCCAGCAAAGGAAGTACTCAACTCTTTTTCTAGCTGAGATTTGCGGGTGGATAGGTCTTTTATTTCTTGTTCGAGCTGCGCGCGACGGTGCTGAAGTTCCGTTAAGGCAACTTGCAGGAGTGGATCAAGATCTGGTTTATCAATAGCAGCAGCGCCTAGCTCATTGCTTTGGGCGTCGGAGGAGTCGCTCAAGGGTTGTTCAGCAGATATCACTTCAGCAGAAGGCTGTTCCGAAGAAGGCTGTTTCTCAAAGGGTAGGTCGGCTTCAGGCATGAACCAGGCAGGTAGCTGTGGTGTCGCTCTTGGGGGAGTTGTGGGTCCGGTTAGTGAGGTTGTTAGAGATTTTGAGCCATGTGCATAACTGATTTTGGTGCTTTAGGTGTTCAGAAAGGATTGCGAAGAGGTATTTACTGGCTTGTTTGTGGAAGTAAAGGTTCTTTGATTCAGTCCAGAATTTTCGCTAAGCCCTCCACTCGCGAAATGGGAAGTCGCTTAATCCTCGCTTGTATTCCTATGTTTAACGGCTGCCAGTGGATTGAACTGCAAAGGCAAGATCAAGGCATTAGGTGACAGTGGTAACTCTCTAGTAATTAGCAGAGTTAGTAAGGGATGGAGGAATCGGGGGTGAGGATGAAGCTTTGGCTTGGAGTCGTTTGGCTTGTGGGTTTCAAGTAAATCAGCCAAAAAGAGTTTGAGTGAGCAATACATCCATCAAAGACACAGTTACCAGGGTCATCACAACAGCTCCTGTGGTGCTAGTACCAACTTCTTTGGGACCGCCACGAGTTGTAAGACCCCAGCCACAGGCCAGAACAGCAATCTGAAGACCGAATACCAATGCTTTGATGAGCATGAAAGGCAAATCATCTGGACTTAGCCAGGTCCGCACAGAATTCCAGAAGACTTCTGGAGGAATTTGGTAGAGATTGGTACTGCTGACTTGCCCGCTCCAGAGGGCGACAGCAAAGAAGAGAAGACATTGCACCGGTGCCATGATCACCATGGCTATCACTCTTGGAACCACTAAATACTCAACCGGATCGGTTCTCAGCATGGTGATGGCATCGATCTGCTCGGTAACCTTCATGGTCCCCAGCTGGGCCGCATAGGCAGTGGCCACTTTGCCTGTGAGCAGTGTGGCGGTTAGAAGAGGTGCTATTTCTCTGGCCATGCCGATGGCGAGAATCCCACCCACGGTTGAACCAGCACCTTGCCGAGCTAGTTCTGCGGCAACTTGGATGTTGAAGACTGTTCCTGCTGCTACACCAGTTATGAGCACAATCAGGAAGCTCCCTGGACCTGCTTCCATTAATTGATCGAAAAGGTCGATCAAGTTGACACGACCTCTGGCGGTAGCGGCTACTGCCTGGCCTCCGATCATGAGGCTGCTACCAAGCCGTTTCAACCAGCGGGGTGTTCTCATGAAGTCGCGTTCTTGAGATGAGCACCTTTCTCAGGCCAGCGTCGCATCACCAGAATTCCCATTGCTACTAAGAGGGCTGGGATTAGACCCATACAGAGTCGAATGGTGATAATTGCAGACTGGGGTTGCTCTAGGAAGGTCAGTGCTCCGGAGCATTCCTTAGGGGAGAGGTAGCCCGAGAGGGAGAGCATTGCACCAAACACAACCATGCTGAAGCCAATGACCAGCTTTTGGGTGAAGATCATCCAGGCGGTGTAAAGACCAGCTGGTTTGCCAGGGTCTGCGTCGATGGCATCAGGCAATAGAGACCAGGGAATCAGGTAAGCCGTGGAGGCGCCGAATCCCACGAAAATGATCATCGTCAATAGCGGCGCGAGCTGCAAAGGAGTGAATCCATCGGGTAGAGGTTTGATGACTATGGAGAAGAGGCAGGCAATTATCCAAAATCCCGAACCCCAACGCAGTGCACTTAGACGCCCAAATCGGTTTGAAAAAAGGCTCCAGATTTGTAAGCCGACCAAGGCGCTGATCTGGAATGGCAACAGCATCCAGGTGGATAGTTCTGACGGGACGTGCATCACTTGCACTAGGTAGATCAGCGCTACTACCTGCATTAATTGCAGGCCGAACCAGAGCAGTAAATAAAGCCCCAATACCTTGAGGAAGCGCACGTTGTTAAGAATGCGCTGTACTTGTTGAGTTATGGGTTCTTTCTGTCGGGTGGGGCGTTGTGCCTTTTTGGCGAAAGGGGCTAACCCCCAGCAACAGCACAAGGTGGTTAGAGCGGCAATTGTGCCAGTGATTTGCCCCATCGTGATGTAGCCCTGCTCGCCATTGCCAAGAGCGATAGATGCCACGATCAATCCACTTAGTCCGGCCAGGATTGAGCCGGTAAAGCGGGCGGCATTTAGTCGTGTGCGAATGCCGGTGTTGGAAGTCAGCTCGGTGGAGAGGGCGGCGTAGGGCAGATTGACGCTTGTGTAGGCGGTCATTAGCAGAATCGCCATTAGCCCGTAATAAGTTGTGCGTTGGATCACGCTTCCGGGGGGGACCCACCACATTGCGGCAAGGCTGATGCCAAGGGGCAGCCCAGCTGCAAACATCCAGGGCAAGCGCGGTCCCCATCGGCTCTGTGTGTGATCGCTCATCCAGCCGATCAAGGGGTCATTGATGGCATCCCAGACCTTGATCACCATCAGTAGTGAGCCGGCAATAATTGCTGGCAGGCCTGCGGTGCAAGTAAAAAAAGGAAAGAGGTAAAACCCCAGCTGGGTAGCAGCAAGCCCGGTCCCTGCGTCGCCAAGGCCATAGGCGATCATTAGTCGGCCCCGGGATCTTCCTTGAAGGGTTCTAGATGTCGTCAAGCTGCAAGAAAGGGGGGATGCTCAAGGCCATAATGAAGGGGTGCTCAACAGCAGGCTCACTCCGCACCCTGGAATGGTTCAGCTGTACTGACGCGGGCGTAGTTTAGTGGTAAAACCTCAGCCTTCCAAGCTGATGATGCGGGTTCGATTCCCGCCGCCCGCTTTCTTGATAGTGCCTATCAAAGCTTGAGTTTTAAGGCATATTCCTTAGCTATTAAGACCAACATGCTGCGGCTCTCAAGGTCGATTTCGCCCGGAGTGCATGGTTCAGGGCTTGTTGAGATTTCATCTGAGCTAGGACGTGATGTATCGAGGAGGTGATGCCATGGAGAGGTTGGTTCTGGCAGCTCGAAGTGCATGGCTTTGCTGTAGGCGTTGAGGCCCATCCAGATCACGGAACCGCTGGACCCTTGATTAAGGCTGTAGCAGATGGTGTGAGACCAACTCCCCCAGTCCGGCTTGTCGATTTTTACGCCATGCCATTGCAACCAGAGATCACCCGGATTCTTCTGCAGATCTTTGGGCATCTCTTCTGGGGGATGACTGATGGGGCTGAAGAGTTCCGGAAGTTGGTGGCGAATCTTTAGCAGCTTCTTTACGAAGAGGTATAAATCCATGTCGCATTGTTCAGGGTTCCAGAGCATCCAGCCGAGAGGGTTGTCCTGACACCAGCTGTTGTTATTACCCCCCTGGCTGCGGCCAACTTCATCGCCCATCAACATCATTGGCACTCCTGTTGAGAGCAGCAAGGTGCTGATCAGATTGCGCATCTGGCGATGGCGGAGGGCCATCACTGCATGGTCACTACAGGGGCCTTCGATGCCATTGTTCCAGCTGTTGTTGTGATTGTCTCCGTCGCAGTTGTTCTCTCCATTGGCGAGGTTGTGCTTGCTGTTAAAACTCACCAGATCATTGAGGGTGAAGCCATCGTGTGCGGTGATGAAGTTCACGGAATGTCCCAGCTCAGCTGGTTGACCTTTGTATAAATCTGGGCTTCCCCTTAGGCGTTGTCCCATGCGCCATGCGCTGTTTTCGTCTCCTTTCCAGAAGGCACGTAGATCATCTCGGTAATGGCCGTTCCAGGTGCCGATGCGTTGAGCAGGGAAATCGCTTAGCCGATAGAGCCCACCACAATCCCAGGGCTCACTTACCAGCTTTAGATCGCTGAGTTCTGGATCAGCTTCAATCGCTTCGAATAGGGGAGGGTGATCAAGTGGCTTGAGACCTTCACCACGACTTAGCGCAATACCAAGATCAAAGCGGAAGCCATCCACTCCTAGCTCGAGAGCCCAGCAGCGCATTGATTCAAGAATCAGCTGCATCACGATGGGGCGATTCGCTGCGATGCTGTTGCCGCAACCACTTACATCGAGGTACTCGCCACGTTCGTTTTGGTGGTAGTAGAGGGTCTCACCGAAGCCACGCCAGCTGATTGTGGGGCCATCGAAGTTGGCCTCTGTGGTGTGGTTGTAGACCACATCTAGTAAGACCTCGATGCCCTGGTCATGACATGCAGCCACTAGTTCGCGTACTTGTTGGCGAGCCTGCAGTGGATCGTCACCTACAACATATTTGGGATGAGGTGTAAACCAGTTGAGAGGGCTGTAGCCCCAATAGTTGTCTCGCCCTGCGGGAGCATCAGATGGATCGAAGGCATAAATAGGTAGTAGCTCTATGGCCGTGATGCCCAGTTTTCGCAGATAGGGAAGCTTGTCAATTAATCCCAGGAAG
>Ga0208766_1001036_pt1 | contig 15169 bp, 10 predicted proteins | sample ETN01SmetaG_3_FD_185792 | JGI IMG/M metagenome (GOLD analysis project Ga0208766, IMG submission 185792) | Marine microbial and viral communities from oxygen minimum zone, Eastern Pacific Ocean - ETNP2014F12-01SV263 (SPAdes) (version 2) | ecosystem: Environmental > Aquatic > Marine > Oceanic ... | reverse complement strand
TGAATTTAGCAAAACTTCACCTTGCAAGAGCACTCCAAAGTGCAACTCTAATCGATGATAGAGGTGCTGAGATGAGAGCGATGTATCAGTTGGGGTTGCTCGCATTGGTTGCCCAAAAATGGAAGAGAGCGGCCACACTTTTTGAAACAGCAGACCGTCAAGCCCAAGTTATCAAAGAAGATCGATTGTCATATGTTGTTTGCGCTGGAATTATGAATCATTTAGCCGATAACCACAAAAAAGCCAATTCCTATATCGACATTGCTCACCAAATAGTTGAACAAGATAAGAAAAAATCCGCAATGATACTTTCTAATTTAGGAAATAATCTCTTGGCTATCGATGAAGCAGGACTTGCAATTGAAGTTCTTGATGAAGCGATGGAATGTGCCATTGAAGTTGATGATATGGACACTATGCAATCATTAGCCGAATCTATGGTGCTAGCAAATTCTGCATTAACAGATAAGGAAAGCCAACAGAATGAAAGTTTACGGCTTTACATTGACGGATTGAATAATTTGGATAAATCAAGTTCTGAAGCATTCGACAAGCAGATTTCGGATATTGAAAAACAAGCCGAAGAACTAGCCAAACCTCTTGATGAGGTTTGGGATGATTGGCAACCAGCATCAAAACTACTACCTGATAATTCTCCACTTACTGTTGTTAGAATAGAAGTTGACAAAGAGGGGCAAAGCCTTGTTGTTTCTAATCATTTAGAACTTGGAGTAATTGGTTTTTGGCTTCCTGAAGGTGAATTTAGTATTTCGCCGGGGCATCAGTTATCAGTTGGAAACAGCCGAGTTAAGGTTGCAAGTGCACCTGAATATTTGCGTAAAGAACACAGTATTCGTGCTTTAGTGGCTGTTGAAAATCCTGAAGAAATTACATTTTCAGCCCAACTTGACATATAATATTAGAAACAACTGTTTAAATCCAAATTGAATCGGTTTGGATTTTATTGACGGACAATAAACCAATAGTCCTAATATGGAATTAACCGGAGGGAGTAGTATGCGTGTAATTGCTCTCGTCTCTGTTTTGATGATTGCAAGTTTGGCACCAATGGCAGTAAACGGTGAGGCTATTGAAAATAATCCTCAAAGTTTTGGTGCGCCACTTTCCAAAAACTGGGATGATGCTCCAATAACCTACGGTTTCTCTCCAGCAGTAAGGTCTGCATTTGCAAGAGTTAGTGATTTATCGCAATACTCGGAGATACAACTGGAACAAATAAATCAATGGGTAGTTGTAAGTCAATATCCTGTTGGAGAAGCAGTGAGGGACCTTGACAATGTATGGATTGTCGAAATAGAATCCAACATTGCTATTGAACTATTCTCAGAGTGGCAAGATGATGATTTCATCGAAACTGCTTATCCGTTGATTGAAAAGACCATGAATCCAAAATGGACACCGGATGATTCCCTATTTGGTGACCAATGGCATCTAGAAAACACTGGGCAGACAAATGGTGGGGTTAGTGGAGAAGACGTCAACATTACTGGGGCATGGAATAATTATCGAGGCAGTGGTATAGTGATTGGAATTGTTGATGATGGGCTTGATTGGAATCATGCTGATCTTGACAACTATTATGCTGACACGCTTGACTATGATTTCTGTAGTAATGATGGCGACCCCACTCCCTCATCCAACGACGGCCATGGTACTTCTGCCGCCGGTGTTGCTGCTGCTGCTGGAAATAATTCAATTGGAGTTTCAGGAGCTGCTCCTCTTGCAAGCCTTGCTGGATTGCAGTTAATTTCCTGTAGTACAACAGATACAAGGGAAGGCAATGCTCTAAGTCATGAGCGCCAATCAATAGACATCTATTCGAATTCTTGGGGCCCAAGCGACAATGGTAGAACTGTTGAAGCGCCAGGCCCATTGATGATGGCGGCATTTGAAAACGATGTGAGTCAAGGTCGTGGCGGCTTAGGTAATGTAATTACATGGGCGGCAGGCAATGGACTTGATGATGATGATAATTCAAATTATGATGGCTATGCAAACAGCCGACATACCATTGCTGTTACCGCGGTAACTCACAAAGGTGAACAGTCGTGGTATGCTGAACCAGGAGCAAATATCCTTGTTGCTGCGCCTTCTGATGGAGATGGTGAAGGCATTACTACTACCGATATTGAAGGTAGTGGAGGATATGAAAATGGCGATTATACCGATGGATTTGGTGGAACTTCTTCTGCTACACCACTTGCCTCTGGAGTAATTGCATTGATGATGGATGCTAACCCAAACTTAGCATATCGTGACATTCAGCATATTCTTGTTCAAACCTGTAGAAAAAATGACGCTGGTGACTCGTCATGGTCCACCAATGGAGCAGGACATGTTATCAGTCACAAGTATGGTTTTGGTGTTGTTGATGCAAGTGCTGCAGTTAATTTAGCATTAACATGGAATAATGTCGATGAAGAAATCTCTTACCTATCAGGAAACATTGACATGAATGACCTCAATATACCAGATAATTCTAATGCAGTAACCGATGCTATTTCTGTCACTGAATCAATAAAAGTAGAGCATGTTGAAGTCATTGTAGACATATCACACAACTATCGAGGTGACTTAGAAATCATCCTTACAAGTCCACAAGGAACTCAAAATATAATGTCAGAAAAGCATGGCGATAGCGGTAATAACTGGAATAATTGGATGTTTACTTCTGTGCATAATTGGGATGAAGACTCCACTGGAACGTGGACTATTAGCGTACAAGACCAAGGTAATGGAGACGATGGAACATTTCATGATTGGGAATTGAATATTTATGGAACCGAGTTAAATCAAGATAGAGACGGTGATAATCTAACTAACTCTGATGAAACAAACATACATGGTACTGACCCTGATGATATTGACACTGATGACGACCAAGTAAATGATGGACTTGAGATACAAGTTTACGGAACTGACCCCCTAAATATTGATACAGACGGTGATGGGCTAGATGATGGAAGAGAAATTTTTGTTAACGGTACTAATCCTCTGCTTAATGACACTGATGGTGACGGGCTAAGTGATGGACAAGAAGTAATTATTTTTGGCACTGACCCGCTAGTTCCTGACCCTGATGCTGACTCTGACTCTTACTACTGGTTCCAAGATTGTAATGATTCAGACCCTAACATATATCCTGGGGCAACTGAAATACTCAATGGCATTGATGAAAATTGTGACGGTCAATGGGATGAAGGTTTTAATTCAAGCGATACTGATTTTGATGGTTTAACTGACTTTGGAGAATACCATTTCTTCAATACCGACTTGAATCTCCAAGATACTGACGGAGATATGTTAAGCGATGGAGATGAAGTTCTTGTCTACCAAAGTAATCCTCTTGTTTATGACAATGATACTGACCTAGATGGTTACTATTGGTTCCAAGATTGTAATGATACTAATGACCAAATAAATCCTGATATGATTGAACTATTGGACGGAATTGACAATAATTGTAGCGGGCAAATCGATGAAGACTTCATTGGACTTGACCGAGACCAAGACGGGCTTCCTGACCTTGAAGAATTCAATATCATTTACACCGACCCATTGGATAATGATACAGATGATGATGGTTTAACTGATGGAGAAGAAATATTCAATACCGGAACCAATCCACTAATTCCTGATTTAGATGGTGATGGTGATGGTTTTAGATGGTTTGAAGAATGCAATGATGAAGATATCAACATATATCCTGGTGCAATCGAATTATGGAATGGCATTGATGATAACTGTGATGAACAAATAGATGATGGGATAAATCGTTATCAATATTTGATTGCCCCCAATAGTTCTGATATTACAATCAACTCTACGGCTGAACAACTTCAATTATCCATAGAGGTAAATCTAACTGATTCGATTAAAGATTTGATTGGATTAGAGTATGTTTGGAAACGAAATGGGGCAACGATTTCACAACAAGAAAGCCTGAATGAAGAACCTATTGACTGTTCAAAAAATAACACTGGATTTAGTGCTGTACTTTGTACTCTGAATGGTACTGTTGGACCTTATCCAATAATTGTCATGATAACCGATGTTAACGGCGGTCAGATCAGTTATTCATGGAACATTTCCTATATCGTTTGGCACCCTCCTCCAGAACCTGAAGAAAAGGATGATGATTCAAAGGATTCTGAAAATGATTCAAAGTTTGGAAGTAATCTCGAAATGGGGACTATTGCAAGTATAATTGCTGGTTCTGTGGTCATTGTATTATTGGTTGTTTTACTCTTGGTAAGACAAGGTCGGTCGGGAATCAAACCTCCAAAGCAACCACCAAACGGAGGCCTCCATCCGCCACCACCATCTCAGTTCAGCAATGTTCGCTCAGCACCAATACTGCCTGACTTGAATAATAAATGGAAATAATCAACTATTCTTGACATAGTTCCAACCAATTATTCGACCATCAGTAGCATCTGCCACTAAATTAAATCTATTATCCCAGCCATTAGAATCCCATTCTCTTGAAAAATCTACTGTTGTAGCACCATCTGTTGCATCACCAATATTGGTTAGAATAGAATTGATACCACTGCCGGGAACTACAACAAGATAGCCTACTCTGGTCTCAGGATGATATTCACCCGATGATGTGAATATGCCATTTGTTTCTGATAAATCAGAAAACCGACTAGAATCAGATAAACGAGATTCTAAGTTACTAATGTCGATTACTTCAGGAATAAATTCTCGGTTGTGAGCGATTGATTCATCATAAGCACCCTTAGAATCAAAATAACAGTTTTCAGAACTCGGCGCGCCCGTAACATTGAATTTAACCCAACCTGCAGTTTCATCTGTTGCTATCCAAGAAACATTCCATTGAGTTGTAGTGCCAAGATTTGTATCGATTGCTCGCCAAATATATCCACTATCATCTAGTGCAGCTGTTGCACCTGCAGCATCACTTAGGAAGTAATCAAAACACTGCATGGAGGTCTCTAAGTTATGTGTCCTCATGGTAGAATTATCAGGCATGTGGATACCATTGACGCCCCATTCATTCATTTCATCCTCATCGGGAGATAATTCATTTGCAAGCGGCCTAGCATCATATGAAAGACCGTATTCTAATGCCTTATTGCCTAACTTCAAAGAAGACTTTTGGAATGTATGGCTCACGGTTAATTCCCCTTCAGGAAGAATATAATCTCCAAGAAGTTTAGAAGTGGTAGAACAGTCTTGTTGGCCACTATCGCTTCCTGAAATCCTAACATCAACCTCTTGTCTTGTTGCCCATGGATTACCCTCTTCTACCCATAGAGTCATACTTGCCGACCCTAAACAGTAATCTTGAACGTCTTTGTTAGTAGCGACTATCTTCCACATATCTGTGGAACCTAATACATCGGTGCCCAATACCCTCCAATCCCATCCAAGTCTTGAGCCAGTTGCGCCGTCATCGATGTAATCATTTGCCAATAATTCTTGTAACTCTACAGGTTGTACAAGTAGTGAAAAACCCGGGGAAATAACTTCTAAATCTCCAAATAAGCCTCCAACACCGTAAGACATCAAAGTTCCTTCATATGAGTCTTCAATGTTTAGATTCCAATCTACTTTGGTACCAAGACTTTCTCTTTCTCTAAGTTCTGTCCACTTTGTCGAAGTAATATCTGCAGTTCCACTAATACTTGCTGGGAAATCCGAACAACCATTAGAACCGGGTATTGAAGATTGTAAATGGCGTTGAATTGTAAAACTATCAAAATCATAGGAAGATACAGCCTCTACCGATAGCCAACTCATGCCTTGCCCTCCACGAACACCTACTGCGCCAATTCGGTCATTTGATGTTTGAGAGACTAACTGGTCTGTCCCTCCATCGGTAATAGATACATCTCCTAAACCATCAAACATCAACCTTAATTTACAAATATCATCTTCTGTTTCAATCTGGTCTAGTACAAGGTCAAGGAAGCCCTCTGTAGCCATAAAATCGCCATCTGAGATAGTATATGTCATTTCATCCCCATAACGCAATTGATCGGCTGTGAAAGGTTCTAATTGAGCGTTGAAATAATACCAACCTCCGGCTCCAAGAATTATCAATGCTAATACTGCTGCTGCAACCTGAGGTTTCTTAATCATCTCAAATAGTGTAGTTGGTTTTTCTATGTTGGATTGTTTTGAGGCTACTGGCTTGATTGTTGATTTGGGTTTTTCAATTTCTTCACTAATGTCAATTAAGTCAGCGTCAAGTATTTCTGCTTCCAAAATCTCATCTTTGACTTTTCTTTTGCTTTGAATAGACTCTTCAGGTTCAATTTCAGGAGTCAAGGTATCCTCATCTTCTAAGGAAAATGTCACCTCATCTTCAGCCACTTCACTAATTGATGGTAGCCCCAATTCATCTCGCTCTAATCCTGAATCTAGTAGGCGTTGTAATAACTCTGATTTTTTACCAGAAGTTGCAAGGTCATTGAGAACACACAACGCCTTCAATTTGGCGGCGGTTAGTGTGGATGTTAAATCGTCGGACATGCCCCTTCCCATATGGGCGTCAGTAATGCCCCCTTTCAAGGATAGTGTTCGATGTATCCTAATCGTGCTATTTCTTAGAAGAAATGATTTCTTCATTCTTGATATGGGACATAAGTTCCATCTTCGGATTGAACATAGATGGTTTGCTCATAGGTCCCGTCAGCCATTTTATGGTAGAAATATCCATCTCCTGCTGGCTCATAGACAGAATCAGTGATTGGCGCAATCTCCTCTTGAACCGGCTCTGGCTTGACTTCAGAATTAGATGGTGGTGGCCCGCTACGCTTCTGTAAATCTGTTGAGGCTGAAATTGAACTCTTAGGCGGTCCACTTCGCTTCTGTGGTTTAGGCGGCCCAGATGGTCCTGCTGCAGACTTTGGAGGGCCTCCAGGCCCTTGTGAGATTCTTTGGGCTGTTGCTTCTTCAACTGCTAATTTTTCTTCTTCAAGTCTATCTTGTTCACGAATTTCATTAACTCTATTTCTTTTATTTAATAATCCTAAGATTGCATAAATTGATATTCCAAATAAGATAAAACCTGGAACTCCAGCAATTACTTGGTTAGGCCATAATTTACCTTTGACACTCAAGTCGGTATTCTGTTTTTGAACAGTGCCTTGGTCGTTTACATATTGCACTTTGACACAGTACTGGCCCATATCTAGATTAAACTCGAAAGTATATGTCTCACCTTCAAGAGGGCCTTTTTTAGATAAGTATTGATAATCGTGACTGCCTCCTTCTTTGGCTATTTGTTGAAATTCGCTTACCTCTAAATCTTGACAATCATCTAATTTCAAAACATATGCTTCAAGTGTCACATTAGAAGAAATTGATGGGGCTCTAACAACCTCAACCTCCAATTCAAAAGGAACATCCATCAAATCTTCGCCAGAGGCAGAAGGGCCCCAAACAAAACCGATATCTTTCTGTGCCGCCCCCCATAAAGGGTCATATGGAACATTCATTGACATAGGAAATATAGTGAATCCAAACAACACAATCGTAATTCCAACGAAAAGAAAAACGCTCCACTTCGAGCGTTTTAGTTCCGCTTCCAAGGTTTTTAGGGATTTTTCAGATTGCTCGGTTTGTTGAGGATGAGATTGCTCTTCAACTACTCCTTCTTCCTCCTTTGAGTGAGAAGTTTCCTCGACCATGTCGATAGCATCCTCGTCGGACATATCCCGTGCGATTTCAATCCAGCACTTGAAAGGCGCGATAATAGGATTTTCAATAATAATAGGCGATGATATCAAAAAGAAAGAGTTTTAGCCGCCTACATGGACATCAGACTTGCTGTTTTATCGCGTGGTCCGCGATTATACAGTACTAGACGTTTGGTTGAAGAAGCCAAAAAGCGAGGTATTGACGTTTTTGTTGCCGACCCAATGAAGTTCTCTTTGTATGTTGCAGACGGTTCAATTGACATACAGTATATGGGACAACCTTTCATCGCTGATACTATAATTCCACGTATCGGTCATTCGATTACTAAACACGGAGTGGCTTTACTAAGACATCTAGAGCAATTGGGAGTTTGGACTGCTAATACTGGCCAAGGTATTATTCAAAGTCGAGATAAACTTCATGCTTCTCAAATACTAGCAAGAAATAAAATTCCGGTTCCTAGAACTACCTATGTTAGAGATATTATTGATGTGGAGTCTGCAATTGATTTTGTTGGTGGCTTCCCTGTAGTCATTAAGGTGACACAAGGAACTCAAGGCCAAGGAGTCTTTCTCAGACATACCCTACACGAGGCTTGCAGCCTTGTACAAGGACTACTATTGACTGGAAAATCTGTATTGGTTCAGGAATATATTGCTGAATCACACGGTAAGGATATTCGGGCCTTGGTAGTAGGTGATCGTGTTGTTGCAAGCATGAGGCGTCGAGCACGTGGACGGGAATTTAGAAGTAATTATCACCTAAATGGTACTGTAGAAAAGGTCGATTTACCTCCGGAATATGAAGAACAAGCCTGCCGTGCTGCCCGCGTTTTAGGGCTACATGTAGCAGGAGTGGATTTACTGGAAGCAGAGCATGGCCCTTTGGTTCTTGAAGTCAATTCCTCACCGGGATTAGAAGGAATTGAAAAGGCGAGCGGAGTAAATGTGGCTGGAGAAATTATTGATTTTGCAGCTAGCCAAACCGCTTTCTCAGAAGTAGACCTAGACCAACTGCTACGAACTGTTCCTGGCTCAGGTGTGCTCTCCCTACAATTAAGAAATCATCCAAACCTTGTTGGTCAGAAAATTTCACAAATTTTCAACAAAGGCTCTGATATTCCAGTATTTGCTCTTTCAAGGGATAATAAATTGATTTGGAATCCATCTGATGATTTATTGTTAAGATATGATGATGTAATTGTATGTTATGGTGACTTAAATGAACTAAGAGCATCGATTAAGAATGCTATAATTGGTGTTTCGAAATCTAGTTTTGAAATACAAGATAAAGAAGAATCAAATGCATGATTTACCAATAATCATTATTGACAAAGTTCAATAAAGTATGAACTGAATTTAGGGTCATGAGAGGGTTTAGTACTAGAGCCATTGTGCTGTCTGTTCTTTTTTTATTAGCCTCTCAATTTCACTTTATTACTCCTTCTTTGAATGAAGGTACACAGCGGTTTTTAACAAGCCAAGAAGTAATTACTTCGACAGAAGTTCGTGTTCACAATCTTGGTGGAGATTGGAATGAAAATCAAGTTTTACAATGGTCGCCAAATCACCTTGAATATAATCGTACAATCCAATTTTCGATTTACATCGAGGGAATTAATTCCATCGAGAGTATTCAGTCATTGACTCTAAACATGACTTGGATTCACAATGTGAGTTCAGGAGACTCATTACTAAGCGAGAACCTTAGTAAATCGGACCTTATACCTCATGAAAACGGTTTATTTATGTATTTTATTTACACATATCCATTAGATATATTTCATGATGAATATAATATTAGTCTAGATACTATCGATAGTGATGGCGTTATACACGCCTTTGAACACAAAGGAATCAATGTAATCGCATATGACATGCATTTAGAGCCAATATCAATTGATTTTGATGATAAATTATTATTTGCAAATAATCAAGTAACTTCTTTGGAACTTTTCATTCAAAACACAGGTTCTGTATATACAGACATTGAATTCGAAATTATTTTCAATACACGATTACCAAGTAACTGGAATTCTCCAGATTTTTTCATCTCTAACTCCACCCTAAAAGGTGGAGAAAATTCTATCGCTTTATTTGAATTTCAAGCTCCAGATGATGCATTTCCTTCAAAAGACCCGATGCCGGCTATTGTCTTCCAATTAATTGCTGAATTTGAAGACTTCACAGGTCAAATGGTGGAGTTTTATAATGCCAATTATTCTTTAGAAAGTGAACTCGTACCTTTTAATTCAAATGCCAATATATCAGCGTATAGAACAAATTTTAGTACCGACCTAATCAGGAATAATTACGAGGCCATAGACTCGAACATAGATATTTTGGAATCCTCATTAATTTCCTTTGAAAATAATAGTATCGATTTCTTTTTTGATTTGCAAAATTATGGTTTTAGCCAAACAACATTTGAATTAGAAGTTTTTTCTTTGAATTCTATTGAATTTGAAGTTTATTCCTCAACTAATAATGAAAAGATCCTTGACCTTGCCAGTGAAGAAGGCAATATCAGAGACATAGCCCCATTTGATATCGTTTCTTTTCGCTGCCATATTAATTTCATACCTGAAAATGAAATAACCAAAGAACCTATTTCTATTATAATTACTAATTCTTTATCGGGAGAACAATTTGATTTAGAAATACCAATTTATGTATTAGAAATAAATAATATTCTTACACCTATTCTAGATTTAGACTCTTTCGAAGTATCAAATAACACCTCTTTATTGCAAAATGATAGTGTATCCCTATACTTAGCCATGCATTGGCAACCTCTCTTTGAAATATCATATTTTCAGAATAATTGGAAAATGAGTTTATCTATTGTCAATTCAAACTCGGTTATCGAACCTCAAATCGAATTTGACCTGCTGCAAAATAATTCATCATTACCGGTCCCTTATAATTTCGCTATTTTCGATAATCAATTTTTCAAAGTAATAATTGACGTTGGCAAGGATACAGCAGTTGGAGATTATTCTATTAACATAAATATCGAACAAATAACAAATGACACCAATAATAAACAAAATTTTGAAACCCAATATCAACTAACTGTTTTAGAAAATTCCTCTCTAACTGAACCGAGTCAAAATAATTCTAATAATAACTCCACAATAGATGATTCTAATAATAGTTCAATAGACAACTCTACTACTTCAAACACAAATAATTCATCTAACTCGACTGGAAACAATAATCAAAATCCAATTGACAATACTACTAATGTAACGCAGCAAAACAACGACAATAATACACAAGGTCAAAATATTGAATCTGATGAAGCGGCAGATTCTAAAAATTCCGAAAGTAAATCTTGGTTGTTTGTAGGTTTAGCATTAATTGTTATTTCCTTGATTTCTGTAATTATCATAAGACGTAAAATTGACACAGGAAAGAAAAATTTCGAAGAGATGACTGATAAAACAATTGTAGAAATAAATACGCCAACAATTCCAGCCACTCCAATGGAGGCGATAAATTCAGGTGATTTGACTGTTCTTCGCCAATGGACTGACAATAATGGATATACATGGAGGCAAATGTCAGACAGAAGTATGCTATGGTGGAACGGGCAACATTGGGTTCCGGTAAATTAAAACTGATGAAAATTGGATTTATCCAAAATAGTTCATCCCGATGGTTTGATATGTATCACCCCTATCCTCTTACCGTCCTTCGGGACACGGGATGCACACTCGCTTCGGCGAGAGGCGATGAACGCCAAAGAATGAGCGGAGGGATATAATGAAAGAAAGAAGGGCTCTAAGACCAAGTCAGTTAAGACTAGGTCAAGAAGAGGACATTGGCCTTCCAGCACGTCTCAAACATCTCCAAAATCTTCCTTGGACCGGTTGTTATCAAAAGCAACTAAAAGCCGAAAATAAATCTGCAAATACTCAAAAATCATACGCTAGTGGTCTGCGCTCATTAGTTGAAACAACTCTGCCCAGTGAATCTATTCTTAGCGTAAAAGAGTATGAAAAGATGACTGTTATGGAATTAGCGGAGAGGATGGAGCCTCTTAACGGTCGTATCGACCTTTGGACCCATAGCCTATCTGATTTGAAACCGACCACCTACAATGCTAGGCTAGCAGCCGCCAGGCATCTACTCAAGTGGCTAGGGCACAGGTGGCCAGAACATTTGACAAGAGCAAGAACAGGTAAAAGATTACCAAGAACTCTAACTCGAAGAGAATTGTCAATGGTTCTTGAAGCGGCCTCGAATAGCGAAAACCCAGTAGCCTCAATTGTTGTAACTCTAATGCTAGATACTGGACTACGCGTTAGTGAAGTTTGTAATCTAAATTATAGTGACATAGACTTGGAAGACCGCTCAGCAAGAGTATTAGGTGGTAAAGGTGACAAAGATAGACTTGTATTATTCACTCAGAGAACTTTGGACAGAATACAGGCTTGGTTGCCTGTAAGAGAGTCAAGAATCAAGAATGATGAAATTGCTTTATTACTAAATTCTGCTAAACGTAGATTACAGCCAAGAGGAGTTCAGAGGTTGATGGACTCATTAGCATTAGATGCTGGGTTACCAAAAGGAAAACTGACGCCTCACGTTCTTCGACATAACTTTGCAACTGGACTTCTAGAGCGTGGAGCAGATTTGGTCTCTATTCAAAAATTACTTGGTCACAGTACAATTGCTACGACAAGAGTCTACCTTGAGATATCTGATCAAACCTTAAGAGAAGTATATCATAGAGCCCAGGCCACTCGAGAACATCTTGAACAAAATGTACAAGAACAACAAGAACTTGTTGAAAATACCCCTTCTACAAGTGTTGTTGGGATTGATGAAAATTAATTCCTCTTTGCTTTACGCTTAGAGATTTTTTCTGGCCCCATCCACCCTCTGCGAGGTTTGACATCTTGTCCCATGTGCCCTATTATTGGACAGAATTTACCTGAACGACATCTCGAACAATTTTCTTTAGGGGGAAGTTCAACCGTTTTTCTTAATCGGCCATACTTCCTTCGAGGCATGAAGTAAACTTATCTAAGCAGTCTTTGAACAATTCGTAAGATTACTTCTTCATATTCTTAAACCAAGACATTTTTGAAAGTGGGGTTTTGCTTGAAGGGCCGATTTTCTTACGCTCTTTATTAGCTGATTTGGTGGATTTTGGCTTAGTGCTTTTTGCCAAATTTTTGGCTGCTGCTTTGGCCTTGGATGCGGTGGCCTTGGCTTTGGCTGGTGCTTTCTTGGCTGCTGCTTTGGCCTTGGATGCGGTGGCCTTGGCTTTGGCTGGTGCTTTCTTGGCTGCTGATTTTGCCTTTGATGTTACTGCTTTTGCAGCGGATTTTGCTTTATCAGCACTCTTTGCAGCAGATGCAATTTTTTTAGCAACTGCAGCCTTAAGGCCCGCTTTAATCAGTTTAGTGGCTCCAGCAGAAGCAACTTTTGATACTGTGTCTAATTTAGCGTCTACTAATTTCTTAGCAGTGGCTGCTCCTACCCCTGGTAGTGCAGTCAATTTTTCAATCTTGGAAGCCTTTGTCTGTGAAGCCATACTATCACCTGTTACATGCAAAAAGGCTTTCTTTCTTGAACTCTTCCTCGATATTGTCATCTCAAATAGGTGGATTGATGAAGATTGAATGTCACCCCGAATCATGGCGGCTAAAGAGGGAAGTCAAACCTCGATTCTTGTTTGCCAAGTACGAAGTGCAAAAGCAGAACATAAAATGGATACGACAAATTTTCTTCTTAGAACCAAGCATTTCCCTTCTGCCAGTAAAATTGTCTATCTAGGCAACGTCACTAGTACCCTCATTTCACTTCTTGAAAATCCTGAAACACCCATATTCACCGTTCCACCTTCATATAACGAACAGAAATGGTCTTTAGAGACTATTAGTGGCCAATTAAATATCAAAATAACTTCAGATTCCTACTGGGGATTGGGACTTTTTAATTCAGGATATTTGAATATAATTATACTAGAAGGGCCAATAAATCTCAGAAGTAGAATTGTGTATGATTTGACTTCTTCACTACCATATAAGCCATGGGAATTCAAACATTTGAGTTCTGCGCGAAAGTGGATAAAAAGAAAATTTCCGGAAGTAGATGAAAAGGTGAACCAGCAAAATTGGCTAGAACTAATAGATTACTCTAATCAAAGATTCAAAGAAACTATTCAAGTTATGAAAGAAGCTATTGAAAAAGTGTCTCAAAAGGTGAAACATACCGAATCTACTGAATATTGGGATAAAGAAAAAGCAGGAGTTTCGCTTGCTGCCGCTGAATTTGATTTAGAATTGGCAAAAGGTGCATTGGCCGACAACAATGCTCCTGCAGTTGAAAGGGCGATTGCTAGAATTGAAGCATCTTTGATTGAAGCAAACCCAGAAACTGGAGTTCATGAAAATGAACAGAAAGAAGATTTGCAAGAGCAAAGTATAGTCATCTCCGAAATTACAGTTGACAATGAAGGTTCATCGGAAGTTGACATAAATTCGATTAATCAAATCGATTCTGTGTCCTCAAAAGAAGACATTCCGTTAATCGATTTAACCATGGAATCTGAGCAAGAATAATTGAATTTGACATTATTCTCAGCCGCGTCGCGTTGATAAAGGGGGGGCTTCTCGGGAGGATTGGTCCAAATGGCATCTAAGAAGAAATCCGACGGAAGTGGAATCCAGCAAGCCGCTGGTTTGATTAGATATTTCGATGAAGAATCAGAGGATGCTTGGAAGATTACACCTTTCCAAGTTTACGCTGCATGTATCTTGATTGGAACATTCTTTTACCTTGTAAACCAAGGTGTCGTAAGTGCAATTTGGAATTTATTTTGATTGAAAAATCAAAGTGGCTTTATCATAATAATCTTATTTTCTTTTGCCGCCATGCGTTGAGCAACTTGCATCGCAGTCTTTAGATCTGTAGTGGCGCCAAGTGTTTTTTCTCCTTCAGAATCATGAACTATTAATCGATGAGTAAGATTTTGTAAAACGCCATCTTCGATTCGTTCAAACACCCAATGTTCATTTTCAATTCTAATCATTGCTGGGACATCAACTAATGGCCCCATTTGATTACCAGTAACTGTTGTTCTTGTTTTCAATCCTCTCAAATCTTTGATTGGATTCCAAGTTCTCATACGAACTGGAGCTCTTACTTTTCTTTTATTTTCGATTCCATCTCTAAATGCTCTAGTCATTAGGGTCCCATCCCTTGAAGTCCTTGACTTCAAACACAGGCTTGCCTATTCACTAATAAGAAGCGCGACTGTATTATGCCTTAGGAAGGTGATTTCAAGTCATTTGGGTTGACTTCGATTGCTTGATATGAAACTCAATACTCTTACTAGAAAATAAACCTAACAACCAGCCAATTACTAAGAAACTCATCAATGGCCATTCGGTCGAAAACGAGAAAAGAAGAATTCCAATTATTAAACCCAATAATGGAAGTAGGTTGTAAAGTAAGGA
>Ga0208766_1001035_pt1 | contig 15172 bp, 10 predicted proteins | sample ETN01SmetaG_3_FD_185792 | JGI IMG/M metagenome (GOLD analysis project Ga0208766, IMG submission 185792) | Marine microbial and viral communities from oxygen minimum zone, Eastern Pacific Ocean - ETNP2014F12-01SV263 (SPAdes) (version 2) | ecosystem: Environmental > Aquatic > Marine > Oceanic ... | reverse complement strand
TATTTCTATAATTCTGGAAAGAGACATAATTAATAATTCTTTTTTGTCTTGCGATCTGTAAACTCTAGCTAATTTTCTCCAACCTCTTTTCAAATCAGGTCTAATATTAACAGCTTTAGAATATCCTTTAGCATCAGCTCTTTCATAGTCACCTAAACCGAAATAGATGTCTCCTCGGACCATATAGGGTCTATAATCTTCCTCCATCAAAGCAATTGATTTCTCTACAGATTTCAATGCATCTTTTATTTTACCCAATTTAGATTGTACACGTCCTAATCCTAGATTTACAAGACCTTTGCGACTGTCTAATTCAAGTGCAATATGATACCCTTCTTCAGCACCTTCTAGATTTTCTAGTCTTTCTTTAGTTTGTGATAATCTAAGCCATGCATCACCAAAAGTATAGTTTATTTCCGTAGCATTCTGAAAGCAAATTTCGGCTTCTTCCCATTGTTTAAGTTTTCTATGTAATTCACCCTTTTCATACCATAATTTTTCATTTTTTTCATCAATTTCTAAGGCCATTGAATAATAGGTAATGGATTTTCCATATTCACGATGTCCAGTCAAAGCTCTAGCTTTGCTAAGCCATATTCTTGAATCTTGCATCAGAACGCCGTCTTGCTGAGCCCTTATCATCAATCGATTTGCAGCTTCTAATGATCGACTAGGATATCCAGTATCAATCAATTCTTGAGCTTCATTCAACATCTTTTCTCTTGCTTCTCTATCAGTTCGTCTTAAAATGAAAAGAAGTCCAGAACCAGTCATTGGTAATCCACCGCCTAGGAACCCTCCAGCAGCTAAATTTGGTTCTATTAACCAGCCAATTCCAGCTAATCCTGAAATATAACAACCAATAACAAATCCAGCCAGTTGATATCTTCGATGATGTAGACCGGCTAATCCCATTCCTAAGAATAGTAAAGGTATTAGCAAGAGCCAAACAGATTGTTCAATCCATTCATAAACTGACATTAATAGAACAATAGAAAGTATTAGCGACCCACCAAAGGAAATAGCTAGTGCATAAGGAATTAAGGGTTTATTCAATAATCCTAATCCATAAATTAACATTACAATGCCAATACTTCCAAAGTAAACTGCAATCGTAGTTACAGATCGTAAGGATACATTGCCTTCACAATTTTCTTCAGCAAATTCTGTCAAACAAGAATTTTGGCTTATTTCATAAAACATAAAGAAAAATGTTGCTAAAACAGCACCACTTGATAGAATAAAACCAGATAATCGTATATCATTATTTTTATCTAATTCAGTATTGTATACATTAAAAGAAATTAGTATTCCAATACCGCATGCAATTAGAAGGACAGTGGCCAGAACAGTTCCTAGATATTTTAGAGTTTCAATTTCGGTAAAATTCCATGCAATAAAATTCAGTATACTAATTAAAAATACAAAAAGAGTTGCCATAACAACATTTCTACTTTTTCCATTAAGATATTCAATAGTTTTCCTAATATTTTGTTTTAAGAAACCTTCTTCTATTTCATCCTCTTCTTCTTCTCCTAGTTTCCGTTCATAACCTATTGGTAATTCTGTTTTACTATCTTCATCTTCAAATTCTAAATTTTCAATTGAAGTTATTTCGTCAGCAGGTTCTTCATTTTCATCTTCAACAATAATTTCCTCTGTGGAATCCTCTGCAAAATCAGGTTCTTTTGTCATGTTACCTTGTAAAGATAATATGGTGATATAATGCAAGTATTAAAACTGATGTCAGACTTTACTAGTGACAGCCACAACCGCTGCCATGACTATGATTGGAACTACTTTCACTACTACATCCACAACCACCACTATTGCCACTTCCGCTACTACAACCACAACTGCCTCCAGTGGGTTGCTGAGGGAGAGGTTGAGTATAGTATGGATTTACACCTTCTGAATGATCAGTAATGTCAACAATTTCGTTTACACCATCTACTTTTGCAACAACATAAGATTCAACGCCTTGTTTCAGAGTAATACTAGATGCACTACAACCTTGGCAACCACCACCCATTGTTACGTATGCCTTGCCATCAGATACATTGTGCAGTGTAATGACTCCACCGTGGGAGGCAATACCTGGATTCACATCATTTTTGATTAACTCATTAACTTGGTCAAATAATTCACTATTACCGGTGTCCATTACTTCTTCCGTTACAGGAGCCTCACCACTTTCAAGTTGGGTGCGTATTACTCCTCCAATTTCTTTTCCAATAGCTGGCCAACTTTCCACGTTGTTACCAGTTAATGTTACAACTTGTCCAGTAATATTTACTTCTGCAATATAAGGTAAATCTAATAATTGTTTAGCCAATGGAGCTTTTTCCATATCAGAATCTTTAGTAAAAGAGATTGAAGCTCTTGAAAGCACTTCACCATCAAGTACAAATCTACATTTTTGAGGATCTGCAGTTGGCTCTCCACGAATCTTAATTTGTTGTGCTAACATGATTATTTACCTTTACACTGATTAATAAAGATTTGTTATAGTCTAAACCTCAAAGGAAGCGCTCTCAACAGCTTCTTCACCAATCTGTCTAAGAAATGTAAATGTGTAGATTCCAGCTCCAGCACCAGGACTTGGATCATCGAATGCAAATCTAACGCCATATCTCCCAACAGGTGTTGATTCTATTATTTTTACATTTGGTGGAATATCTTCTTCTTTAATTATTTTTACCCCTGTAATTTCATCGACACAATGTGCACATGGACACTTGAATCTTACATTGAAAGCTGAGATTACATGTTCAACATTGTCTTGCCATTTAATGATTAAGGTTTTCCCATCATTTGCTAAATTCATTTCCTGTGGTGAAAATGGAGATAATTCCTCATTTGTAACAATCATCATTGCTTCAACAGCAATTAAAGATGCAATTGATTTGATATTGTCATCTTCTACAAATTTCCCAGCATCCATTGCCTCACGAAGGTCTTGCTTTAGTGATATCTTACCGAGTAAAGGCAAATCAAATTCTTCTGAAGCAGATGCACCCCCACCTTCACCAAATATATGAAAAACTTCATCAGAACCTGGTGGCGTAAAGCCAGCCATATTCTCAACAATTCCTAATATTGGGATTTTAACTTGTTGGAACATACGTAGTCCTTTTTCAGCTATAGTATGAGCAATTTCTTGAGGTGTCGTTACAATGACAGCTCCAGTCAATGGGACTGATTGAGATAGTGTAAGCTGAATATCTCCAGTACCTGGTGGCATATCAACAAACAAGTAATCTAATTCCCCCCAATCCACAGCTCCTAAGAATTGCTGGACTAATTGTGAAGCAATAGGCCCTCTCCATACAACGGGAGTATCTTTCGTTGCTAAGAATCCCATGGACATAATTTTCATTCCATGTGCCTCAACAGGTTCTAGAATACCTTGTTGTGAACCACCTAATTGGTGATCTCCAAGACCAACCATATTGGGAATACTAGGGCCATAAACATCAATATCTAAAATACCAACTTTTGCACCAGCTTTAGCAAACGCTTCAGCTATACATACAGTAACAGTAGACTTTCCAACTCCACCTTTTCCAGATGCAATTGCAATAATATTCTTTACACCTTTCAGAGAATTTGGAGTGTTAGGTGCATTAAGTGAAGGCAATCGTTGAACTTCCCAGTCCTTGTTTATTTCGATTTTACCAATATTTTCTATATTTTTCAAAACATCTCTACACTTTTGAGCAAGGACTTCATGACCTGGCATCAATGGCGCCGGTAATTTTAGTGTAAATCTTAGTGTATCTTTTCCGATAGTCATTCCTTTAACATATCCTAATGAAATGATATCTTTTTTGAAGTAAGAATCAGTTACGGTGGCTAATGCGTCAGTAATTTCTTTGGCATCCATGCTTTAATGTTTACAGAGTGTGGGTATATGGAATTTATCTTGAAAAAAGTTGACGGCGTACTCGGATTTCCGTGGGCTCGCGCACCACAGTACCGCCGAATACGCGGGTGGGCTTAACTTCCGTGTTCGGAATGGGAACGGGTGATCACCACCGCTATGGCCGTCAGACAGCTCTCGATTTAGAGCCTGTATATATTATTTTACTGCAGCCGCTTTTCTTGATTCTTTAATTTTATCGGCAGCTTCACGTCTTGCCATTCGTTCTTGACGTCTAGCTTCTACTCTTTCAGTTATTAGTTTCATGTACATTGCATCATGCTCCATCAAAGGAGAATCTGAGATAACAATCACATTGTAATCATTTTCTAATATTGCTTCAGCCAAATATTCAAATTTAATTTCTCCTTTTTTGATTGGAGAATAGTGCCTTTCATTTCCATCAATATCGAACTCGACACCTGAAAAATGCATATAGAAATCTTTCAAGCCCAATGAATCATCAAGATATTTGAAAACACGTTTGAAACTGTCTCTATCATTCAACCATCTTCCACCTCTAGCGTGTAAATGTGGCCAGTTGATTACTGGAATAACGCCTCTAACGCGGTGACAAAGCTCCATAACTTCTCTAACACTTCCGAAAAGATCAGGTTTTCCAGATAATTCAACTCCGATAACAGGGCTGTAATTATTTTCTAAGTAATGATTTCTCATGTCTCTGAGCATAGGTACTAATCTTTCAATTGCTTCTCTAGATGAAATTCCATGATAAGGTCCAATATGCGTAACTACTTTACGTGCACCAATTTTATTTCCAACTTCCCCAGCAAATTCAAGGAATTTAGTAGATTTATTTCTCATGTAGCCATTGCCTAAGAAATCCATGTAGTAAGGGGCGTGAATTGCCATATGAATATCTAATGAATGAGCGATTCCACCCAATTCTTCAAAGTCATCTATTTCATCAACATATTTACCTCTTACAAGCTGAATTTCCATACAGTGCAAGCCTAGGGCGTGAATATCTTCAATACCATCTCGAATGGTTCTTCCTTTGCAGGAAAGAGGGATTCCTGCGGGTCCAAAACGTATCATTGTTCACCGCGGATTGAATGGTCCTATAATTACTATTCGTCACTTTTCCATATATTTCCATATATTTTCATTCCAACCGACACTTTTTGTCTAATTTTTTAAGGGTCCCTCCTCTCGCAATATGTGAATCCAAAGGCTTTACAGAAAAAGTGGCAAAAAAAATGGGCGGAAGCGAAGCTCTTTGAATCAGAGCCTAAGGAAGATCAAGAGAAGTATTTCGTAAATTGTCCGTATCCTTACATGAATGGATATTTGCACCTAGGTCATGCATTCACTTACCTCCGAGCAGATATGGTTTCTAGATATCAACGGATGAAGAATAAAAATGTACTTTTCCCTTTTGCATTTCATTGCACTGGCACACCAATCGTCGCCGCAGCTCAAAGAGTTAAGGAAGGTGAAGAGACTCAAATTAAAGCATTGAAACAAATGGGACTGAGTGACACACTTATCAAAAAATTTTCAAAACCGGAGGAATGGACAAAATATTTCCCAGGAAAAGCAATTCAAGATTTGAAAGAATTTGGAGCTTCTGTAGATTGGAGACGTAGTTTCATTACAACTAGTTTGAATCCTCCTTATGATAATTTTATACGTTGGCAATTTAATCAATTATTAGCTAAAGAATATTTGATTAAAGGTAGTTTTCCAGTTGTTTGGTGTCCTAAGAGAGAAACTGTTGTTGGTGACCATGATAGATTGTCTGGAGAAGGTGAAACCCCTCAAGAATATACTTTATTGAAATTTAAGGGAGAAGAATATTCACTTGTAGCAGCAACTTTGCGTCCCGAAACAGTTTTTGGTCAAACTAATATTTGGGTTGATGGTGAAGGTAGTTATGTCAAGGCCAAAGTAGGTGATGAAGTATGGGTTATGTCACAGAAAATGCCTCAAAAGTTAAGATTACAAGGGCATGAAGTAGAAGAATTAGGAGAAGTCGAGGGGCGTAGTTTAGTTGGGCAAAAATTTGTTGCACCTCAGATTAATAGAGAAGTAATTGTCTTGCCTTCAAAATTTTGCGATGCCTCAATTGGATCTGGAATTGTCACTTCAGTTCCTAGTGATTCTCCAGATGATTACCAAGGTTTGGTAGATCTACAGAATTCTAGTTCAGATTGTAAAAGTTGGGGGTTAGATTTTGAAGAAGTAAAACAAATTCAACCGATTCCAATTTTAGATTCAGGAGAAATGGGTACACTTCCAGCACCTAAACTCTGTGCAGATTTGGGAGTTAAAAATCAAACTGACAGAAATAAGTTGGATAAAGCTAAGCAAGAATTGTACATGCATAGTTTCAATCACGGCATCATGCTAGAATCCACAAAATATGTGGCAGGTAAAGCAGTTGAAGAAGCTCGAGAGATAGTTAAGAACAAATTGGTTGGAAAGGGACAAGCTGAAATTTATTATGAGCTCACAGGTCCAGTTCAATCGAGATGGCTTGCTGATTGTATGGTCAAAATTGTAGATAATCAATGGTTCTTAGAATATAGTAGTGAAGATTGGACTAAGAAAACCGAAGAGGCTCTTTCATCTATGGAATTATATCCTTCTAAGTCCAGAACCCAATTTGAATATGTTTTACAATGGTTGAAAAATTGGGCCTGTGTCCGAGAAAAAGGATTAGGTACAAGATTACCATGGAACGATAATTGGGTTATAGAATCATTGAGTGATTCAACGATTTACATGGCTTTCTATACGGTTGCTCATTACTTGAAGGAATTGGATGAAAAACAATTAACAGAATCATTATTTGATGCTATATTTGGTGAAGGAAACACTAAGTTAGCAGCCGAAGAAAGTGGAATAACACAAGCTGAAGTACTCAAATGGCGTAATGAATTCAATTATTGGTATCCATATGATTTACGAATTAGCGGTAAGGATTTGATTCAGAACCATTTAGCCTTTAGTCTTTTCAATCATACTGCAATGTTTGAGAAAAATAATTGGCCAAGAGGTTTTGCAGTTAATGGATGGGTTCTTGTCAATGGCGAAAAAATGTCTAAATCTAAAGGCAATTTCTTCACACTTAAGGAATTGAATGAAAAATATGGTGCCGATGTTGTTCGCTTTACACTATGTAATGCCGGAGAAGGCTTAGATGATCCTAATTGGGAATTGTCTTTTGCTGAAACTGCAGGCAAAAAATTGAATAATTGGTTGTCTTTTGTAAAAGAGAATAAAGGTAAAGGTCGAACAATTCCACATCCTGTTGATGATTGGTTCCGTGAAGTAATGGCAAGCGTTTCTCATCAGGCCAATGCAGCTTCTGAGAGACTCAAATTTAGAACTTCCACACGCCTTCTTTTCTTTGAACTTCCACAATATTTCAAATGGTATCTTCAGAGAACAGGAGAGGCTCATCAAGATATTTTGAAAGAATACATATCTATCGTCACGAGAGGTATTGCTCCAGTAGTTCCACATACAGCTGAAGAGGCTTGGTCTATTAGTGGAGAAGAAGGTTTTGTCCTAAATCAACCATTTCCAGAAGGTCATGATCCTGATTTAACTTTAGTGACAGGTGAAGATTTAGTTAAACAAACTTTAGAAGATACTAGAGCTATTTTGAATATTGCTGGAATTGACAATCCTAAAGAAATTGTATTCATAGTTGCACCTGAATGGAAGTGGAATGCAATCCATACTGCCGGTGAGCTAGCAGATGGCCGAGGCCAAGTTAAATTGAATCAACTTATTTCTAGTGTGATGCCAAATATACCACCTGAATCAAAGAAATTAGGTGCAGATTTCTTGAAGAAATGGGTATTGAGAGACATTCCCTCTTTAGGGCCAGGTTGGCAAAGTAAGTACAGTTTGCAAATTGACGAAGAAGAAATATTGTCAGCATCAATAGACTTCTTTAGTAAGATTTTTGACTGTGAAATTTCGGTTGTTAATGCTGATAAGGCAAGGTCTAGACATGTGGCAAAAGGAAATCAAAGTTCGCCATTAAGGCCTGCAATTTTTGTTTCATAAAACGGCTTCTATCGTCTATAAAAGGCCTCTAAAAGCCCCCTTATTCATTTTCCCAATCTTTATAAATCCCTCTCTTTTCCGACGGACCCCGAGTGAGAGCACTTGCTCTCCGGAGACAATGAATATGACTCAAAAGCGAAATTCGCGAATAGCCTTGCTAGCCGTAGCAATGCTCCTATCTGGAGCTTTGTTAGGACTAATGTCAGAGGACTCTTCAGCTGCAGATTATAATGCAGTTGGTTTCATTTCCTCAACAGATTCCTCTGGTGTATCTGTGACTTATATTAATCAAGAATCTGGAAATTCAGCAACTACTACTAGTGAAGATGATGGTTCATACTCATTTAATAATTTAGACAATGGTGAATATTCGGTTAGATATTCAAAGGCTGGTTATTTGTCAGTATTAGACAATTGGACTATACCTTCAGATTTACCTTTGACTGATGTATCTATGGTTGCAGCCCCATCAGGTTCTACTACAGTTACAGTTAATGTAAAGGATGGAGATGATGCAGCTATTGGAGGTGCTACAGTTTATCTTATGTCAGCAACTACTGAGGACTCTTGGTGGAATGATGTTTCAGTAGGATATGCAGTTTCCAATGTAACTGATGATGAAGGTAACACAGATTTTGAATCTTTAACTGCAGATCAATATGATATTAGAGTAGAAGCATCAGGTTATGCTACAGTCTTTGGAACTACTGCAGATACAAATATAGTAATGAATGCTTTGGACGATACCAACAAGCAAACTGTACGTGTTTTTGATTCTTCAGGTAATCCATTATCTGATGCAAATGTTTTCATGTATGATGCAACTTCGTCTACATGGTATGATGCAACTAAAGTTGGCTATACTTACTACTTACAACCTACAGCAGGTTCTGAAGTTTATGTTTATGCTTATCACACAGGTTCTACACCTTCAGTAACTAAGATAGACAGTGTTTCAGGCACAGATACTCATAATATGGATGTCAATGGTAATTCAGCAGCTGATGACGCTACAATTTACATCAATGCAGCTCCATCAAATGGTGGCCAGTCAATGGAACCACTATCAGGTGACCGTATGATTAAGTTGAATCCAGGACCTACAGCAAGTATGTCTGTAACAAGTGAAACAACCGAAATGGATGATAAGCACGTTATAGCGGCAAATGGAACTGTTAACTTTTCAGCATCTTCTTCAACTTCACCAGTGGGAGGACTCACTTACAGCTGGGATTCAGAAACATTCTCAAGTTCATATGCAGCAGGCGAGCATTCAGTAAGTGTTACCGTCACTGATGAGTTTGGAGCGCAAGACACAGCAAGTATTACAATTGTAGCCGATGGAGATAGTCCAGTTGCTGCTTTTGCAACAACGGTCAAAACTAATGTAGGTTCCGAAAGCATGGATTACAACGGAACTAATGTTGATGAGGACGTCAATATAGTTGTTTTCAATGCATCTACTTCAACTGATTCAGTTGGTATTGCTTCTTATTCTTGGGACTTTGGAGACGAATCTTCAGATTCTGGTTCAGTCGTAAATCATATTTTTGATAATCCAGGAGCATATGATGTAATTCTAACAGTAACTGATACAGCAGGTAACTCAGATACAAAAACTCTGCCTGTAATGGTTAATGATATTACACCACCTAGTGCCGCATTCAGTTGGTATTATCTAAATGAAACTGGTAGTGAAATTAGTGGAGCTTCAATGGAAGGTGAAGTTACATACTTCAATGCAAGCAGTTCTTCAGACAATTCAGATGATGGCTTAACTTATACTTGGGACTTTGGAGATGGTAGTACAAGTACAGGAGCTACTCCTGAGCATACATTTAATGGAACTACTGATGATGGTTTCAATGTAGTTCTTACAGTAACTGATTCTTCAGATATGCCTGATGTTATATCATACAAGATTAAACCGGCTTTGAAAGCTAGACCAGATATTTACATGGTATCTATGAGCTTTAGCAATGATAATCCTGAAGAAGGAGATGCCGTTACTTTGGAGGCAACTCTAAAATGTCTTTGTGATGATGTTAACGTAGATACTGCTTTTGAAGTAGCATTTTATTTGGATAGCTTAGAAGGAACTCAGATTGGTACTGCAATGATTGATGGTAAAGATTTGGAAGCCATAAACAATGGTACAAACGTAAATGTCACAGCAACTTGGACTGCAATATCAGGATCTCAAGTAATTTATGTGAATGCAGATTCAAATGCAGTTGTCGATGAAAGTATTGAGAAAAATGAGCTTTCAAAAACAATAACTGTCAGTGCATCTGATGATTCATCAGATCTTACATCAGTTGTAATGCTAGTAATGATTGTAGTATTGTCTTTTGGTGTTGTTGGTTATATTTACAGAGATTCTCTATTCGCTAAATAGATTAGTAGAAATCAAGTAAAGGACTAGGAGATGGAAACAGACCTAGTCCTTGGTCTTGCTATTGCCGGAGTTACGCTAGGCATAGTCGAAGGAATAAAGCCAGGGCCACTTTTAACAACAGTAATCAAAGAAACGTTGACAAATGGTTTCAAGGGCGGAATACGAGCTGCTTCAGCTCCTATTTTCACAGATGGGCCTTTGATCATACTTAGTATTTTTGTTGCAGGTTGGATAGCAACACAGCCACTTATTCTGTGCTGTATTTCACTAATAGGGGCTGTATTTCTTACACGAATGGGAATGGAATGCTTCAGTTTAGGTCTTCCCGAGATTGATTCAGAAGAAGTAGATATTTCCAAATCATTTATGCGAGGCATTATCACTAACTTGTTGAATCCAAGTGTGTATGTTTTTTGGTTCTTAGTAGGTGGTCCAATTATGGCTACAGCTGCTGATGAAGAACAATTTGCTCCAGTAGCTTATGCATTATCTTTTTTGGTTAGTATTGTTTTAGTTAAGATTACAATAGCTTATTTTTTCAGTAAGGCCAAAGGCAATATTTCAGCTGAGAATTATCAATTAGCTTTGAGAGTATGTGGTGTAGCAATGCTTCTCTTTGCAATTAGTTTTGTTTACAGAGCTTTTGGTTTGTGGCAAAATGGTTTCTGATTAATGTCCGCGTTTTGCCATTTTAGTATCTAGTTTAGATTCTTCTAAACCAGCCATGGCATCACCTAATCCTTCAGACACTTTTCCTACTAAATTAGCATCTTCAAAGTGAGCTGTTGCTTCTACAACGGCTTTAGCCATTGTAGTTGGATCCTCAGACTTGAAAATTCCCGAACCTACGAATATTCCATCCATTCCAAATTGCATCATTAATGCTGCATCAGCAGGTGTAGCGATACCGCCGGCAGTGAAAGTAACAACAGGTAAACGTCCTAATTTCTTAATTTCACCGAGAATTTCAGTGACTTCCCCTTCAATATCTTTTCTAGATTTTCCGAATGCGTTATAACCTACAGACTCTCCTAAATTTTTCTTTGCTTCTTCATCTAAAACAAAGAATTTATCAACCATACGTTTAGCAATTTTCCCCAATTTTGTAGAAGCTTGAACAGCAGCGATTTCAGCTTGTAATAGTCTTGCATGTCTCATTGCAGCAACAACATTCCCTGTGCCAGCTTCTCCCTTTGTTCTGATCATTGCAGAACCTTCCCAGATTCTTCTAACAGCTTCACCAAGAGAAGTTGCACCACAAACAAAAGGTACTGTAAATTCATCTTTCACAACATGATAGTAAGGATCAGCCGGAGTTAGAACTTCAGATTCATCAATCATATCAACACCTAGTACTTCCAAAACTTTAGCTTCAGCAGTGTGCCCAATTCTACATTTCGCCATTACTGGAATAGTAGTGCACTCTATAATTTCTTTAATCATAGTAGGATTTGACATTCTTGCAACTCCTCCATCAGCTCTTATGTCTGAAGGTACACGTTCTAAAGCCATAACTGCTACAGCACCAGCATCTTCTGCAATTTTTGCTTGTTCAGCATTAACTACATCCATGATAACTCCACCCTTCTGCATTCTTGCAAATCCTCGTTTTACGAGTTCTTTACCATGCCTTAATGATTCCAAATCTAGTTCTCTACTCATATTTCTCCTACTGGTGGACCGGGTGGGATTTGAACCCACGGCCTCCGCCTTGCGAAGGCGGCGATCTTCCGAGCTGATCTACCGGCCCTTGAATTATAACTGTTGGCACCGGCTCAAAAAAATCAAAGAAATTATATTGCACTATTTGCTTCCAAATGTTGAGCAGCAGCTTCACTTAATTGCTCATATAATTCATCGTCTTCTACGTTAGAATATGATACTTTATTACCACGTCCACGATTTATCATCATAATTTCAAATTCAGAAGTTATATTATCAACGTAAGACATGATGGCATATTCTTTTCCGTCTACTTCCAAAGCTCCATGTATCTTCATTTTAATTTCGACACCATCTTGATCTTCAAAAATTTCTATATCGTCATCTTCAACAACAGCCTCAGTCTTTGACTTAGAACCGAAAAGTGAACTTCCCCATCCTTTGATTGCCGTTTCTTCTTCAGTAATTTCACGGCCCATAGCTTCAGACCAAGTTCTAATTATTTCTTCTTTCCCCATTCCGATAGTAGCTTCAGTTTTTTTCCAATTATTTAGAATCCAAGGAGGATTGTCAAATTTAGTAGATAGAGCTTGTAGAAACATTCTTAAATCATTAGGATTTTCATTTCCTATTTTCAATTCAATTAAAGAATTTTTTGGACTACCAAAGAATCCCTTGTATTTTATTGCACTCAATCTAGCTTTGAAACCTGCAAATCTAAATGAAATACTCCAGTTCATTTCATCAAAACCACTTTCTCTAAGTTTTAGCTTTGCATTATCATCAACAGTGGTACAAGCTTCCCAGAATTTCTCTCCGAAATCTGTAAACCATAATAATCCAAAGGTCCCTCTATTTTTGATTTCATAATCGCCTAATTTAAGAGCTCCTGTTTTCAACATAGGGTGTTTGTTACGCGGTTGAGCTATCAATGTAACTGAATGCACTAATTTAGCACGAATAGGCATGCATAAAACATCACCGCTAGTTTTAATAACGGCTTACCTCAGCTGAACGTAGGCCTTAGGGTCATTGACGGTAATCAATTCACAAATCTACCTTTGGATTTATACAAAGGCATTAGAAGCAGAATTAACCCGCCCATGGTTCAAGGTTAAACAAAAAGAGATGGTAATATGAATATAGACCCAACAAGTAGTAAATACGTTATTCGAGCTTCAATTAGAGCGAATGGTGTAGTAAATAAATCAGATGTAGTAGGGGCCGTTTTCGGTCAGACAGAAGGATTATTAGGTGATGAATTAGATCTTCGAGATCTTCAGAAAAGCGGACGTATGGGCCGTGTCGAAGTAGAAATACGAAGTGACAAAGGAAAGTCCACGGGAGAAATTGTAATCTCTTCCAGTATGGACCAAGTAGAAACTTCAGTTTTTGCCGCAGCTCTAGAAACAGTAGAGCGCGTAGGACCTTGTAAAGCAACTGTTAAAGTTACAGCATTAGAGGATAGTCGTTCCACTAAACGTGAAACAATTATTGAGCGCGCACGTACATTATTGATAGACTTAATTAAGAATTCACGAACAGCAGGTTCAACAATAACAGATACAGTTAGACAAGCTCTTCAAACAGAAGAAATTGTCCGTTTTAAAGGTAAATTACCGGCCGGTCCAAATGTCGAAACTAGTGACGCAGTCATAATAGTCGAAGGACGAGGAGATGTTTTGAATTTATTAAAACACGGAATCAAGAATTCAGTTGCAGTAGAAGGAACTAACATACCTAAAGAGGTTGTAGGCCTTAGTAAAGAGAGAACAGTCACAGCTTTCGTAGATGGTGACAGAGGAGGGCAGATGATAATTCAGGAACTTTTACAAGTTGCCGAAATAGATTTCATAGCTCGAGCTCCAGAAAATACTGAAGTTGAATATTTGACACACAAACAAATAATGAAGTCTTTGAGAGACAAAGTAACTGCAGAATTGTTTATGGAACAAAATAAATGGGCTAGACCAGAGGCTGGAAATTCTAAAAAACCAGCTAAGAAGAATAATTCAAAAGGTCCTTCTAAGGTTAGTCCAAAATCCAGTCCAGCACCTAAAGCAGAAGCTCCAGTAGCTGCTGCTGCAGAGCCAGCTGTAGCCAGTCCAACTTTCATTAAGCAATTAGATCAGCTTCAAGGAAGTAAGAATGCACGATTATTAATGGGTGAAGAGATGGCCGATGAAGTTTCAATTGGTGGTCTTCAAGAAGTTCTTGAAAAGCACAAGAGTAATGGAGTAAATACATTAGTCATGGACGGAATCATTACTCAGAGATTAATTGAATTAGTTTCTAAAGCTGGAATAAAGACAGTTGTAGCAGAAAAGAAAGGCCCTCTACCAAGAGATCCTGTCGGAATTTCAATGTTTACTCGTGAAGATTTAGCTTGAAATAAGCTATTTTTTAATTAGTTAAACTTTAGCCAAATGGTTATATCCTGCTCTAGTGGTGAGCTTAAGCTATGGCCGATGAAGTTAAGATTGATGAAGAAGGTTTACGACGTTCTGCAAGAAGTCAGATAATAGTAGATACTATCGAAAGAAGTCTTGAGAAGATGATTTTTGTAGAGTCTAATCTGGGTAAAGAAATGGAACCTCAGGATCTTTTCCAAGTAAAGAGAGAAGCAGTGGCAGCAGTTGCAGAATTGAAGTATGCAATTTCTGTTCTAACCGGGAAGCTAGAGATTTAATGTCTTCACGGCTGGTACTCGCTCTGGATGAAACAGATCCAGCTCGAGCTTTAGAGATTGCTAAAGTTGTTTCCCCTTATGTTGCTAAAATAAAAATAAATTATCCTTTAGTTTTATCTGCAGGATTAGATATTGTTACAGAGATATCTAAATTTTGTCCTGTAATTTGTGATTTTAAAGTTGCAGATATTCCTAATACGAATCGGCTTATTTCTGAAGCTGTTTTTGGTGCTGGGGCTTCAGGAATTATAGCTCATGCTTTTCCAGGTCCAGAGTCTCTTAAGGCCATTAAAGAAGTGGCAGATTCTAAAGAAATTTATGTTGTAATAACAATGTCTCATCCTAAAGGAGGCGAATTTTTTAATATTGAAAAATTTTGTGATTTAGCTATGGATATCGGTGTTACTGGAGTCATTGCTCCAGCCACAAGACCTGAAGATGTAGCTAGGATAAGGAA
>Ga0208766_1001034_pt1 | contig 15176 bp, 12 predicted proteins | sample ETN01SmetaG_3_FD_185792 | JGI IMG/M metagenome (GOLD analysis project Ga0208766, IMG submission 185792) | Marine microbial and viral communities from oxygen minimum zone, Eastern Pacific Ocean - ETNP2014F12-01SV263 (SPAdes) (version 2) | ecosystem: Environmental > Aquatic > Marine > Oceanic ... | reverse complement strand
TTGCATGTGGATTGTTGTTGAAGCTGATTTTCATTTATTGTCTTAAAAGGTTCAACTCCTTTTTCATCAAAAAATAGTTGAGCATATAAGTTTTGACCAATCAAGCCTAGCTGAGTTCCAATAACAATAGAAGACAAGAAAATTATAAGCAGAAGTGGCCATGGTGGCGAGATGCGTTTATTTTTTTTAGACCTGACCATGATTAGCACTTGATCAATCAATTTTGTATGCAATATAGCCTAATATTGAAGACATAAGCAGCTCATTTAATGTTAAAGTCAGACAACAAGATATAACCTACAAGTTGCTATGCAACCATTGCAACCTTCTAAGCATATTACAAGTAAATCCTACTACTTTTTATAGTTTTTCAAGATTTGACATCATTCTACGCCATTGCATAAGAAAAGCATGGTGCACTTGCAGCTCCACAGCTGTTACGACTCTCTCTTTATAAAATTTTAAATGTGATGCTGTTATTTGATGTAGTTCTACTATAGGATGCATTGAATTGTTTGATTAATTTTCTCTAAACTTAATTAGCCCTATGCATTGGCCGCCAAATAAAGCATGGACAAGTGCAACCTCACGTAGAGGGTATCGCCATTTTGTTGCTCTAAATTATGGAGGTAAAGGAGATGATCGCTGGGTGAATCTTGCCTCAGTATTGGATGGTAATACCAGATTGCGTGTATCCTGGAATGAGATGAAAAACAGTTCGATGTGGAGCAGTGGATGGCTTCAGCTGCCAAAAGATGATGCTAATCAAACAGAATCAACATTAAGAAGCCTAGAGGCTGAGATTGATGATACATGTTTACACGCATCAGATGATTTTGAAAGTCGTCCTTGGAATTAAAAGGAAATGACCAAAAAGCAAAAAGCAATAGATAGTTATGTAAAAAGGTAGATATATATTTTGTAAAAAATACCAATCATCTTAATTCATGCTCATCCATACTCGCTTCTGAGTAACTGATCATTGCACAAAGCAGGAGATACTTCGATTCAGGTGAAAAATAAATGCATCGCAAATAAAAAGCTGGAGTAAAGATTACTATATCTTGATATCTTCCTGATTCGGCGGGATGGTCCTCTTGAAGAATAATAATATATATTCTCTTAAAAGAAATAAGCGAGAAAGGGTTACTGAGCTTTTCATTTTCTAAGCTGAAAACAAAGTTTGGAAAAAAAGAAATATTATCTACCTACATTTGGATAGAAAAAGCAGCTTGCCAAATAAGGAGCCTAGTGTTTCTGCTAATGGGGGTTAGCCAAGAAAGTCGCCCGATTATTCTAATTAAATCGTTATGCAGCGTTGCTAAAGCGAAGCGTATTAATACGTTTCCAGCTGCCGCTTTGGAATTTAGGCAGCTGCCAGCTCCTCTGGGCTTCTGCTTGTTGATTACGAAGCTGACAGCAATGCTCACAAAGGCAAGACTCCAGATCAACCGTAGTTGTGTTTTTCCGTGGTGCCATGGTGTGATAGCAGTTGCCCAGAGATACCAAAGCCATAAGCCATTTGCCAGTGCTTGCTTACAAATGGACAACAGCAAACAAATGCTGCTTAGGAGCTCATGCATTATCTAGCTGTTTAAAAAGAGGTCAGCAACGACGGATTCCAGCTTCCTACTGCCTATACAGGCCACAGCGAGATGATCCATTTTTTTTAGCCATTGAACAAATATGAGAATCTCAGCACTAGAGGAGCTCCCAAAGCTTCCCAACCTGAAATTGGCAGTCGTTGGTCATGTGGAATGGGTGACATTTTTTGATGTAGATCAATTTCCCCAGCCAGGTGTGATCGGCCATGCAAATCAACTCTTAGAGGAACCAGCCGGTGGTGGAGCAGTTGTAGCTGTGCAACTGGCGCGGCTCGTTGCACAGCCTGTTCACTTGATTACAGCTCTAGGTAGAGATGAATTCGGTGAAAAAAGTTTTCAACGCCTACAACAGCTTGGTTTAAACCTTTCAGTGGCCTGGAGAAATCAACCCACTCGACGTGCATTAAGCCTCGTTGATTCCCATGGCGAACGGGCGATAACGGTAGCTGGAGAGCGCTTGCAACCTAGTGCAAATGATGATCTGGCCTGGGATGATCTCGCCTCTTGTGATGGTGTTTTTGTTACAGCAGCCGATGCTCCGGCCTTACACCATTGCCGAAAAGCTGGCGTAATGGCTGCCACTCCACGAGTGCGGCTAACGACTCTTAAACAGGCCGCTATTCAGCTAGACCTACTTATTGGTAGTGGACTCGATGCAGGGGAACATGTGCCTGATGGAGCCCTTTTGCCTGCGCCGCGGCTGAGAATCGCGACGTCAGGTGCGATGGGTGGCCAAGCATGGCCTGGAGGTCGATATCGGGCAGTACCTCTGCAGTCTCCTTTGGTTGATGCTTATGGCTGTGGAGATAGTTTTGCTGCTGGGGTAACTGCTGGTTTAGCAGCTGGTTGGAATGGTGAACAGGCCATCAGCCTTGGAGCGCACTGTGGTGCCAAGTGTGCAATTCATTTCGGCCCCTATGCGAATGATCCTCGCGAATTTCATAGGAATTAGCCAAGATCGGCCCATGTCAATGACAAGCTTGTACTAAGACAACCGCCAAATCTGCAGTGAAATAATCGGTTCAATGGAAATACCCTAATAAGCCTGTTAGACCATTAAATTGCCATCTGCAAAATGGCTAGGCAAACATCTCTGTTGGCTAGTAAGGGCTGTTGCATTGACTAGTAGTGATCCGCTAAATCACACCTCTGTAGTATTGATCATAGAAAAAAATCAGAAGCCAATCAAAATATGCTCTAAATGCTTGAAAATTTCTTCTTGGCATTGTTCACATGCACCTCTAAGCACCGGGGCTTTTTGTTTTGGGTATAGACATGTATCTCAGTCTCTAGATCAGCATCACTGAAGATCAACCCATTCCTTGCCATAAAAGCATCAATGAGTTAAAAGTTTGAGTACTGTCACATCAGACAACGAGTGATGAGAAAATCTCCCCACGCTTACGAGCTGATTATCGTAATTGGCATTGCCCTTTTGTTCGGAGCGCGATTCACATTATTCACTCTGCGCCCCCTACTGGTTTGGTCTGTCGCCCTTTTGATCACCTTGATCACCAAAGCGAATTCGCAACGACAAGAGAAGCCGAGCAAATCATCTGCAAATCCAGTAACTACCAAGAATATTAAAAGTGCCACAAAACCAGCACCAATCCCTGAATGGGGACCCCATGCAAATCAATTAACCAGCAGTGAAGCTGCTTCGCACATCCTTCCTTCTCCAACGCGTGCGCGCAAGAAGTTCCATCAAAAGCAACGTGTATCTAATCTGAGTCACTAACTAAGGCAACTGGCCATTGACAACACTGCCAGTTGGAGAAAACAAATATTTGCTTGGCTGTAAAGCTGACATCAAGCAAGAGATCAGACAAAAGGTGCTTAAAAGCTGTAGTTAGCAACCCCAACAACTCCTGGGAACTTATTTGCTGCTAAACCTCGACTCATCTAATTGCGCTGAAAGAGCCCTTTCCACCCGTTGCCTTCCTTCATGGGAAGGCATTCATTGTTAGTAACTTTATACTACCGTATTTCAAGGGCTGAGAAGCAGACAGAGAACTGTCTGATGTTATTACTTAAGCAAATATGCTTATCTGCGTCCTCCCACAATCACAGGCGGCGTTCCGCCCAGTGTTCCAGGCAAGGCAGGCACTACTTCGGTACGGCCATCCCATTTATCTAAAAACAGCTTGAAAAGCACCTTGTCGTCAAGGGTGCGATTAAGCGTTTCATATCGCTGAGCTTCCTGCTCAGCAATTTTTACTTCAGTTTGCGCCCTGAGAAGCTGTTGTTCTGCGATCTGCTTTTGCTCAATCGCTGCTCTGTACTCTTCTGCAATTTGCAAACCAGTTAAATCCAAGCCACGAACTTCTACATACTCGAATTTGTCAAGCTCTTCTGCTACAGCCCTTTCAACTAGTTCTGAGATGTCACTCCACTTGCTGGCGATAGTAACTAGTTCGTATTGAGAGAACACTGACTTAAGTGCCTTAAGCAGGGAAGGTTGGATGATGCGTGGATAAATTTCTCGATCATTACTTGCAATTGTGCTATAAATCCGACCAGCCTCGCCAGGCCTTACAGCGTATTTAACCGTGGCGGTTGCTTCAATTACTTGAAGGTCTTTGGTAAGGGATGCAAATTTCTCAGGCTTCACCTGAGTGCGTACGTCAAATGGAAAAACAGCCTGAATGAAGGGGATCTTGAGATTCAGCCCAGGCAATCTTGATCCACCGCTGACCTTGCCCAAGGTGGTTACGACAGATACCTGACCAGCGGGAACAATGAACAGGGCCTGGGATATCAGGATAAGGCTCGAAAACAACAGCGCTAGCAGAAGTGATGCAGCACCTTGAGGGCTATTAGGAGTGACGTTTCGAAAGGGTGTTTCCATGCAAATGTCGCAGTAGCTAAAGCCTATGGAACTTTCCACCCAAATGCTCGATGGCACTCACATGATTGAGGACCTCAACACCTTCAGGACTTTGAGTACAAAATCAACCTGATAGCCAAATCAACATCTAATTGAGTTGTTATCAATGATAATGCTGCACAAAAAGGCGCCCCACCAAGTCTGCTCGTGGCCATCTACTCTGCAAATCCAGCTAAGGATCTACATCAGTTCCTGAGAGCAATAATTTAATTAGCAGCAGAATCCGCAAACACAGATGTCAAGTTCTCTGCAAATTCATCAAGTTCAGTTCCATTATTGAGTCCAATAGGATCTCCACAATCTCTCGCAACCAATGTCACAGCAAGGGCTGGCACCTTGTCTTTATCTATATTTTCCAGTTGCTTATCATTAGATATCAGAGCTGTCCATAAAGAAGGGTTAAATGAAGGCTTACGATTCTCAGCGATTGCGATCTTAAGTGCACTTTGTTTTGTAAGCCCCATCGCTATCCCATTGCAGAATTTATTTGAATAACCTTTTGCTACTTTGAGTTCTATCGTAGTTGCATCATCTAAATTTGCGAGTTCAAAAGCCAAGGTCCTTAATGGGAAGCTAGTATTAAAAGCAAGAATTATTAAGACCAGTAGTATTACTCCATGCTTTAATCTGCCCAAAAAAGACTTGAAATTTCGCATGGCCAACGCACTGTTTTCATGATGCTGCCACAGATGGCGATAGTTGTTAAATGGCACTTGCTCTTGATGTATAGCGGGTAATTTAATTAGTAAAGCAGTGATCCGAGAAGCTCATATTTAATCGCTTTGATCAAGGTTGCAGGCCAGATCACATTGAGTCAGCGCCGGATTGGTAAGTCGCTCAAGCACTCGTGCCATATCCACTGCAGAAAGCTCTCCGTTGCTATTCCATTTATATGTGGTCTTGCGTTGGGCTTGTGGCTTGTCGTTTTTATTGGGGGTGGGGCCATGGGTGCTCATGCCTGGCTCTCAAAGTTGGTCGCCATATATAACGCCAAGATTTGGTGTTGAAGCCGAATGCTTAAGCAAGCTTTACCGAGTGTTTCCTTCACGTATAGGCGAGTGCTGCCTTGGTCGACGTCATTAGTGGTGTTTCAGCTGAGATGGCCAAGAAATCCTTAACTGTCGTGGCCTTTGATTACGTTCATGGACGAGGGGGGGGATTCGGTGCTAGATGTGTAAGCGATTTTCGAACAGTCGTCATGGACGTGGTTTTGCCTGCAGTGCACTTTGCGTCAGCAGTCGGCCCATCAATCCGTCCTGAGATAGCACTACTCATAGCTGGAGGACTTTTCCTCCTTGCCACCCAAGTCTTCGTTAAGAAGCAGGGCTGAGCACTCTGCTCTGTTAATGGGAACAATCAGCTGAGCTTTGGCTTGACAGGTCTCAATATCCATTTTCTCTCGTGTGAGAGACGAAGTACCCTCCTGCCAACCTCTGGCCAACTCTAGGTAAATATTCCTGGACAGCTCAAGGTTGTTTTAACGATGCAGATTCTCTAAATCAATAACCTTGGCAGAATCACCTTGCCAAGAAAAAAATGACAATAGAATCTCACTGCAAACGAGATTAGTTCATTTAAATAATTCACCTTTTAACGGTTGCGGGCGCCATAACAGCCAAGAGTTGCTTTACAGGTGATCAACCTTGATCCTGATTCCATATTTGGTCTATTGAGGCATTGCAAACCTTGAAAAAGGTTGGAAGTTGCTTAATGTGCTGATCTCGCTGAGCAGCTGTCTTCTTGCCGTAAAAAAGGCTTGCCTTTTACCTATTTGAGAATAAAGTTCTTTTGTTGTAGTTTAAATTCATAGGTCACTAACTGTACTCAGCAAAGTTTACTAGTTATTCGAATAATACTGCGGAACAGCCATGTGTTTAATCGGGCTACTTGGACTCTTAGCACCAAGGCTAGTGCTAATTGTTCTTTGGTTCTTTTACCAACCATTTGTGATGGTGGCATTCTCAGGCGTCTGGATTTGGCCACTACTGGGCCTATTTTTACTACCTATAACGACACTTACTTATTGCTGGGCTGTAGCTTTGGATAGTAGTATCACAAACTTCAGTGAATTATTTAACCTGGCAGTTGGCTTGCTTATAGACTTTGGCATTCTTGGCAGTGGAAGGGGAATGCTGCGCAATTAAAACAATCAAATGCATCTACTGCTCTAGGATGGGGTAGCGATATTGATTATTAAAATTATCTGAATTCATATATGAAAATGGGCAATATATGCAGTTTTACTCAGCAGTTTTGCGGTCGCTAACTATCCGGGCTAGTTCTAAAAAGTAACCAGCTACTACAAACTTGCCACGATTATTTCGACTTGAGTCTGGGTCGCTTCGAATGGTGGCCGTTTCCGCCATCAACAAATCGAGTTCACCTTGAGATAGTTCATATAATTCTGAGAGGTTCACCTCCCTTCGCAGTAGATCTGAGCGAAACCAGCGGTCTTGAGATTCCTGTGGAGGAACACCTGGTTCAGTTGAATGAGCACCTGAAATTCGATTCAATGACTTAAGCCAGCAGAGAACATCTGTTTAGCGTACTTTGCGTCACAAGTAATTATGCATCAACTGTTTACGCTTATCGCCATTGCACTAGCAAATCCATTCTCAACCGCGTCAAACCTTCTGGTGTTTATTGAGATCATAAATTAGAATCGCTCTTCAGGAGCCAAACTATTTAAGTGTCGTCTATAAAACTGTGATTCAACACCCTTATGAGGTGATCGTGATCGGCTCAGGTGCCACTGGAGGAGTGGCTGCGCTAACCCTTGCAGAAGCAGGAGCACGTGTACTCGTTGTGGAAGCAGGGCCGATGCTGTCTGCCCAACGTGCTTTGGGCTCAGAGCCTTGTAATACCCTCGGGCGGATAGAAGGCCTATGCAGCGGCAAGCATCGGATTCAAGCTCAACATCCAGGATATTGGAAAGCAAATCCTCTGCTATATGCGAATGAAAAGTTAAATCCCTATACACATCCTCCTGATCAACCATTCATCTGGACTCAAGGACAGCAAGTAGGAGGACGGAGCCTGACCTGGGGAGGAATTACTCTTCGCCTCTCTGATCAAGATTTCAAGGCTTCATGCCGAGATGGCTATGGACCTGAATGGCCACTTGAATATGCCGAATTAGCTCCGCATTACTCTGCCCTTGAAGATCGCTTGCAGGTTCATGGTTGCCGGGATGGATTAGAGCAGCTACCCGATGGAAATTTCATTGCTCCTTTACCATTCACAGCAAGCGAACAGCATTTCGCCAGTGCTGTTAATCAAAAACTTGGCTATCCAATAATTCATTCACGAGGGTTCGGACCTCACAATCCTTTAGTAGAGGGCGCTTGGCCTCGTTCAAGTAGCCCAGGTAGCACCCTGAAAATGGCACTTGCCACAGGGAAAGTAGAAATTCTCAGCAACCAAAAGGCTGAGCGATTGCTTATGCATCCTGATCGTTGCTCTGCCCGAGGTGTGCTCGTGGTCGATCAAAGGGATGGCAGCCGTCAAGAGCTAAATAGCGAACTAGTAGTGGTTTGTGCATCAACAGTTCAAAGCTTGCGTCTGCTTTTGAGTTCAGAAGCCAATAATCAGAACGATGGTTTTGATGATCCCTCTGGCAACTTGGGTTGCTATCTGATGGATCACGTCTCCACCTGTCGTTTCTTTGCTCTGCCACGTAACAAAGACAGCAAACTTTCCCAAGCTGATTCAAGTGAAAATGTACTTTCTGGCGCTGGAAGTTTCTTTCTTCCTTTCGGCGCTGATCTATGTCCTAATGACCAATCATTATTCCTGCGGGGATATGGAATCTGGGGCGGAATCGATAGGTTTGAACCACCAGGTTTTTTGAAACGTATTCCAGAGACAGCCACAGGTTTCTTGATCGGACATGGAGAAGTGCTGCCTATGCGCCACAACAGAGTGACCCTCTCAAACGACTTGGATCAATGGGGTGTCCCAATACCCCATATCGAATGCAAGTGGGGGGAAAACGAGACTGCCATGGTCAGTCATATGCAAAGCACGATCAAAAAGGCAATACAAGCTGCCGGTGGAACCATGTTGCCACTCAAGGACTTAATCAAACTCTCTGTGCTGGAACCACTTCTCGAAGGTGCACTGGCCCTGAGTGAGACTTCACCACCCCCTGGTTATTACGTGCATGAAGTCGGGGGAGCTGCTATGGGAGAGAGTGAAGAATTCAGCGTATTGGATCGCTGGAACCGTCTTTGGCGATGTCCAAATGTGCTCGTAGTGGATGGAGCGTGTTGGCCCACCTCAGCGTGGCAGAGTCCCACGCTCACGATGATGGCAATTACTAGGCGGGCTTGCCTGAAAACTCTTAGCTCTCAGCATGGCTAAACAAATCATTGAGATATCTCTCGGTTACGGCCCGATCGCTACAACCGTTTTGAAACAAGAAATGGGCCAGCGCTGAGCTCATTACCCGGTATTGATCCCAGTTGGGATTAGAGCTAATGAACTCCTTCATACCGATGTAAAGCACCTCAGGTATTTCTGCTTCCAAACTCACATAAGTGGGTGTTTCTGCTGCGACTGTGGAAGCTTCATTGATTTCAGCGCATCGCTCAAGGTGATTACGATCCATGCAACTCTTCCAGCAACGGTTCTTTATGACCACCAGCAAGCCACATTTTTGAGTACTAAGTCAAAGGTTGCAGGCAATTATTAAGCTGTCCTGTGAGCAGGCAAGACTCACGTAATAACAGGTCTTTTCAGTTAATAAGGTTCATCATGGCATCAAACACAGGTAAGGGGTTTTTTAGCTCAAGTAACATATGCAACAAATAACGTTAACCACAGGCATACCTTCTCAACACCACTCTGACAAAACAGGCCGTGGAAAACCTTGCGTGAGCTGTGGAAAGCCTTCGGAAAGGAGAACCACCCCAAGAACTGATCAGCACTGCTTATGCAAGAAGGATCCCACTTATCGCAGATGAGAACGAGGTTGGCGTACTTCAGTTTTTATTTGAATATCTTTAGCTTTCATCAGCAAATGGCTCTCGCAAGCTAACTGGGCCTAGTGGATGCTCAGCATGAGGATAGGGATAGTGCCCATGACTGTGGTCATGCAAATGAGCATCAGCGTGATGATGATCGTTTCCTTTGGGTAAAACCACCTTTCCATCAGGCTGACAATCACCAGTGCACTCGTTTTCGCAGAGGCTGCAACTGTCTGTAAGACCCTCAACGTGATGGTGATGACTTTGCTGCGCAAGACCAACCTCGTTTTCAAAACCCAGAACTTCAGACCTGTATTTGCATAGCGAACAGTTCATAGCTGTATCTCCTTGCAAAACCTCATAAATCCGTTCCTGGAAGGTATCGATAACAAAAGGGTGATCTCCTAGGTAGCTAGCTGCAAGAAAATCCACATCGGGATGATCGGTCGCAACCCGTTGCGTGTGCTGGCGAATACGACTCACCAGTACTCCAGAAAAAAGGAAATAAGGGAACACGATGATGCGTCGAAATCCAAGACGCACAAGGTGACGCAATCCAGGCTCCACAAGAGGGAAGGTGACTCCGGAATAAACGGTTTCACCCCAACCGAAACCGAATCCCTCCACAAGCATCCTTGTGATTTTGGCCACATTTGAATTTGCATCCGGATCTGAAGAGCCACGACCTACTACCACCAGGAGCGTTTCACTGAGGGGAACGGAAGTTGCCGAATCAAGTGCTTGCTGTATGCGGTCGCCGGCTGCAGCAATCATTAAACGGTTAACACCTAGCTCGCGCCCATAATCAATGCTGAGACTCGTTTCAGCTGCGTAGCTTTTAAGTACTGAGGGGATGTCGTTTTTGGCATGCCCTGCAGCAAACAACATCGCAGGTACAGCTAGAACCCTCTTAACTTGTTGATCACGTAAGCGTTCAAGACTCTCTTTGAGAATGGGTCGGGCGAATTCAAGGTAGCCGTATTCAATTGGCACTCCAGGAAATCTAGGTTTGAGCGCCTCTGCTAACTGCGCAAACTCTTGCACTGCCAAGCGATTTCGACTGCCATGGCCACAGATCAGAATACCGAGGTGACCATCGGGATTGTCTAGGGATGCAGAGTTCACAATGGGGCACAACCTAGAGAGACCCTATCTGTTGTACTGACAACAGAACCAACGCCATACACGTAATTGTCAATGCAAACTTCACAGCAACTTGCTTAGCAAGGGCTTTCTACCTTTGATCTGGCTGGTTACGCTGATAGTCAAGGATTGAGAGGCTGCCATTCATCCCCGCCTCCATGTTCCCAACACGCTTGCAGAGGACGCATGTATTGCAGGAGTCTTCAACAACAAGGCGGATGATCTACCTGCGCTAATGCGCTCGCAAAAAATCAACCCCAAACCATTATTGGTTTGCAGCGGAGGGACAAGCAGTCGATGTGCTGCAGATGGCCACTGGACTCTTGATCTACGCAAAAGCTGTTGTCAAATACATCTAGACACCAGCACTAAGAACGTAGAGCTTGGCGCTGGTCAGACCATGGCCGCTCTGCTAAGTGAACTCAAACGATATGGTCGAAGTTTTCCAAGCGGCCTATCTGGTCTCCCAGGACTTGGTTACATCCTCACCGGTGGGATCAGCCCTTTGAGTCGAAGTCAAGGATTAGCCATTGATCAAATCGTTGAAATCAAAGGTGTTTGGGGTAATGGAGAAAGCTTCGTTCAATCCAAACCAGAAGCTTCCTCCAGCCTTAAAGATCAGTTGACCTGGCGAGGACTCTGTGGTGCAGCCCCTTTCTTGGCTGTAATCACAGGTCTAAAGCTTCAAACACAGCCACTTAAACCGCTAAGGATCTGGCAATCCAAGCTGCCTTATGAACAACTAATTGATCTCATTCATCAGGCTGAAACATGGCCTCAGTCGATGAGTCTGCAGTGGATCTGGGGTGATGCAATCCATGTTTATGGAGTCAATATCCTGGATGACGCTGATGGTGCTGCGTCATTCAAAAAGCTGCAAGAAACGCTTCCATGCAACAAGCTCACCAAAATCGATGATGTTGCCGGGCTGCATGAGTTGCCGCCATTCATGTTGCCAACCTGCTCGGAAGCACCACCTGAACGCTTTCACTCTGAACTTGTTGCCCTGTTGAGCTATGGATTGGGTGATGCTTGCCATCAACTGATGGGTTCCCTTGCAGAACTCATGGCAAAACGCCCAGATCCAAGGTGTTATTTGGCTGCTCAACAACTCGGCGGGGTTTCAAGCCAGCAAAAGCAAGACGCAAGCTCATTTATCCATCGTCAGGCGAAATGGAAACCCTGGATCACAGCGGCCTGGCCCGCTGGAGATAGCCAAATCAAAGCGCTAAGTCTCAACTGGCTAGAGAAGGTATGGGCAACGCTTGAACCTTATTGCGAAGGTGTTCATCTGGCTCAAATGCATCCGCATCTGCCATGGCATCAGCGTGAGCTGAAGGCAGCATTCGGCGAATGGTTGCCGGGATTACAAGAACTGAAAGCTTGTCGTGACCCTTACGGAATATTGCCGCCTTTATGAGATAAGGTCTGGCCTCAAAGGTAGCCATTCAATGATTAACCGGTCTAAGCCTTCATTGGCCTACCAATGGCTTTCAAGACCACGACAAGACATCCTGTCTGGTCTTGTCGTGGCCTTTGCAATGATTCCAGAAGCTATTGCTTTTTCGGCACTGGCTGGAGTCAAGCCAGAGGTTGGTTTACTTGGAGCATTCTTTCTTTCCGTAACTATTGCAATAGTGGGCGGCCGCATGGGGATGATCACCTCTGCCACAGGCTCCACCGCACTATTAATGACGGGATTGGTTGCTTCGGCAAGTAACCCAAGCCTAGGGGTTTCGTATCTTATAGCTGCAGGACTATTGACAGGAGTCTTCCAAATTTTATGGGGATACTTACGTCTTGGGTATCAAATGAGATTTGTACCTCAGGGTGTATTGAGTGGATTTGTCAATGCACTTGCATTATTAATACTCCAAGCACAACTACCTTATTTAGGACTTAATCTTCACCATTCTGGACATCTCAAAGGAGCTCCAGATGGAATCTATCAAATAGTTATTGTTTGTTTGCTAATAATAACAGGACTGCTTATTATCTACGGACTGCCACGCCTGACTCGTGTAGTTCCTTCTCAGCTAGTCGCCATAATTGGGATAACTGGATTAAGTATTGGCTTGAATCAGCATTTTCCTTCGGAATGGCATGTCCCTACAGTTCAAAACCTAGGAGGTTTGCCTAGCCTTGATAGTCTGCAACATTTTGGTTTGCCATTTGGTTCTACAGCAGAAGGAAAAGTACCATTTAGCCTTGAAACATTAGGGAAAATATTACCTACAGCACTGGCCATCTCACTAGTGGGATTAATGGAGACCTTCCTTACTCAGGACATCCTTGATGACATGACTGATACTACCTCTAATAAGAACGTAGAGGCACGTGGTCAAGGTATTGCCAACATGGTCTCATCGCTTTTTGGAGGAATGGCAGGCTGCGCACTTGTTGGTCAATCGGTTATGAATATTGAAAATGGTGGGCGCACAAGACTTTCAACAATGTTCTCAGGAATAAGCCTGCTTCTGATGATTATCTTAGGAAGAGACCTCCTCGGACAAATTCCAATTGCTGCACTAGTAGCGGTAATGATAACTATCGCTGTGAGTACAGCAGATACTGAGGGACTTAGAAAGATCGCGAAAATCCCGCGCAGTGATACTGCAGTGATGTTGATTACATTTGCAGTCACCATGCTCACTACACCTCACAACTTGGCACTTGGTGTTTTGGCAGGCGTTGCCTTGGCCGGTATTCTCTTTAGCCGCAAGGTTGCCAAGGTTATCAATGTAAGCGTTAAGGTAGTAAATACTGATGAGCTGCGATATGAAGTAAGCGGGCAATTATTCTTCGTAAGCAAGGTATATTTCTTGCAAGGCTTTGACATACACGAACATCCCAGTAAAATCACCATTGATATGTCTAGGGCACATATCTGGGATCAAAGTGGTGTGGCAGCTCTGAATCAAGTAATTCGTAAGTTTCGACTAGGTGGCTCTGAGGTTAATGTGGTAGATCTCAATCAGGAAAGTCTTGATCTTTTTGAACGCATAGGCGGAGGCACAGAGTCAAATCCTATATGAAACAATGATCAAACTTTCTACTTATTATCGTTTTTCTAAGCATAAGAATCATCAATCAGATCTGATATGCAATGACTTATTCAAGCAACCACACAAAACGCCAGAGTAAGCAATATTTACCTTACAAGACAAATCAAATATTGGGGTCTTAGATAAAAGGGTAAATCCATTTAGAGAGAGCTTATTAGAAAAGAATCTATTGATAATACTGACGTCAATATCTGCTATTAATTCATAAGTGCAATATGAAGATATCACCTAAGGATATGTGCGCTGTAACTAAATCAACCTTTATGATTTGTAGATTCTACTCTTCACAAATTCCCGTAATGCGACAAGGGCTGGATATTGCAATTAAGATTATTCAAGAAGTTCGTTCTCTATCAAGGCCTTGGGCATAAGGCTTTCATGACAGCTCACAGCTGCATAGCAAAGGAAGTTGTTATACACTTTTTGCAGGCATTAACGTTATTTAGCCATAAACTCTTCTAATTTGCCATATGCGCCCAATGGCATAAAGTGTCATATGCTATATTAATAGAATAGAGAAGTTCATTCTTTTTTTTAAAAATGCCTTCTGAATCTCTTAATCAATGATTCGTCGAATAAATTCACTTATCACCTGCGGATTCATTGTCTTCGCTATCTCCTCAGGCATATATCCTGCAAGTGCTACTGATATCGATATTCAAGCAGCTGGAACAGCCATTGGTATCGAAACCGGAAAGAGATGGTGCAATGGTGAAGATCCTATGAAGGCGATAGAACTCAGCATTCTCACCTACTTTACTGAAAATGATCAAAGCTTTACTGATTTATCAGAAGACAATGGGGAACGCATAGGCGAAGAAGTGGCGCTTGAAGGATTTGCATATGCATTCCAAAAATGCCCTACTCGTGCCAAAATGATTTTCAAAAGTTTCTCGAACCAGTAATAATTTATTCTATACAAACAAAACATAGCATTATTTATATAAAACCATCCTCAAGCTTAATCGAATAACTCAATTGAATTGTCTCTCAGTTGGCTAATGGACCAATATCTACTAAGCACTTAAACCGACGAAAACACTCTAGGCGATGAATGGTTACTCAATAGAAAGTAATCTAGATGGTTATTAAAAATAACTCGAGCATCTGGGAGAATTAGAACACCTCGCAGAATTACAGCATGATTGGGCGTCTGTTCACAGGACTAATCAGCCTGGCACTACTTTGCAGTGGATGCGCCTCGATTGATAAGGGTGATAACTCTCGTTTGGATTTGATTAAAAAGCGGGGCCAACTTCATTGTGGCGTCAGCGGCAAAATCCCTGGTTTCAGCTTTCTAAGTGGTGATGGTGGCTATGAGGGGCTAGATATCGATATCTGTCGCGCCATGGCAGCTGCATTTGTTGGCGATGCAAGCAAGGTGCAATATCGACCTCTCACCGCACCAGAACGCTTCACTGCACTGAAATCAGGCGAAATTGATTTGCTCTCACGTAATACAACATTCAACCTCAGTCGTGATGCAGCTGGAGGCAACGGTCTCACCTTT
>Ga0208766_1001033_pt1 | contig 15193 bp, 16 predicted proteins | sample ETN01SmetaG_3_FD_185792 | JGI IMG/M metagenome (GOLD analysis project Ga0208766, IMG submission 185792) | Marine microbial and viral communities from oxygen minimum zone, Eastern Pacific Ocean - ETNP2014F12-01SV263 (SPAdes) (version 2) | ecosystem: Environmental > Aquatic > Marine > Oceanic ... | reverse complement strand
TACTGAACCGGCATTTCCCAGCCTCCGAAATCCATGCAGCGTGCACCGAGGTCTTGATGCACTTCAAAAAGCGGCGTTCGCTTAAGTTTCGACACCCCCAATCAACCCCATTTCTCGAGAACCACTTGCTCCTTCGAAGCTCCCAGCTCTTCTTTGGCCAGTTTCTCAGCCATTTCGACTAAACCATTGGGTCCGCACGCATAAAAAACTGTAGAGCCCATATCATCTATGTTTGCTTTAATCCATGCAGAATCAATTCTGCCACGCCGCCCTCCCCAAGGGTCATCTTCTTCAAGCCGTGTGCAGGTTACCAGAAACTTGAAATTTGGATTGGCCTTTTCCATTTCCCGGAACTCCTCATTGAATATAATATCTTTGGTGGTCCGAACTGTGTAGAGGATCGTAATGCGAGTGTCCAACTTGCGCTGAGTCGCTTCGCGCACAAAGCCCCTAAAAGGGGTCACCCCGGATCCTCCTGCGATGCAAATCAAATGCCTTCCCGAAGGCTCAAAAACAGGGAGGAATTTCCCTGCTGGCTCAATAACACCCATCACATCACCCTCTTCAGCCCAGTCCACAACGCTAGTCCCCATTTTCCCCTCCCGTTTAACCGTAACCTCAAAGTTCCCGCGATCCAAGGCACACGAGCTTAACGAGTAGGCCCGCTTGTATTTGGGGTGATGCGGCCACCATACGGTGATGAATTGGCCGGTTTTGAAATTTACATCATACCCCTCGGGCCACCTGAACCGGAGCGTCTTCGCGTCAGGTAATTCCATTATTACCTTCTCGATTTCCATTTCCGCCCTAAGTTTAGCCATTCACCCTCCAATATGAATTATTTAAGGATACACTCTCAGACAAGCACCTTCCTTTGTGCTCCTTACGTAAATATGGCCACGGGCAACAACCGGAGTGCTCCAGCACTTTCCGGTTATCGCCTTAAAACGGGCCAACTCCTTGTAAGCCGATGGACTTCCCTCCACAAGCACAAGTGTGCCATAATCTGTAAGAGCGAGAATGTTTTCCCTGACGCGAATCACGTTCCCTGCTCCAAATCCTTCTTTCTCCCATTTAATCTTGCCGGTCCTCATTTCCACACACTTCAAAGGTCCGTCCCCATACTTCTTGAAACTGAACATGCCATACAGATAACCATCTTTAAGCACGGGCGTGCTCCAATGGTTTGCCACATGGGCATTGCCGGGAATCCTCCATATTTCATCGACATTCCATTTTCCCTTAATGTTGGACACCTTGTAAGCCCCGCCTCCGACTCCGTAACCAGCCGAGCAAAAAACCACATCTTGATCTACAATTGGAGAGGCAGCCGTAGAAACGGCAAACTTATAGGGTTGCTTCCATAGGATCTTCCCAGTCTCAATCTCCACAGACACCAAGCCAGACACGCAGAAGAAAATCACCTGAGGAACTCCGTGAATCTGGGCGATCGTGGGAGTAGCGTGTGTGACGGTTTCTGTTCCCACTTTCCATACCAACCGACCTGATTCCTTTTGGAATGCCAACAGCGATTGCCCCGGACCGCCTCCCCCAACGAAAACCAGTTCACCCTCTACTACTGGTGAGGCAGCATTTTCCCATTTGATCTGGCTTCCTTTATATTCAGCAAGCAAGTTCTTCTTCCATATAGTCTTGCCGGTTTTTAGGCTAAAACAGAACAGCTCAAAGTCAGCTGAAAGCACAAAGATATTACCTCCATCAATTGAAGGAGTTGAACGCGGGCCGTCTCCTCCGTTATTCCCCCTAGCTCCAGCGTTGCCTCCGTTATGGCCAAAATCAGCTTTACTGAGAGATGTAGACCATTTCACATCCCCTGTTGAAGCGGAAAAAACAACCAGAGCCTCGTTTCCGTCTTTAGTCAGCTGAGTCGCCGCAAAGCCTTCAGCTACTGCGAAGGAGCTGAAACCGTTTAAGGTTGGAGCCCTCCAGGCAGGCTTCAGTCCAGACTTGGGCCAGATTGACAGGATCTTCTCGCCGGTTGAACCATCGTGACGGGAGCCCCGGTACTGGGGCCAGTCCTCGGCTATTGCCGGGAAAAAACCAAAAACAGTAATTAATATAATAAGCACATTCATCAGGTTAGAAATATTAGAAAGAGGGAATCTCTGCAAAGATAAGGAGAGATTCAAGCCTGATTTTGCACAGGTGTCTGTTGCTGGAATTCCGCCGAATCAACCACGTTGTCTGGAGCAACATTAATCTGGTTGAGCCGCTGCATCAACTCGCTTGCCAGAACATCATAGGCCGCTGTCGCCAGACCATCAGGGTCATACACAAGGGCTGGCTGACCATGACTTGGCGCCTCAGCAAGGCGGGTTGCTCTGGGTATTGTCGTTTCAAAAATCACATCAGAAAAATGGGCACGAACTTCATCCAACACCTGCTGCGACAAGCGGGTGCGCCCATCGTACATCGTCATAACGATCCCAACGATATTTAGCCCAGGGTTATCCCCGGATTCACGCACCTGATCAATAAGCCGCTGCACCATCGAGATGCCTTCAAGGGCGTAGTACTCACACTGGATTGGCACCAACAGCGAGTCTGCAGCCACAAAGGCATTTAACGTTAATGAGCCGAGAGAGGGAGGACAGTCAATAAGTATAATATCATACACATTAGCCATCTTGACTGAATGCAGCGCCCTTTGAAGCCGGTGAAGGCAGTCGTCCATTCGCGGCAATTCTATTTCAGCGCCACATAAATTAACCTCACCCGGTATCACCGAAAGATTCCGGTATGGCGTGGAAATAATCTGATCTGTCAAAAGTGCATCGCCTACCAGTGATTCATAAACACTCCCTCCCTCACGCTTCTCTATACCTATACCGCTTGTAGCATTAGCCTGAGGATCGAAATCCACCAACAGAACCCTTTGCCCTTGGTTAGCCAAGCTTGCCGCCACATTGATTGTGGTGGTTGTCTTGCCCACCCCACCCTTTTGATTGGCCACTGCAATAACGTGCGTACCCATAAAGAGAAGGCTAAAAGGGAGCCCCTATGACCCAGAGTAAAACTTATCCCCATATATATTGGATTTGGCATCAGATATGCGCCAGACAAGCCATTATGAGAATTGATGTTCAATTTTCAGGCGAGAAAGGGCAACTCAAGCAAGGAATGCGTGATTTCCACGCCCCTTGCGTTGGTTCTGAACCCCGAGAGAAGCAAGGCTTGGGGATGGTTATGGCACTAGGAGCATCTATTGTAATGATCACCTTTGTTGGCTTATTGCTCAAAGCCTTAGCCTAGGCGCTAGGTTCTCTCGAAGCGAGCCTGCTCGACTAACCACAGATTTGGCGGCATCTTTAGCGCCAGTGAGTTTTATAGATCACTTCGCTAGACTGCCCCTTTCTGGGCTGCGAGCCAGTTCTCTAGGAGCTGATTGCGCTGAGGCGCGACACGTGGTTGCGCTCAACGAATTTTCGCTAAAGGACTTTGCCTGTTTAATTTCTCCCGCATCATCAGAGTATCTTGAGGAATTAGCCCGGAAATCGAGCTTCATTACAAAGCAGCGACATGGGAAAACAATCCGATTGTTCGCACCATTATATTTATCAAATGAATGTGTTAATAATTGCAGTTATTGCGGATTTTCTCGGGATAACTCAATACTTAGAACTACACTTTCGGTGAGCGAGACCGCAAAGGAAGCACAAAAACTAAAACTCAAAGGCTTCCGAAATGTTCTCTTGGTTGCTGGAGAGCATCCTAAATTTATATCTAACGGTTATGTAAATGCGTGTATTCAAGAACTCCACCGGTTTATCCCCGGCATCTCACTTGAGCTTGGCCCTTTAGATATCTCTCAATACCGGCTACTGGTTAAAAGCGGAGCCGAAGGACTGATTGCCTACCAAGAGACCTATGACCGGAACGCATACATGACTTACCACACCGCCGGACCCAAAAAAAACTTTGATTGGAGATTGGAAACACCTGAACGCGCATATGCCGCGGGTTTTAGGCGACTAGGGATTGGAGCCCTGTTCGGATTAAGCGATTGGAGATCTGAAGCCATCGCACTTGCTGCCCATGCCCAATGGCTATTGAAACACTGCTGGAAAGCCCAAATCACTGTGTCGATGCCTCGAATCAGGCCATGTGCTGGGAGTTTTGAGCCGATTGATCAGATATCCGACCGCGACCTCACTCAATTAATTTGCGCGCTTAGATTATTTCTTCCTGATGTTGGCATCGTTCTCTCTACACGTGAATCAGCCTCGCTCAGGAACGGCTTAGTCCCCCTAGGCGTAACACATATGAGTGCAGGCAGTCATACTAGCCCAGGAGGCTATAGCGCCATGGAGGCTCCGGCCGAAACGCAAGCAACAGGGCAGTTCAAAATAGCAGATGATCGCGCTCCAGATGAAGTCGCCAGACAAATCGACCGCCTCGGGTATGAGCCCGTGTGGAAGGACTGGGACAACGCCTTGACACTGTAAAAAGTGACCGCCACAAAAATAAAAAAGCTGCCCAGAAAAATTTGGTTATATATTCCAGCATCATGACCGCAAAAGTCACCGCAAACAAACAGCTAATCGAAGTTAATCTTCCCTGCACGCTGAAAGAATTCATTGAAAAGCGCGAGCTGCGCGCAAGGTCTGTGGTTGTTGAACTCAACGGCTCGGCAATCTCTCCTTCGGAGTTCAGCGCTAAAGAAATCCAGGATGGCGATCAGCTTGAGATCGTAAATATCGTTGCCGGAGGGTGACTAGCGACCCCTCGCAGCTTGAATTGTTCAAAAATATATATACAATCAAACGTGTAACGGAGGCTCCATGATGGCTGACACAACCCCCATATATCTCGAAGAGTTTAAGGCATTACACCCGGCTGATTTGGCGGACCGGTTGCAGCGCATGTCAACCGATGAGGCGCGTCATATATTAACTGAGCTACCGGTAGAAGAAGCCTCTGCAGCTCTTGCTGAACTCGATGATGAATGGGTCAGCACTCTTCTCGAGGATTTTCCTCAAGCCAAGCTGGTCCCGCTTCTCAATGAAATGTATGCGGAGGAGGCGGCTGATGTTCTGGGTGAGATTCCTGAAATCGATCGGGCACGCTTGCTCCGCAAGATGGACAAAGACGAGGCCAAGGCAGCACGCGATCTTCTGAAATACCCCGAAGACACAGCCGGCGGCATCATGAACGACCGGTTTGTTACGTTGCGCTCTCACCATACCGTCGGGGAAGCGCAACGCAGAATTCGGCGCAAACACCGAGAACAGTCGCCCACTGACATCAATTACCTTTTCGTTACCGACAAAGACGAAAAACTGGTCGGCATCGTTTCAATCAGAGATTTAATCTTCTCAGATGACGAGGTTAAAATTGCTGATTTGATGAATAGGGAGGTCAAGTATGTTCGCGTATCAGATGATCAGGAAGAGGTTGTTAGAAGGTTTGAGAAATACCATTTTCTGGGACTCCCCGTGCTAGAAGAAGAAGGGAAGCTTGTTGGAGTGATCCGGAGTGACGATGCACTTACAGTTGCTATTGAAGAGCAGACTGAAGATATGCAGAAGATGGTGGGCTTATCCGGTGAGGAGCGGGCCCTGACCCCTTGGAAGCAGTCCTTTGGAAGGCGCCTCCCATGGTTATGCGTAAACCTCCTCACAGCTTGTCTCGCGGGAGCTGTGGTGGGTTTATATGAGGACACTGTGGCCCAGTTTGCAGTGCTCGCTATTTTCCTGCCAATCATTGCCGGCCAAGGTGGAAATGCAGGGATGCAAACAGTAACCATCATTATCCGCGATATGGCGCTAGGAGAATTATCTCCTGGTGATGGACGGAAAGCCTTACTTAAGGAACTTTTACTGGGTTTGGTGATCGGGCTTATCATCGGCCTTATTGTAGGCGTTGTGGGGTATCTAATTGGCCCCATTTTCTCAACGGATGTGGACATTGGCTGGAAGCTCGGGCTGGTAGCGGGATCAGCCATGATGTTAAATCTGGTGGCTGCCGCGATGTTTGGTGTGCTGATTCCTTTTGCGTTGAAATTCTTCCGTCTCGACCCAGCCTTAGCCTCGAGCATCCTTATCACAACAGTAACAGATGTTGCCGGGTTCTTCTTCCTGCTTGCCTTGGCAAAGTGGCTTCTGGTCGGATAGAAGCTTGACCCTCTGCCTGCCTCTGCACAATCTCCGTCCATGAAATATCGGGCCCAAATATTAATTTTTGCCATCATTACCATTCTGGCTGGAGTTCTGCCCGCCTCGGCCGCCGACAAAGATAAGCCTGTACTCACGGTTGATAAAAACAGTTCGGCAGTCGTAAAAACTCAAGCAATCAAGGATTCAATAAAGCAGGCGCCCTGGGTGCAAACCCTTGAAGATAACTTGGGCCAAAAAATACTCGGAATATCCGCATGGCAATACCTGGCCGCCTTCTTGGCCATTCTTGCGGGCCTTGTCCTTAAGCGGATTATTCTCAGTTACATTCAGAAAAAGGTGGAATTTTACGTTAGCAAGACAGAAGCGGAATGGGACGACGAACTCTTTAACGCGATAATCAAGCCCGTCAATGCCTTTGTCATGATAGGAGCAGTTCATGTTGCTGCATTCCTGATTATATTTAATCTGGAAAACTTCCCGACTGAATTAATTGGCAAAAGCTACTCAATCTTCCTTGGATTGTGTGTCATTTGGCTAGTGTACCGTCTTGTTGATGTCGCCGCTCATTATGTGGATGAACTTTTATCAAAAGCTGACGAAGGGTTGCGTGGTCAGTTTACACCCTTAATCAGGCGGGCCCTCCGCATTCTGGTGGTCATAGTGGGGTCACTCACTATTCTAGCGACTATTGGAATTAATATAACCAGCCTGGTTGCCTTAGGTGGTGTGCTCAGTTTAGCTTTCGCTATGGGGTCTCAGGATTCAGTGGCTAACCTGGTTGGCACTCTCAATATTCTCACCGACCGACCGTATAAAGTTGGTGACTGGATCACAGTTGGCGGCACGATTGACGGCGATGTCGAAGAGATCGGCTTTCGCTCCACGAAGATCCGAATGTTTGATAAAACTTTGATGAGTGTACCGAACGGAAAACTGGCTGGCGAAACCATCAAAAACTGGTCCCGCATGCCAAAGCGTAGAATTAAAATGACCCTTGGACTATCCTACGATACCTCAGCAAGCCAGATGAGAGAAGCGCTAAAGGATATAGAGAAAATCCTGGAAGAAGACGAAGGGGTGGACCAGGAATATAAACTGGTGCAGTTCACAGATTACGGAGCCAGTTCTCTTGACGTGTTCTTGTATTACTTCAGCAAAAGCACAGTGTGGAAGGAGTATTTGGATACTCGTGAGCGGGTGAATTTAAAGATAATGGATAAAGTGGAAGAATTGGGGTTAGAGTTTGCGTTCCCGACCCAAACCCTGCATCTGAAAGGTGACAGCTTGGGGAACTTAAAAGAGATGAGCTAATTAACTGGCTAACATACTTAACTTCTATAAAGTCAAACCCATGCCAAGAATCAAAATAATAACTGCAAATATTATGAGAGCATTGCTTGCGGCTATATTACTTTCAGGCACCCTCCTGAATGCAGCCGACAAAAAGTCTGAAAGAACATTTAATGATGCCGCCAAAGAACTAATCACAAAAGTCAGAGCATTAGTATCTGAAGACCGCACAAAGGCATTTAACCAATACGCCAAGGGAGCTCAGGAGTTAGCGAAAGAATTCCCGGAAGAAGTGGGGCCGCTCATGATGATGACTGAAGCCAGTGGGCTCGTGCAGGACAAGAAGCTCTCCGCAGATCTGGCCGTAAAGGCAGAAAATGGCGTGCTAAAAATCCTCAAAAAGGATCCTAAGAATTCAGGCGCCAATGCTGCTTTAATGCGTATCGCCGGCAGCGCAAAACCAGAAAAGGCTAAAGCCTTACTCAAGCAAATTGCTGAAAACGGGCCGCCTCGTGAAGCTGCTGCTGCCAAAGGCCAGTTAACCAAAATGGAAGCTCTTGGGAAACCCGTGGACATTTCATTTAAGTCTTTGGATGGCAGAGTTGTTGATATCAACAAATTAAAGGGCAAGGTTGTCTTGATTGATTTTTGGGCAACATGGTGCGGTCCCTGCGTCGCTGAATTGCCTAATGTTAAGAAGACGTACGCTAAATTTCACGAGAAAGGTTTTGAGATAATTGGAATCTCCCTGGACCAATCCCGAGACAAGTTGTCCAAATTTGTTGAAAAAGAAAAAATGCCGTGGCCTCAACACTTTGATGGCCAAGGCTGGAAAAATGAGTATGCAGTAAAATATGGCATTCAAGGCATACCCGCAATGTGGCTGATAGATAAAAAAGGCAACCTGGTGGACATGAAGGCTCGGGGGGGACTTGACGGAAAGGTCGAGAAGTTGCTCGCTGAATAATTCTAGCAGCCCAGTTCCTCAGAAAATATTTGTTCGCCTTTGCGCTTGCCAACCTGCGGTCCAAAAGCCAATGTCCGACTTTTCCTGATGCCAAAAGAAGAACCCATACAGTTAGAAGGCACCATTTCACAGGTGATGCCCGGCACAATGTTCAAGGTAAAATTACCCAACGGACATGAAGTGCTTGCGCATATATCAGGAAAAATGCGCAAGAACTGGATCAGGATTGCTGAAGGGGATACAGTGAAAGTGGAGATGTCACCATACGATCTTTCAAAGGCACGCATCATTTATCGCGCCCGCTAACAATAACCGACCTCACCATCACCCGGAACGAATAGCTCGAACGTCGGGATTTTGATTACTACTCGCTCCCCCTCCAAGGTAACGCCCAAGTAACTGCCTTGAACGACAGCTTTTTTTGCCCGGATTATATGGTGGCTATTATAACTGAAGCTCTGGCCCGGGCTAAGGATTGGAAACTCACCTACAACCCCATCGCCTTCCACAGCTGTTACCTCGCCTGAAGATTCCTCAACAACCCACTTGCGGCCCCGGATTGCAACCGTTTCAGCCCCTTCATTGAGAATACTAATGTAATAGGCAAAACAATGAGGCTTGTCCGGAGGAGTTAAAACCTCGGCCTGATATTCCAACCGATCAATGGTAACTTTTATCTGACACGAACCAGCATCCACTCCTTGGGCTTAACTAAAAGAACGGCAAGGATCAATCCAATCTCGACTAAAGGGCAGATTTTTTCTATAAATAAGCATGCGAGTACAATTCTGTGGAGCAACGCGCACCACCACCGGCTCCATGTTCCTTCTCGAGGTTAACGACCAACGTATCCTTCTTGAATGTGGCCTCTATCAGGGAAAACGCTCCGAATCCATTGATCGAAACAAGAATTTCCCTTTTGACCCAGGGCAGATTGACTTGGCTATCCTAAGCCACTCGCACATCGATCACTGCGGGAACTTTCCAAATCTGGTAAAGCAGGGCTTTAAGGGAAATATATTTTGCACTCACGCCACCAGGGATCTTGCCGGCATTATGCTGGAGGACTCTGCACGCATCCAGGAGCACGACGCAGAATATATTTCCCGTAAACGAGAAAAAAAGGGACAGCCCCCCGTGCAGGCATTGTATTCCATAGAGGATGCCGCCAAGGCCATTCGTCAATTTGTATCCCTTAACTACGACCGCCCCATGCAGATTACTGATGGCGTGTCGCTTACTTTTCATGATGCGGGCCATATCCTAGGCTCAGCTCAGGTGGTTCTCGACATCAAGGAAGATGGACGTGAGATGCGTTATTTATTTACCGGAGATGTCGGCCGTGGCGGTCACGCCATCCTCCGGGACCCTCAGCCGATTGAAGACGTGGATGTATTGCATATTGAAAGCACCTACGGGAACCGCCTTCACGGCGACCGTGACATGTCCATTGTAGAAATTGCCAAGGGCATAATTGAAACAGCTCATCGTGGCGGAAAAATTATTATACCTGCATTCTCAGTGGGCCGAACCCAATTGGTCGTATATACACTGCATCAACTACACGAAAGCGGCGATCTGCCAGATATTCCGATTTTTGTGGACAGCCCGCTCAGCGTTAACGCCACTGAGGTGTTCCGCCTTCATCCTGAATGCTTCAATGAATCGATCTATTCTTTCCTGCGGGAAAAAGACAATCCATTTGGAATGGAGAACTTACAATACATCCGCCAAGTCTCACGCTCCATTCAGTTAAATCAATTAAAGGGGCCTGCTATTATTATTAGTTCTTCAGGTATGTGCGAAGGTGGACGCATCCGGCATCATCTCAAAAACAATATTGAAAACCCGAATAATCTGGTTCTATTCGTAGGCTACTGTGCTCAACACACACTTGGCTCCCGTATCGCAAACGGCGATTCACCCGTGAATATCTTTGGCGACCCCTATGAGGTTAAGGCGCAAGTAGCCCGGCACGATGCTTTTTCAGGACACGCGGACCGTGACGAGTTGGTTTCACACGTCGAAGCAAGCAGTGGAGCAATGAAAGATATCTATGTTGTCCACGGGGAAGAAGAGAGCGCTCTGGCGTTTGGAAAAACCCTGCAATCACTCAAGCCAAAAGCCCGGGTAACCGTCCCGGTTTTAAATCAGAAATTGGACGTGCTCTATTGACAAGAAAAGGTTGCAGGACGCACATGCAGTCATTCACCATTAACTAATCAATGCATCAAAATGCCGCGAATCATGGCTTGTTCACGGGTAGCGCTTCGGCAGCCCTGGCGGCAACCCTAGTTATACACGCTTCGATTATTGCGGGAGTCGTATGGGGGGGATGGTTAGATGTTGCCAGGATAACTCCCGCCGCAAAACCCGAACATCGACTGATCACAGTTAACCTTTCTACTAAACCTCCAAAGAAAAGTCGCGAGCCAGAAAATCAGTTTGTTCCGGTAAGCCCAGAAACTCGAACCAAGGAGCGCCCTAAAAAGAGGACTCCTTATTATTCCAATGCCAACTCAATTGCCTCAAACCCAAATCCTCCTGAGAAAGCACGAGATACGCCACGTATCAAGGAAGGTGTTGCCATGGCTCCAGGAAGTTTCAATAGCCCAACACCTGCACCTACTGCGCTAAGAGCTGCAAGGAGCCAGCCTAACCTTAGTCCCTCTGGAGCATCAGCAAAAGCTAAACCAACGTTGCTAAAGCCAAACTTTGATTCATTCAAACCCGCTTCAATCACCGGAAAGCAAACAAGCCCCATAAACCCCATCAGTTCTGAGAAAAACAGCATTCCGCTTCCTGCAACCAAGCAAAAACAAAACACCTCACTACTCCCCAATCTTCCAGAAGGCCCTGAAGCCCCTACACTTCAGGAAGCAAAAGCTGGCTTGGGAAACCGTAGCATGAAGCAGGCAGGGGGAGTTGCTCGCCAAGGACCTGCAGCCTTGGATGTCCGCCTCACCGGCTATGGTGATTATGACGCTCGGTTCTTCGCAGCGATCAGTATTGCTTGGCGCAAGCAAATTAAAAATCGAACCTGGTCTCCTAGCCAAGTTATTGTAGACTTCAGCCTGTTTCATGACGGTAGAATTGAAGACCTAACTGTGCGGGAAACCAAATCGGCCACTATCCTTCAATACTTCTGCCGAGAAGCAATTCAGCAACCTGCCCCTTTTGAGCCATGGACCGAGGCCATGCGTAAAGAGTTAGGCAATGGCCCCAGACGCTGCAGAATCACCTTTAATTACCTAGTCCGATGATTTTTCTACGAACCTGTCTCTTGACGAGTTTCACCCTATTTTTATTCAGCGCCCCCCCAACCTATGCTGAAGGCACTGGCCAACAAACGACCACAGGCGCAGAGACACACACCACTCCACCGCCATCGACGATGAAAAATACGATAATAGGCGTGTTAATTTTTACCTCAATGGTAAGCCTTTTCCTTATCGTTGAACGGAGCCTGGTCCTTCGCCATGAGGCGGTAATCCCTGGTCGCCTGATCGAACTACAAGGAGCCTGTTCTACTCAGGATGAAATATTATCGCTCCGCGTAGCTGCCAATGAAACTCATTCCCCTTATGGGCATTTGATCAGTTGTGCAATTGATCACCTTCATCTGCCTAGAGGCGAAAACATGGAACTGCTACAAACCCGCGCGCGGGTTGAAATCTCCAAGATGGAGCGCGGGATTGTGATACTTGAAATTATAACAGGAATAGCCCCCCTCCTGGGCCTTGTCGGAACCATCTTTGGATTAATCACACTTTTCCAGGGAATGGGAGTGGAGGCGACCGCCGAACAAACGGCCCTATTCTCCGAAGGAATTAGCATCGCTCTAAAGGCAACATTATTGGGCCTCGTGGTGGCCATTCCCTCCCTAATTGGCTGGAGCTATTTCAACAGAAAAGTTGAAGCTCTATCGATTGAGATGGAAAATTTGTGCGACCAATTTCTTCGCAGCCAATATTTACGCGCCGATTAACATGCAGTTTCGCGCCAACAAAAAAAGGACGGCCCCTTCGGTTATTATCGTTTCACTGATCGACGTGCTAATGGTTGTGTTGATCTTTCTCGTTGTTACAACCACATTCAAAGAAAGAATTCCAGCCCTTGACATGACACTCCCCACATCAAAACATGCAGGGAGTTCCGTAGCTGAATCAGAAAAACCTCTCTTGGTACGTATCGGAAAAACCGCCCCCTACCTGCGCCTCAACAATAAATCTGTTACTGCATCTGAGCTGCACTCTGAATTTTCACTTCGAGTAATAAACAAGCCTTCAATCAACCTGATAATCCAGGCAGACGAAAACGCCCCTTTCGGGGAGGTTGTAAATGTTAGAGACATTGCCCAGGAAGTTGGTATCACCAATATCCATGCTCAGGTCAATTTACCTGAACGGCGTTAAACCTACTTCTTCCGGACAGACTTCTTCTTGCTCTGAACCCTTGAGCGCACCTTTAGTCTTAAAGCATTCAGATTTATAAAGCCTGTTGCATCATCTTGATTATAGGATTCGGTCGGGTCCGCTTCCATTGTGGCAATATCAGGATTGTAGAGGCTTAAGGAGGACTTTCGGCCCGCGGTATAAAGCCCTCCCTTGTATAACTTTAACCGAACGGTCCCGCTCACCATTTTTTGCGTCTCAGAGACAAGTGCCTGTAACGCTTCTCTTTCAGGCGCATACCAAAAACCGTTATAGACCAGCTCCGAATATTTCGGGATTAATGAATCCCGGATATGCATTACCTCCCGGTCCATGGTTATACTTTCCATTTGGCGATGCCCGAAATGAAGGATAGTTCCTCCTGGCGTTTCGTACACCCCCCTGCTCTTCATGCCCACAAACCGATTTTCCACGATATCAACCCTGCCTATACCGTGTTTGCCTCCCAATTTATTTAACTTTTTCATCACCCCCAAAGGAGTCAGTTGCCGTCCGTTTACAGCTACACAATTTCCTTTTTCAAAGTCTAAGTTTACATACTCTGGCTTATCAGGTGCTTGCTCAGGGGCAACTGATAGTTTGAACATGCCATTATTTTTGGGGCTAAACGCGTCGAACCACGTGTCCTCCAGTATACCGGCTTCATAGGAGATATGTAACAAGTTCCGGTCCATGCTGTAGGGCTTACTTGCGCTGGCCTCCACATCAACTCCCTGAGCCCTGCAATACTGAATCATCTCTTTACGACCGGGGAATTGGGCGCGAAACTCCTCCATTCTCCAGGGCGCGATTATCTCGACTTCAGGGGCAAGGGCTGCAGCCGTTAACTCAAAACGAACCTGATCATTACCTTTACCCGTTGCGCCGTGGGCAATTGCATGCGCTTTTTCTCTCTTGGCAATCTCAACCATACGTTTGGCAATCAAGGGGCGGGCGATGCTGGTTCCCAAATAATATTGATCCTCGTAGATGGCTCCGGCCTGGATCATTGGAAAAATAAAATCAGAAGCGAACTCTTCGCGGAGATCATCGATATACATCTTTGAAGCCCCCGTCTTCTTTGCCTTTTTATCCAACCCCTTCAGCTCTTCCTCTTGCCCGACATCCGCACAGAATGCAATTATCTGCGCATCATATTTTTCCTTCAGCCAAGTCAATAAAACCGACGTGTCCAAACCCCCAGAATAAGCGAGAACAATTTTCATCTTATAATTCAAATCTTGTGGCAAAACATGGCATCACGCAGCTTAGGCTCAAACCACGTGCTCTTGGGAGGCATGATACCATCAGAATCTGCAATCTCCATCAAATCTTCAATACTGGTCGGATACAGGGAAAACGCGCATACGCTCTCGCCCTCATCGACCATTTTCTCCAACTCTGCCGTTCCCCGTATTCCTCCCACAAATTCTATTTGAGTGCTTGTGCGTGGATCGTTAATGCCAAGCATCGGTCCTAAAACATGATTTTGCAACAAGGCAACATCCAGTTCATCTGCCGGAGTCGCTGCTCTTGTCATATCCTTTTTAAAGGTCAACGCCTTCCATTGACCATCCATATACAGGCAAATTTCATTTTTTCCACCACAGATGCCCCCTTCACTTTCATTGATATCAAAAACATTCCCAAGTTGTTCGAGGAATGTTTGCGGGGTAATCCCGTTTAATGTCTTAACGGCACGGTTGTAGGCAAGAATTTGCATCTGATCATGAGGAAATATTACGCTTAAAAACCGGCTGCTTTGGCCCGCCCCTTGCCTCGATGCATTTACTCGAGATGCAGCCGCGCTGCGATGATGACCATCGGCGATATACAAGAAATCGACCTTCTCAAATTGCTCTTTCAGAAAATCCACTTCTTCCTTTGATCCCAAAACCCAGGAAGTATGTCGCACTCCGTCAACCGCCTCAAAGTCAACGTCTGGGTCATTATTGCAGGCACTCTCAACGAACGCATCAATTTCTGCCATGGCCCGATACGTCAAAAAAACTGGCCCCGTCTGGGAACTTAACGATTCGATATGATTTACGCGGTCATCCTCCTTGGCAGGTCTGGTATATTCATGCTTCTTAATGATGCCTGAATCGTATTCTTCGCAGCTTGCAACTGCCACCACGCCAACTTGCTTGTGCCCAGCCATGACCTGTTGGTAAAGATAGTAGCAGGGGGATGAATCTTCGAGCAAGATGCCTTGCTCTTGAAGAAATCTGAAATTTTCAGCCCCTTTTGCGTATACAGCAGGCGAATGGACATCTATTCCGGGTTCTAAATCTATTTCCGGCTTGCTCACGCGGAGAAAGCTATGAGGCTTATCCTTTGCCAGCTCCTTGGCTTCCTCGCTATTC
>Ga0208766_1001031_pt1 | contig 15207 bp, 21 predicted proteins | sample ETN01SmetaG_3_FD_185792 | JGI IMG/M metagenome (GOLD analysis project Ga0208766, IMG submission 185792) | Marine microbial and viral communities from oxygen minimum zone, Eastern Pacific Ocean - ETNP2014F12-01SV263 (SPAdes) (version 2) | ecosystem: Environmental > Aquatic > Marine > Oceanic ... | reverse complement strand
GAAGCATTCAAGTTGCGGGGTGCACGGACTTGATTAATTGCAAGCACATAATCGGTCAGTTATCATATTTATTAAAAATAATGTTGGGACCAGAATTTGAAGTTCCACGCGATACGTTCCGTGTGGTGATGATTAATTCAAATTTTAGTTTGAATTGGAATATTAATTTGATCGAGACGTGCGATCATTTTGAAAAATACCCCGATGTATTTAAAGTTTCATTTGAACCGGATAGATATTCAGCTGTTAAAATTAAATTTAAACCAGCGGACGACATGAAAGAAATCACGGTGAGTATTTTTGGGACGGGTAAAATTATCATAACTGGCGCGGAGACCCTGAAAGAAATCGCATTCGCCTACAATATCATTAATCAGCACATCAATACGAATGATTCTATTCGAATTTCTCGGGTACAATCCGATAAGATTGATATATTTGATATAGCTTCAGGACGAGACGTGAACTCGACGATCGTGGGAGCAAAAAAAATGGGGATAAAATCGTGGAAAAACACCACCCAAAATAGAGAAATAAATTTCTAATGTAATATTAATAATAATGAGTCAACGCATGGGCATGGCCGATGGCCGTAATTTTACTGTCAACTCAGCGAGTGGTCTGTATAACAATTACCTGATGGAGAAGAATGGTGTAGCTGTCGTGGATAACTACTCTTATCGCAAATTGCTCCAATCCAAGGGACCCGCCTTGGTTGAAGAAACGCAAAAGACACAGACGACCGAGGGTGGGAAGGCGGACAAGCCACTCGTCGATACGCGTAACATTTACTAATCACGGAAAATAACAATAAATTTTATCTATATATTGTTCTAGAGAATGGAAAATCAGTGTGCTATATGTCTGAATGAGGTAAGATGTACTCGCCACAACCCACCGATTCGGTGTGGACATATATTTCATTCACATTGTCTAGAACAGTGGAAGGCAAAAGGTAAACAGACCTGCCCGATCTGTAGGAAAATATTCGACGGCGCGAATTTTAAAGTGATGGTCACGGTGACAAATAATTTTGAGAATACGTCGAATACACACGAGATATCAGCTGGTGATCCACACATTTTTGATATTCTCGATATATTTTTTGACGTCGGTGATCAAACGGATTTAAACTCACTTCTTACCGACTTTGGGGTGAGTGTGTCCGACTTTGATCCCTCTATCTTTAACGCAGAAGGATGAACAGTATTTATCGTAGTTCAAACGCCCGTAATCCTTCGAAGCCTTCCTTGGATCGATGATGACATTCCCCTTTGCGTCGGTCAGAAGAGGTCCCGTCGCCCACCCCCTTTTGTGACTGAATACGTTACACTTAAATTTTAAAATTTTACCCGGTCGGGGTGACGTCGCCGTTCCACCTGCCTTTTTTACGCGCGCGAGTGGAACCTTAAAAAATTTGGCGATTTCTTCATACGTGTTTCCCTTCTTCGCCTTATATTCAACCGTGTTGTGCTGTTTATAAAAATGAAAATCACCCTGTTTAAAATATGTTCTCACACCAGGCGATAAGAACATCATGACTTTATAATACCCAGGTCTACATTTTGATTCGGCGCTTGAAATGTATACCTTTTTTGGATTATCCGCGACGACCATTTTAGGTAAAACCTTACAGCTCAGATATGAACTACCCGATGTGCTTAAGCCGGCCCGTTCGCCGGGTACGCTTTTGTAACTTCTCTTTTTTTCATAATCTCCGACGGCGTACGCGTAACAATTATTATTATTTATTCCGATAGCTCTTCCCCACATGACCTGTGTGAATTTTGGTTCTGATCCACTGACTGGTAATCGCTTCGGTGGCATACTAATAATATTTGAGAAAAAAATATTATTAATATATAAATGATTAGTGGTATAGTGAATGCCAGAAAGGCCCAAGACGCCTTGACCGAACTCCTCACCTTCGTGCTCGTGATTCTCATCAGCACCTTCGTCCTTCGATTCCTCTGGAACCGATCCCTCGTCAAGCACATCACCGTGCTCAAGAAGCTCGACACATTCCTCGATGCTTTCATCCTTTCCCTCGCGCTCGCTGTTGTTCGAGGTATCTAAACCTCTTTGTAACCCCGGATGGTTTCACCATCTGATGTGCGCGTCATTTGTGGAAACGCTTTGATTCCATCACACTGTTCTTTTTCACAGTTGACATATTTGTGCGAAATGCCCTTCTTGTCTAAATATTTCAACTGCTTCACAGTATATCCACACCAATTTGTCCCGTACACGATATAATCAACATCTCCAGACTGTTTACGAGACGACCGTTGCATACTAGATAAAATAACGACGACGACGACCATCGCGGCGAGCAAAATGACTTTTTTGCGTGTGAACTTCATATACTTATTTTAAATATTTTTTTTTCAGTGACTCGCAAATAGCAGATACTGTTTTACCTTCTGTGTTTATACCCACTTTCTTGGCGATCGCGACGATTTCACTCTTTTTATACGACGTACACTTTTTCGTACCAACTTTTACGTACCCCTTCTTAGACATCGTGAACAAGGGTTTCGCGGACTTCACGGGTTTCGCGGACTTCACGGGTTTCGTGGATTTCACGGGTTTCGTGGATTTCACGGGTTTCGTGGATTTCACGGACTTCACGGGTTTCGTGGATTTCACGGGTGTCGTAGACGTTGTTTTAGGTATGTTGAATTTCGATACCCTCGGGCGAGAGATAGCTTTTGGAGTTGGAATCATAGATAAAGCCTTCCCCAATTTCTTACCACTTCTAGTGAATGGACTAAAAAATTTATCACTGAATATAGCTTTAAAATCCTTTAATCTATGAATCACAGTCCCTCTCAACCTGAAATTCTTGATCATATCCGTTTCATGTCCTAAATAACGCGGTGGGAATATCCTCGAAATGAAATCGGTCGCCTCTTTCAGGGTAACAGAAAGCTTTGGATCCGCTATAATCGACAGGTATAACGCATTCAAAAACAAATGAGTATCATACATTGGATCTGACCTACGAAAAATACCATGGTCTTCTCGAAGGTGGGGTATTTCATGATCATCTACAATCTTATTTGGGAGACCGTCCATGGTGGAGAATCCAAAATCTGATATAAGGGTTGATATACCGATGTGATCTATGTCGTACTCTCGTCCGTGAATTTTATATATATCAAACCCACCTGTAACCTGTCCCGTATTTACTAAGATATTATCTAAATGTAAATCATGATGTCTAATTGTTGGGTGGTCTACCTTAATTCTGTATAAATTATAAAGAACTTCCACGATGATAGTTCTGATATGAATAGGTCTCAGCGAATTTTTCTTAGCCTTCAGGAATTTTTTTAAGGTATCTGAGTTCGCATATTCCATATACAATATGTCATCTCTTCGAAGACTACATTGTTCACGCGCATACATTCGTACACCACCATACTCCCTGAGTATTTTTCCCATGATATACTCGGATTTCGTACTTCCGTGTTCGGCTAATTTTATTGCGACGGGTTTTTTACATGCTTTATCGGCACACCCGTGGAACACCGTCCCGTACGCACCTTTACCAATCTTCGTGAGACCTAATCGAGTTTTAACCGCGCGCGTGATAGATAAGCTTGCCTTTTTATCGGTAACGATTTTTCTAAATAATTTTTCTGGGTTACACCCTCTTGATTTTAAAAGTTTAATTACATCTTTTCCTATACTCGATTGTTCCGTCGGTGTGATTACTTTATTTGCTTTCCTGGTCAGCGATTCCACAGTATCCCTGTGTTTAGCTGATCTAGCATCCATTATATTATAATTATATTTTATTCGTCAACTTCTTCTTCGTAGTATTCTTCTTCGGCGCCATCGTCGGTGGCTGGAGTGTCATCGACGAGACCCTGAAACGCAAACTTTGGGAGCTTGCTTGAAGCCTGGAGTAGCACCTGCGAGAGACGAAGGCTCACACCAAACTTGTTATCGATGAACCAAATACTGGCGATGTTGATGATACACATGCAACGCTGCGACTTTTCGATCGTGTCGACAGAGACGAGTTCCTTCGACGCACTGTAGGCTTCAGCCATGAACTCACCGGAGGGCTTCGTGGCGACCTTCAGCTTGATGGTGTCAGGGTACTCATCTTTTCCAGGACGCACAATCGGCTTGTATAGAGCCTCCTTGATAACCTCAAGGTTATATTCCTTGCCGAGCCATTCCTTCGCGTTTTCAGCGACGGTTTGGATGATTCGGGCATCGAACTCTCGAAGCTTTTCGGCGATCGCCACGGCTTCCTCATTATCCGGATCAATCGAAAGGTCAAGCGAATACGAGGTCTTGTTAGTAGCTTCGTCGGTGAAGGCGCTCAGTCCAAACGGGCTGCGCATGAATGGAAGTTGCATGTAGAATTTGTTTTTGCCGTCCTTGGCGTTGATGTAGACTGTTCGGTTACCGATCTTCCCCTTCTTCAAATTTGAAAGGGTCAGGGAGTTAGCATCGAAATCTTTGGCGAGTTGAATCATGTTGGACGACATTGTGGTTTTTATATTTTCTTATAGACCATAAGCTTTAAGTCATTTTTTTTCTTGATATATCATAACTAACATCATGGGTCTCTTCAAAGATTGTGGATGTGGATGCGGTGGTGCTCGTCAGCAGGAGAAATTTGTCACGTCGATCATGTCGGCGTTGACCTTTTTCATCGTCTCTAATCCAGAGACTTACAGATTAACTAGAAGTGTTTTTGGTAAGTGGGTCAGTGGACCAACAGGGTGTGCGTCGACCTCTGGACTCGCGCTTCACGCCATCGTCTTCATGCTCGTTGTCTGGTGCATGATGAATACAAAGAAAGAGGGCTACGCGGTCGAAGATAAGCCAGCGCGTATAATCGTTGATGGACAGGACGTCGGTCCAGCGCCAAAAGTTATTACACTTAATGTGGACGCGTCGGCGAAGAAACCACCAAAGATGGTCGACATGCAAACAGCGGTACCAGGGTTTTCTGAGGAGCAATTTGGTCTCTTGGATTCTGGTTTGAATCTCGGATCTATGGACATTGCCGAGGAAATCGACGCTCCAGGCACAACGTGTGGGTGCGACAACGGACAAACTGTGACTATTTCCTAAAAATCGTCATCAAATTGAATTTCACCCACATCATCACCCATCTTCCCGTAATCACCCACGCGCTTTTCAAAAAAATTCGTTTTTCCATCCAAGCTTATGTTTTCCATGAACTCGAATGGATTTGAACTGTTCCAAATTTTAGCGCGCCCGATTTGTTTCAATAATCGATCAGATACGTATTCGATATACTCAGACATCTTTTCAGATGACATGCCGATCAGGCTGCACGGCAGAGAATCGACGATAAAACTTTTTTCAATCTCGACGGCTTCGCGGATGATTTGATGAATTGTTTCGTCGTTTGGTTTGTTTTTGAGCATATTGAATAACTCGACCGCGAAATCAAGGTGTAAACCCTCGTCCCGACTGATCAATTCATTCGAGAAGCACAGCCCAGGTAAGAGACCCCTCTTTTTCAACCAGAAGATAGCACAGAATGAACCACTAAAGAAAATCCCCTCCACACACGCGAAGGCGAATAATCTCTCCGCGAAAGGTTTGGAATTATCGAACCATTTCATAGCCCATCGCGCTTTTCGTTCAATACACGGAATGGTCTGAATCGCTTCAAACAATTTTTTCTTTTCAACAGGATCTTTGATGTATTTGTCGATCAATTTACTATATGTTTCGCCGTGTACCATTTCGTTATGCATTTGATACGCGTAGAAGCTTCTCGCCTCCGTATACTGCACTTCGCTTCCGAAATTGTCTTCAAGATTTTCGAAAACGATTCCATCCGATCCAGCGAAAAAGGCTAAGATCATCTTGATAAAATGTTGTTCATTTTCACTCAACGCGACCCAATCGTCCATGTCCTTCGAAAGATCGACCTCCTCCGCGGTCCAATTTGACATTTGAGCCTTTTTGTAGAGCGCCCATAAATTCTCATGTTTGAGCGGGAATACAGTGAAACGGTTTAACGTCGGGAGAAGCATTGGCTCCGCGTCGTCGATGTAATCTTGAAAATCAAAAAAAGAACCAATTAATGTATCATTCAATAAAATTTGAGGGTAATTCGTAACAAGTTTTCCACACTTTTTCGATAATTCATCTTTTGCGACCATGGTTTTTTTATAATCCAACCCCAATTCCTTACAAAGCGTTTCTGCGTGGTCGCAGTAAGTACATCCCTCCTTTGATAAAATTTCGAACCCCATCTGTGTAATATTCTAATTTTATTTTTGTCCTGAATCTTTAAATTACATGACGATCGAATTTTCCGAAATTCAACCCGGCGATATAGTTCAAGTACTCGCGAATATAGACGATGTAGACGATGAAATGTATGCGATTACGCGCGATCACTTTACGGACTATATAGTTATAAACTACTTTGCCGACACGAATATGAGCTATAAGGGCGCCCCTGTGTATGAGTTGGAAGATAAAGAAGAACTGGCTCAGCCGGAGAATCTTTTGACACATTATCCAGGAAGCGGTAGTCCTTTCATAAATCTTGAAGACAATCTATATTATAGGAACGAACCAGGCTACGATAGTGGTTTGGAGAGTGTTATACTTCACGATTCGTCCGACGATGAAGATCTTGAAGATTTCATCGTTGGTGATGACGAGATCGATGGCATTGTCATACCACCGCGCGACGCCAGAGCGATCGATAAGGAATGGAATGAGTGGGAGCCGACAAGCCCTGGCGCGAAGCGATACAAGGAAACGGTCAATACGATCGAAGAATTCGCGAGACATCAGGCTGCTGAAAATAACTTTTAAATTAACGCTTTTTAAAAAAGATGAGCCATATTACGACGATTCCAAGTATGTAAAGTATCATTTAACTTAAAGCAGAAAATAATCATGGATCGCCTAAGTGCGCCAACATGACTTCAAAAAAACATGGGACAAAGACATGCAAGAATTGACAGCGAGCATCTGGTCCGACGTGGACCGCTTATTGAACAAACCAACTTTAAAAAAGTCAATTAATATCCATATATGCAATTTATGTAAAGGAATCAAGGTAGTAACACCGAGCGGCGTACCGACGTGTACAAAGTGTGGTGTTGTAGATATACATTATATAGACGATACTGCCGAATGGCGGAGTCATGTAGATGAGCGGGGTATGGTAGATGATCCGGCGAGATGCGGTGCTCCGAACGCGAATCCGGAGTTATTCTCCGATCAATGGGGCAAGGGCACCGTCATCGCTACAAAATTTAGTTCGACCTACGAAGACAAGAGAATGTCGAAGATCAATTTTCATCAGAGTATGAATTATAAAGATCGATCGCTATTTCACGCTTACAAAGACATCGACGAGGCATGTCTAAATCTTCCAGGGAGTGTTCTTCAAGACGCAAAGTTTATGTATCGTAAATTTAATGTTGAAAAATTAACTAGGGGTGCGGTGAGGACTGGGATTAAAGCGAACTGTGTTTTATACGCGTGTAGACTCGCAAAAATTCCTAGGACGACGAAGGAGATCGCCGACATGTTCAATATTCAGAGCAAAGATATTAGTCGGACTACACAAATATTCAAAGACACGTTATTAGGAACGACGAAGAAGAATTATATCACAAAACCACATAATGTTTTACAAAGATTACTTAATTCATTTGAAGTCACGAGAGATGAACGTCTCAAATGTAATCAAACGTGTGTTAAACTTGAAAAGTGTACGGAACTCATGAGTAAAACACCGACCTCCGTCGCGACTGTGGTGATATGTATTATTTTGAAATCAAAAATACCAAAGTCGACCGTGGCGGAGAGATGCTCCGTATCGATACCAACGATCAATAAAATAGAAAATATCATAATGCGCTATTTAGAGAAATAATTTAATAAAGATGTATAGTATGGTTTTGAAGTTATTCTTATCAACACCTTGTTACGGTGGATTATGCCTTGAAAAGTACATGACGAGCCTAATCAAGCTTCAACTCGCGATGATTCGGAAAAATGTTCAGCTCATGATAGATACGACTGAAAATGAGTCGCTCGTACACAGGGCTCGGAACGTCGCTGTGGGTCGTTTCATGCAAAAGACCGATGCGGACTACTTTCTTTTTGTAGATGCAGACGTCGACTTCGACGCCGAATCGGTGATTCGGCTACTCGATTCGGGGCATGATCTTTCGTGTGCGATATATCCTAAGAAGGTCGTCATGTGGGACCAAGCGAAACACGCCGTCGAAAACGGCGACGATCGTAACCTCGAGATGATCTCTTCGAGTCTCGTCGCCAACATAGGCGCGCATAAGCGAACGGTCGAAAATGGTTTCGTGGAGGTGCTCGATGGTCCTACAGGATTCATGATGATCAAACGATCCGTGTTTGAAGAGATGGAAAAGAAGTTCCCCGACCTAATGTGTAAAAATGATCATCAGAATCGAGATTTCGATGATTATTGCGCGCTCTTCGATTGTATGATAGACCCGGTGTCTCGTAGATACTTGAGTGAAGATTATGCGTTTTGTCGAAGATATCAACAGATAGGCGGAAAAATCTATGCAGATTGTTATACAACACTCGGTCACGTGGGCAATCTACCATTCGGTGGATGTCTAAACGACAGACTTAAAGTTTAAGAGTGTTTTAATTTAAAATGAAGATCACAGCATCTATCGTAAGATCAATCTCAAGTACGCGAATCAAAATTATATATAATAACCTTACATTTGATTCATGCAAACCACTCATCATCGAACACGTGTTCAACGAGATCCCAATACCCCACAAATCCGTCGATCGTTTAGTTAATCGTTTAGTCCATCGAGACGTAGACGCGTATGATTATAATCGAAATGATGTTTTAGAAGAACAGATATCAAGAGCTTAGAGAAATAAATAATATACATTGTAATGAAGCTATCAACTATAATTGTAAAGAGATCAGAAGCCGTTCACGTTAAAACGTTACACACTGTTTTGAAATTAAATTTGAAATGTATCCAAAAGGGGAGTGTTCAAAACGAAGTGGCATATGTAAACGATGATTCACACGACAAAGTTGCCGCTATTCAGAGTCATCTTAAAAGATCAGATCAAATTTTGTTTATAGATTTCGGTATTTCTATGGATGAAGGTTCTATTGATCAAGTTTTACAACTCGCGGACGGTGTCGGGTGTCTCGTATTTCCCGGTGTCAAGGAGGGTATCGATTGGGAAATGTTTAAACAGAAAATCAAGGATAAAGTCGATGAACCCGTGTCTCAAATGGGATTACATTTTGATACTCAAGTTGGAAATAAGGTAAAAGATGATTTTTATTCTGTCGTATCAACCTCCGCGAAATGTTGGGTCGTTTCGTCCAAACATATCACTCGGGCGATGAAAGATAAACGCTCGGGTACTTTGAAGCTACCATCGGTTCCTCAAACCATGTTTGAACGGATGAAGGAGAAAGGTGTTAAAATTCATGCGTATACAGCATCTAAGTTAACATTTACACACCCACATGAATGTATTTCAAATTTGCTCAACGCCGCGGGTGTGAAAGCAAATTAAGCAGGTTAAAGAAATAGCTCAAAATATTATACAAAGATGTCCGGAGTTCGGATACCTGTACAACGGGATGAACCCTTGTACAAGTATGCAATCGAGACGATGGAGGCAAACTGGGGTATAACCGGACGATATCCCGGGTGCCAACCGATTTCGATCGAGTACAAACATTTTGATACGCTCAAAAAATATGATTATGTGGTGTGCGAGAAGACGGATGGTGTGAGATACATGATGATAGCTTTAACTTTTGAAGGAAAGAAAGTGTGTGTTTTCATAAACCGCGCGCTTGACATGTTCAAGTGTCCGATTAATTTTAAAAAATCTGTATATAATTTGACGATAGTGGAGGGTGAATTATATGACGATCATTTTATGATTTACGATATTCTCACATCGTGTGGTATAATCGTTGGACATCACGATTTTCTCGAACGGCTACAGCAATGTGAAGATCTCATGGCGAAAGCTATTACAATGAAAAATGATACAGTTAAACTGAAAGTGAAGACCTTTCATATTTTAAAAGACTACGAACAATTTTTGAATGAATATTTACCTACAGTGTCGCAAGAGATTGACGGTCTCATATTTACACCTGTACATTGTCCTATAAAAACCGGGACCCACGAGTATATGTTTAAGTGGAAACCTCTGCATAAAAATACGATTGATTTTCAATTAAAATATGAACACGGTAAATGGCGAATGTACGTTCAAGAAAAGGGTAATTTGATATTTGAATCTGAAATCCCACCGGATAAAAATTTCGATTATTCGTTGCTTCAAGAAAACGCGATCGTTGAATGCGAATATAAACCGAACGATACGCCCATGTGGTGGAAGCCATTGATGCTTCGACCGGACAAGACGTATCCAAATAGTAGAAAAACGTTTTATAGAACACTCGTAAACATTAAGGAAGACATCGACATCAAGGACTTTCTAAAATGTACATGAGAATGTAGTAGTTGTCGACCGCGGGTAAATTTTTAATTTCAATAATATTTTCATCATCCTGCAAAACCCACCGATCTTCATATTTCGCGAGTGAAAAGTAATGGCCCCCGTTTTGAGCGCCTTTGTGAATCACACACGATTTTAAATTATACACCAATTCATTAAATATTAATCTATCTTCTAGTTCAATATTTGATTTTTTATCAAAAGATATAAACAAAACTTCGGGGAGTTTTGAAAATACGACTCTCGTCACAGCCGCGTTATATACGGTGCCTTCCTCGTCCTCGTAGTCGATGAGTGTATTCCAATCCATACTTTTTTTAATGAGTTCACTGATTTTACATACGGTGTCATTTATTGATAGGGTTTGAATACTAAACGGTACTTCCACAGTTGATTTGCCACCCGGCCAGATCGTTATTTGTTTGTGCGAACCATAAATACCGTTTTTTAACTCAGGATACGACCGCTCTAAAATATCGATAATACAAAAGAGCGCGTCTTGCGCGTCGTGTGGCTCGAGCATAGTAAATCTCTTAAACTGTTTTTGAAATTCATCGAGTAAAGGTTTTACATTTATCACACACGGTTCTTTAGTGTTGAAATAGTTTTTAACAAGCTCCGCGTATATTCTGGTAAATTCACATTCACCTGTATACTGATTCGTATAGATATACTTAGTTACAGGGTCACAATGTAAAAGACACTGCAGAGCAGAATTGAAATAGCACGTGTTTCCTAAGTTGGCGATTCCATGCATATTAATTTAACATTTATAAGAAAGTTAAAGATAGTACGCACTAGTTAGTAGATTACCATGAACGTTCAAAAGGTTTTTGAAACCATCCAACCGATCTTTGAAAAATATCAAAATGAAGAACACGTCGAGTTTGAAATGAGGCTCGGTAAGTTTAACTGTGGCGTTTTCGATACTGATGTCTCGAAAGAGAAATTTGAATTTATGATGGACGGTTTGAAAAAATATACAGGGTGGGAGAAAATCCTAACCACCAACGAGGAAGTGTATTATCGCGAAAACGATAATCTTAGAATTTCTATCGACGAGGACGCTGAGACTGAAAGGGTCATTCACAAGGAAACGATTCATAAAGAGAATTTTTCAAAATTGAAAAACACCCCTTATGATTTGAGGTTTAGTGTTTCGCGTGAAATTCCGGTCGAACAATACGAAGGGGAGATGGACAAGAAGAAGACGAAGGAGCGAACATCTTTTATTCGTAAGAATTTATCCATCGACCTTACAGTCGTAACTGGTGAAAGCGAAGATATGGATTCTGAAGAATCGATGACATATCAAGTTGAATTCGAAATCATCGATCCTAAGAAAGTAGAAGACGACGAAAAACTCTTCAACATCATCCACAAAGTTAAAGATTTATTTAATATGTTTAAATAATGAATACATTTAACGAATTTTGTCAAAACTTTTTTAGTATCGGTAGTATAATCTTGTCAGTAGGAAAAATACATGATTGCTTAAAGGAATCGCACTATTAATAAGAATAAAATGGACCGTCGAATGCTCATTAACTTTGTTGACAACCACGCGCGCGGAATGATCGCCAAACACCTCGCGAACGTCGAAATTTATCTCGCGAACCCAGTCGGAATCGGTGAGCACTCCGATGTCATGGAGGCGATTGAATTGGAACTCGATAACGTCGCGAAATACTCCGATCGTATCGAAGCCCTTCGAGGATACGTCAGGAACGCCGCAGAGATTCTTGATGAAACCCCGAATCGTAATAAAAATATCTGTAATAATTAAATATGGTTGAAGCTAAATGTAAACCGGGATCACTCGCCTCTACGATCTGTTGTTTGTGCTGTATGTATATTATGTATAGGCCAGCAGCCGCCGGTCGGGCGATGTTAAAATCCCAGGGAATTCCGGTCCCGTTAAATGTGACACTCATGATCTGTTGTCTATCGTGTTGTATGTCCTCGTTATCTATTAACGTAGCCGACTGTGGTCTTCAATATACAGGTCTTAAACATAGACTCGAGGTCGCGTTAGGTAAAAAAACGGAACAAGAAAAAGAGGAAGAAAAGAAGGAAGCGATTAAATCGATGTTAGCGGGTATGGCTGCCCGCGGGGGACCCAAAAGGATGTGACCTGAATAGAAATCGCGTTAGGTAAAAAGGAAGAATAAATAAAAATAAAAAAGCTTAAAGACAATTTTATATATCATATTAAATGGGTGTGATATATAAAATTACTAGCCCTTCAGGTAAAGTCTATGTAGGACAAACCAAAAATTATAAAAAAAGGATGGCAGAACATAAACGTAAGAATTCAACCTGTATTCTGGTGAAAAATGCCATACAAAAATATGGCGATAAAATGATCTATGAGAAAATAGAGGAGAACGTTCCCAATGAATTGTTGGGCGCGCGCGAAACTTTCTGGATCAAGAAGCTAAACTGTCTGACACCGAACGGGCTCAACTGTATTGAGGGTGGGGGTGTGGATCGCGAGGTATCGCAGTTCACTAAAGATAACATAGCCACCGGGGTGCGTCGTAGCGCTTGTGAAAGGAATGGATACGCGGGTACCGTCGAGGAGCAACCTCGCGGGTTTTACCCTAAAGTTAAGGTGCGCGGTAAATATGAATGTTTATCGGACGGACCGTGTACAACCAGAGACGAAGCCATTGAAATTTTGAACGAATATGCGAGAGACACCGAACACTTCGTCAAACCCGAGGGGTCGGCAAAATACGAGGCGAAAGGTTCTGTTTCTTTCGATGAGAGTGCGAAGAAATGGCAAGCGCGCGGTAAGGGAGGTAAATATTTGGGTGTATACGAAACCGAAGAAGAGGCTGAAAAAATACTCGAAAAATATTGGAAAGATCCTGAACATTTTGTCAGACCCGGTAAAATAATAAGAAAAAAAGGTACGGGTTGTGTTACTTTCGATAAGAGAGCGAAGAAATGGATGGCGCGCGGTAAGGGAGGTAAATATATTGGACAATACGAAACCAAGAAAGAGGCTGAATCTGCGCTAGATAAATATAACTCAAAAGAAATTGTCAGTTCTGTACACTTTAGCCGAGAACTCCCCATCCTGCCCTAACACAGACACACTCTCATTGCCATAGATTTCCTGACATCCAATGTCATCCATACAATCCCGATCACCGATCGTAAGTGGCAACGAGTATTGCTGATTTCCTGGGGTGACTGTATAATAATGGTATCTATCCCGTCTACCTCTCACCTCTCTAGAGTAGATCGGCAAAGTTTCATCGTCGCCGACGAGAACGCCTATTTGCTGTGTGTAGCCGGGTTTGTATTTTTTAATTGGCGCGTCTCTAAATTCACGCTCCACCGGCACTCTTACGGGAACCTCGACGCGTTTTAAGACGACTTGTGGCGCTGGTGCTTCGGTCGTCGATGTCACCTGAACTATGGTGATCGTCAATAACAACAACACGATAAACAATAGGATTCGCTGTTTAACCTGACCTTTCATTTAACGTATACGAATATTTATTATTTAGAGGGGTTAATCGGAATCCGACCTAATTTATATTGTGTGATCATCCAGAGCAAGAAAAGTAAAGTTTTCAAAAAATTATTCGCATCCGTTTCCTCCATCTTGTATATGGGTCCCATGACCCTTCCAAAAAACGTTTCTTCCTTTTTGTTTCCCGTGACGAACATTTCTACCTGGGTCAACGCGCACGTGTCGTCATTCACGGACCAGTGGTAAAAAATGAAGGGTACCAACAAACTATAAAATTCTAACCATTCCTTACGTCCAACAAAAGGAAGCACCAGCATGGTAATAAAAAGTAAAAGGTGGATATAAAATATTATATTCTTCATCTATAATATGACTGAAGAAAATATTGGTGCGGTAAAAAGGGAACCCGCGGAGTTCCCCTCGGACATTGAGAAACTCGACGCACCAAAAAGATGGCACCGGCAACATGAGCAGGTCTTAAGGGAGTGGGGTGAAGCCGCCGCGTGCTACAGGTATATGAATTATCAAGCATTTTTGATGTTTCAAAAACTTTCTATGCGTTTTACATTGCCTGTGATTGTTCTCTCTACGATTACTGGCACGGCTAATTTTGCGCAAGAACAGTTTCCTGTGAGCGTTCGATCCGCGGTTCCCAGTATAATCGGTGGTTTGAATCTCATCGCGGGAATCATCGCGACGATAATGCAATTCTTAAAGATAAATGAGCTCATGGAGAGCCACCGTTCCGCTTCTCAGTTATACGGAAAATTAAGCAGGAAAATACGATTAGAACTTAATTTACCCCTCGTGAACCGTACGGCAGATGGTGCCGAAATCGTGCACGACGCGCAACAAGAAATGGATCGTCTGATAGAGCAGAGTCCACCACTTCCCAAAAAGATACTCGTGGCGTTCGATAAAGAATTCCCCGATGATAATATCTTTACGAAACCCGAAATATTACACGTCCATCCAATCTTACCGTTTCAAGCAATCAAAGAGTATTCTATAATGACTCTCCTCAAAAAACCTAGTGATTTAACAAATCTCACGGATAAATTCCTTAAGGACGAACTCGACGAATTACGAGGGCGCGTCATGCCCGGGTCAAAAAGAGATGGTGATGTGAGACCATCGTCTGGTATATCTTCGCGCCGACGTAATCTAGCTCAACCCATTCT
>Ga0208766_1001028_pt1 | contig 15216 bp, 17 predicted proteins | sample ETN01SmetaG_3_FD_185792 | JGI IMG/M metagenome (GOLD analysis project Ga0208766, IMG submission 185792) | Marine microbial and viral communities from oxygen minimum zone, Eastern Pacific Ocean - ETNP2014F12-01SV263 (SPAdes) (version 2) | ecosystem: Environmental > Aquatic > Marine > Oceanic ... | reverse complement strand
AAATGTATAATCAAATTAATATTAATAATATCCAATTTGATACTAACTATGATATTGATGAAATTACTGAATTTGATACGGGAAATGATTTTGAATTTATTGCCGATAATAAATATTCAGAAATATCCTCTCTATTAAAGTTTATGAGAGGTTTTCCTGATGTTATTTTTTCTAGATTAACAGGAGCTGGTTCTTGTATTTATTCTGCTTTTGAAAAAAAGGATAGTGCAGAAAGAGCATTATTAATTTTTAAAGAGAGATATCCTGATCATTGGTCTTCAGTTGTAGAAAATAATATTTTATAAAAAATATTTATAATATTCCGTGCTTTTCAAAAATATCAGTAAGTTTTTCGCCCTGTTTAATTTCATCTCTTACAGTATTTTCACTATTTACTTTATCTAGTGCTTTTTTGGTAACTTCTTCAATTATTGTTGAAGGAATAATCACCACTCCATCATTATCACCAAACACTAAATCACCACTTTCAACTCTAACGTCAGCAATTTCTCCAGGAACGTCAGCCATCATCATTTTTCCACGAAATTTAGTATCCACAGGATTTGTTCCTTTTGAGAATACTGGAAAATTCATTTTTCTGATCATATCGGCGTCTCTCACACACCCATCAGTTAGGCAGCCAGCAGATTTAAGATAACTTGCTCTTGTTGAAAGTAATTCCCCCCATGGAGCAATTTTTTTATTTCCATGACAACATAAGACTGCAACCTCATTTTCTTTTAAACTATCAACCAAAGCTATTTCATGTTCATAAACATTGACATTTTCATCATCATGATAAATTGGCATATACAATCCCACCCTTGCTAATCCACAAATTTTAACATTTGTATCTAAAGATGTGATTCCAGGTGTTAAAACTTGTTTGTGATACCCAAGAGAGTCTAAGGTATCTGCAATAACTGCAGAGTATAAGTTTTTTTTATATACATCTATATTATTATTCATGATTTACATAAAACTCTAATTAATTGACACTTTAAGTTATCTCTTTAATATAACAACACACTATTTAAACTTGGTCAATAATATTTAGGTTTTCAATTTATAATAAAAGAATGAAAAATGTATTAATAATAGGTGCCGGTGGAATTGGGCGACGACATATAAAAGGATATTTATCTACAAATAGAGCAATCCTATCAATTATTGAACCAGATAATGAAAAAATTCATAATATTCAAAAAGAGTTTCAGATAGAAAAAGCATTTACTAGTATTGAAGAAGCAAACTTAAGTGAATTTGAGCTCGCTGTAATTTGCTCTCCTGCAAATATGCATGTAGAAGCAATGAAGGTTTGCGCTCAAAATAAACTATCTTTCATGGTGGAGAAACCTCTATCAACTAGTATGGAAGGTGTTGATGAAGTTATTGAATTAGTTAAAAACAATAATTTATTTGCAAGAGTTGGTTATACAAGAAGAAACAGTCATGTCTCTAGAGCATTAAAAGATCAAATTGATAATAATAAAGTTGGCGAAATAAAGTTAGTTTATATTAATTCATCGCAAGAATTTCCTAAATACAGACCTGATTACCAGACTATATATTATGCATATCCAGAAATGGGAGGAGGGGCAATACTTGATGCATCTACTCATATGATAGATCAATTAATTTGGATGATTGGCAAACCATCAGAAGTAAGCTGTATGTTTGATAGATTAGTATTAAAAGGAACAAATACTGAAGATACTTGCTTAATAAATATTCGATTTGAAAATGGGTCGATGGCTAATATTACAGTGAATCAATTTCAAAAACCAAATATCAATTCTTATGAATTTATTGGCACTAAAGGCAATTTAACACTAGATCATTCTATCTTAAGATTTGCAGATGATGATTCAGGAAAATGGAAAGAAGAAAAAGATTATATGCAAGGCTTAGATCCAATGGAAGTTCATCAAAACAATTTTTTATTGCAGGCAGACAGAATTTTAGATGGTCTTGAAGGTAAAGAATGTGATTTAACAACTTTGGAGGAAGCAAAACTAAATCTCAAAGTTGTTTTTGCAGCAAAACAATCATGGTTAGAAAAAAAAATTATTTCAATAGAATAAGTGATGTTTGATTTAACAAATAAAACAATTTTAATTGCTGGTGGCGCTGGTTATTTAGGATCTCAACTATGTGAGGCAATCCTTCTACATAATGGCAACGTATGTATTGCTGATATTGATCTTGAAAAAACTAATTCTTTAAAAAATTTATTAAGTAAAAAATTTCCTAAAAGTAATATTTTTTCAACTAACTTAGATATAAAAAATGAAAATTCGATAATAGAATGTGTTAATAAAACACATAAGCACTTTAATAATATTAACGGTTTAGTTAATGCAACTTATGGTGCTACAGGTAAAGTTTTGGAAGAACTTACTGCAAAAGAATTTAATGATGCTAATGAGATTAATTTGACTGGGTCATTTCTTTTATCTCGTCATACAATAGCTAAAATGAAAGATGGTGGAAGTGTAATAATGTTTGCATCGATGTATGGCATCGTATCACCTAAACCAAATTTATATCCAGATGGGATTAATCCAAATCCAATAGAGTATGGAGCTGGAAAAGCTGGATTAATACAATTAACAAAGTATCTAGCATCCCATTATGGTCCCAATAATGTTAGAGTTAATGCGATTGCACCAGGACCTTTCCCAGATATAAAAAAAAATGATAATTATAATCAAGATTTTTTAGATAATCTTAAAGATTCAACAATGTTGAAAAGGTTAGGTGAATCTCAAGAAATTGCTGGGCCTATAATTTTTTTATTATCACAGGCTTCTAGTTATATAACAGGACAGGTACTAAAAGTTGATGGTGGCTGGACAGCATGGTAAGAACTAGAATATTATGAAAAATTTTCCATTACAAAACAAGAAACTTAAACTTGCTATGTTAGGAATGACTGAAGGAAATGGCCATCCTTATTCTTGGAGTATAATTATCAATGGTAAATACAATGCTTCTGCTCTTGCACAATGTCCTTATGCAGCAATCATCGATTATATTTCTAAGCAACCTACAAACACACTAGGTATTGAAAATGCTGAAGTTTCTCATGTTTGGACTGATGATTCAAAAGATGCTGAACATGTTGCGAAAGTTGCCGAAATTGAGAATATAGTTTCAGACCCAAAAGATGTAATTGGTGAAGTAGATGCCGTATTAATTGCAACTGATATTGGCTCGGAACATGTCAAACGATGCCAACCTTTTATTGATGCGGATGTTCCTATTTTTATTGATAAACCTCTTTGTGATAATTTAACTGATTTAAAAATATTTCAAAATTGGATTGATCAAGGAAAAAGTTTCATCAGTTCATCTGCGATGAGATATTGTAAAGAATATGAACCCTATCACCAGTCTACTCATGAATTAGGGGATCTTAGATATGTTAATGTCACTATGGCTAAAAGTTGGGAAAAATATGGTATTCATGCTTTGGAAACGGTTTATCCTATAGTTGGCCCTGGTTTTGAATCGATTCAAAATATAGGGGATAAAGATCGAAATATTGTACACTTAAAACATTCTAAGGGAATTGATATAAATATAGCTAACATAAATGATATGTTAGGTGGATTTGGACTAATATCATTGATAGGTACAAAAAGTGGAATTCAAATAAAATCAACAGACACTTACTATGCTTTTAAAAAACAATTACAGTCGTATGTGAATTATTTACAAACAGGGATTAAACCTGTTCCTTGGAATGAGACATATGAATTAATGCAATTAGTTTCTGCAGGTATTGAAAGCAGAGAAAAAGATGGAATGAAAATAAATTTAAATAAGGATAAATAAATGAATGTATTAGAGAGTTTTTCTTTAAAGGGGAAAGTGGCGCTTGTTACAGGCGGTGCAGGTTTGTATGGAAGACAAATTGTTGAAGCATTGGCAGAGGCTGGTGCAGAAACCTACACTGCTTCACGAAATTTAGAAAGTTTACAAGAAGTGGCTAAAGAGGAAGTTCAAAGAGGGCATAACGTTACAGCAATGAAATTAGATTTATCTGAAGATGAGTCTATAGAAAATCTTCACCGTGATATTATAGCTAAAAGTGGAAAATGTGACATCTTAATTAATAATGCCGTTTCAAGAGAGTTTGGAAGTGCAGGGTGGAAAAATACTTTAGATGATTTTGATAAAAGTTTACGTATCAATGCATCGGCTTTATTTAAGATAACACAAATGTTTGCTGAAGATATGAAAAAAAATAATTCTGGATCAATTATAAATATTGGTTCAATGATGGGAACTGTTGGAGTAGAAAATGGAAATTATGAAGGAACAGATTTTACACCAGCAACATCACCACTGTATTTTTATGAAAAAGGTGGAATGCATAATTTTACTAGATGGGCAGCAAGTATGTTAGGCCCATTTAACATTCGTGTAAATTGTTTGGCTCCAGGAGGTTTTCAGGTTCCATCACATCCACCACGTTTTGTTGAAAATTATAGTAAGAGAACACAGTTGGGGAGAATGGCAAATAGTAGTGATTTAAAAGGACCTATAATCTTTTTAGCATCAGAGTCTTCAGCTTATTTAACAGGAACAATCATAGCAGTTGATGGTGGGTACACTGCAAAATAACAAAGGATAAATAGATGACTAAATATGATGAGATTTCAATCAATAATGATTCTAAACCTTTTAATACTTTTCGTAAAAGTAGAATTAAAAGAACAACAGATGCGGGAAAAGTTGCTACAATTCTAAAATGTAATACCGTTGACATTAAAGTTGCAGAAATTTTTGCATTAGCACAACCTGATGCTATCTGGCTTTGTATGGAACACGGCTCCCTTGATTACAATCAAGCTGAAAATCAGAGTAATGCTGCTAAGATATATGACGTTGATTCTTTACTACGTGTTAACAGAGGTAGTTATAGTAATTACATCAGAGGTTTTGAAGTTGATTGCACTGGTTTAATAATACCCCAAATAAAAAGTTTAGCAGATGCAAAAGAAATTGAAGAATTTACTAAATTTCCTCCTATTGGAAAAAGGGGAGTTGATGGAGGTAACAATGATGGCAAATATACAAAACTTAATATGGTTGATTATATAAAACAAGCTAATCAAGAAAGATTAGTAATCTATCAAATAGAAACTCCTGAGGTAATAAATGATGTTGAGGCTATCGCTGAAATGGAAGGTGTGGATGCGCTATTTTTTGGACCAGGAGATTATTCGCTCTCACTCGGTGTACCTGGTCAAATGGATCATCCAGATGTTGTGAGTGCTAGAAAAAAAGTTGCTGAAGTGGCAAGAAAAAATAATAAAATTGCAGCCACTCCTGGCGGTCCTGGCGTTGCTAAAAATTACATTGATATGGGTTATAATCTTTTAAATATTGGTGCAGATGTAATTGCATTAGCTGATTATGCAGAAAATTTAGTTAACGAATTTGAGAAAATTAAATCTTAATGGATTTAGGTGAAATTCAAAATACTATTTTAGATAGACGTACTAAAGGTATTCCAGGTTCAATCGAGCCATTTCCATTAAAGGAATTAAAAAATAAAAAATGGAATATTTTAAGTGAAGATATGCCAATGCCTTTGATGGTATTAAAACAAAAAAATTATATTCATAATTTAAAAACTTTTTCTAATTATTTAGAAAAACATAATTTAGAGATTGCTCCCCATGGGAAAACTACGATGGCTCCTCAAATTTACGCTGATCAAATTAATTATGGAGCTTGGGGAATTACAGCTGGTGCAATTAATCAAATTCAAGTTATGTTTGATTATGGTATTAACAAAGTATTACTCGCCAATCAACTTCTAGGCAAATCACATGTAGAAACAATAGCATCATATATTAATCAAAATAAAAATTTTTCTTTTTACTGTTTTGTTGATTCTATTGATCAATTTTTAAATATAAAAAAAAATCTTGGTAATCGTACTTTAATCAATCCAATAAATTTACTTCCGGAAATAGGTGCTGAAAATGGACGAACAGGTATTCGTAAAAAAGAAGATTTTTTACAACTAGTTAATGAAATTGGAAATGATCAATCAAAAAAATTTAAGTTTGCAGGGATTTCATCTTATGAAGGTATAGCGGCAGTTGCAATGAAGGGCTCAAATTCTGTTCATGACTTTTGTTCAAAAATTGAAGATATCATTAATGATATTCCATCAAATTTTTATTCTCATCTCGATGAATTATTAATAACGGCAGGTGGTTCTACCCATTTTGATATTGTTGGAGAAAGATTTTCTAAAATTACACTTAGTGTACCAATTAAAGTTTTACTAAGAAGCGGTTGTTATATTACGCATGACCATGGACCTTATTTAGATGCTCTTGAAACAGCTAAAGGTGATGCCAATAGACAATGGGATCAATCTTTACAACCAGCACTTGAAATTTGGTCTTATGTACAATCAATTCCAGAAAAAAACCTAGCCTTTCTAACTATGGGAAAAAGAGATGCTCCTTATGATTCAGGTCTACCTAAACCAATTAAAAGATTTAGGCCCGGTGAAGGATTTTTAGATGTTGGTCATGCAGAAATATTTAGTACAAATGACCAACATGCTTTTGTCAAACTTTCTGAAAATCATGAATGGAAAGTAGGTGATATGATTTGTTCTGGAATTTCTCATCCATGTACAGCATTTGATAAATGGAAATTTATTCCTGTTGTAGATGATGACTACAATGTTGTTGATGGAATACTAACTTATTTTTAATTATCCCTCTTGTCTTGTGTTTGGAGCATACGCAACACAATCAAGTTCAAATTTTAAAAAAGTAGGCAATACCTTTACAATCGTGCTTCTTGTAGGCTGTGGATCCTTAAAATATTCTGGATAAATTTTATTATATTCTTTTAAATCTTTTTGATCAGCAACATAACTTTTTATATTAATAACGTTATCAAGTGTTAAACCTGCTTCTTTCAAAATAACTTCTAAATTTTCAATGGATCTTCTCATTTCCTCTTCAAATGTTCCTTCAATGACTGAGCCATTTTCTCTATCAACAGAGGCTTGACCAGAAACATAAACAAAATCACCTGCTTTGATTGCGGGACTAAAAGGTAAAACTGATTTTGCCCCTGTATTTATAATTTTTATCATACTATCTCCTTTTTAAATTTAACTTTTTATAAAAGTGATTCATCCCAATTTAATTGATTAGCCAAAATACCACCATCAACATATAACATTTGACCTGTTATATATTTAGCTTCGTCAGAGGCTAAAAATACAGCCGCTCCTCCAATATCAGCTGGCTCACCTATGCGCCCAAGAGGAATTTGAGAAGTGATTACTTTTTTATTATTACCTTTATTCAATCCCTCGCTAGTAAGTGGAGTTTCAAGAATTCCTGGACCAATTCCATTAACACGAATATTTTTTGATGCTAAACTTATAGCCATCGATTTAATCATCATCAGCACCGCTCCTTTAGAAGTATCATACATGACACTATTTTTTTCAGCAGCTAATGAATTTGATGAGCCAATACAAATGATACTTGTATTGTTTTGATTGTTGGATATTTGTTTTACAAACTCTTGTGAGGTGAACATATAACCCCTTACATTTAAATTAAATGTTTTATTAAAGTTTTCTTCATTGATACTTTCAAAATCAGTATCCTGAAAAGTACCTGCGTTATTAATAAGAGTATCTATTTTTCCTAGTTTTGTATTTGCTTCTTCAATCAATTTTTTATTGCCATCAATAGTCGATAAGTCTGACTGTACAAAATAACATTCAGTTAATTGACTGAGTTTATCTAAGGCACCATTATCTTTTTCATGAGAATTAATAACAATTTTCGCACCTTTTTTTGCGAATGCTTCAGCTATACCATATCCGATACCATGCGTTGATCCCGTTATACATACACATTGATTTTCCATGTTATTGCGCCAAGTTCTTGTTTTTTCTCTATAGTTGTTTTAAGTTTTACCTTAATATTAAATTAAATATATGCAACACAAACAAAGATTTACAAACGTTACTTTAGTAACACCATCCGGGGAGGAAGATAAAGATCTCTTAATAGAGGGTGATAAAATTGTTCAAATTTTAAATCGAAATGAAAATCTCTCTGATGATTGGAAAATCATTGATGGTCATAATAATTATATTTTCCCAGGAATGATAGATGTTCTCCAGCATGGTTTTATGAATTATCTTTATGGACATGCAGAAGAAAATTGTACAGTTGATAATGCAAAGCTATTACCCTCTGTTGGGGTGACAGGCTTTCTTGCTGCGATACCTTGCCTACCTCCAGAAACGACAGGAGATTTTTTGAATGCTCTTTCAAATGATATCGAAAAAGCTAAAGAGGGAGCTAGAGTCCTGGGTATTCATTCAGAGGGGCCTTGCTTTGCGTTAGCAGGAGCTCATGATCCTAAAAATTTACGAAATCCTTCAATTCCTCTTGCTGAAGAATTATTAGAAGCATCTCAAGGAAAATTAAAAGCAGTAACACTGGCCCCTGAAATGGAGGGGTCCGAACATTTTATTAAAAGATTAAAGAAAGATAATATTTCAATTCATTTAGGACATAGTGGTGCTAATCCAATTGATGTTCCTAAATTTGCTGACTGGGGTGTAGATGCGGTAACTCATATGTACGATGCACTTCCAACTTACCCAGCAGATGATACGGGCGTTCATGTTTTATCTCTGACAGACGCTTTAATTGCTGAATCAAGAATTGCACTTGGTCTTATATGTGATGGCATTCATGTGCATCCTCAGCTTGTTGAATTATTATCTCATCTTCCTACAGATAGAGTTTTTTTAGAAACAGATTCTGTTAAAGGAGCAGGTTCACCAACACCTGTTAAATTTGAATTTTTCCCCGGGAGGTGGTGTACAGTAGAAAAAGGCAAAGCATCAACTTACAATGGATTGCTTGCAGGCTCATCTCTCACATCTATTGAAGCTCTCCAAAACTATTATAAATTTTCAAAGAAAACACTTTCTCAGGTTGCTATTGCAGCTAGTTTAGTACCTGCAAGAGTTATAGGACTTGATAATAAAATGGGTAGTATAGAAATTAATAAATTAGCAGACTTTATAATTCTTAATAAAGACAACCTAGAAATTGAAGAGACGTTTATTTCTGGAAGATCAGTATATAAAAATGAACAAAATTAATCCAAATTCTCTTCGTTATAAAGATCAAGGCAATGTCCATATGGATTTTCATGGAGCAACAAATACGACTATTGATTTTATAATTAAGAAATATGGAATTGAAACCATGAATGATATTTTTAAAAAAGTTGGAGAAGGTGTTTATGCAGATATTAAGAAAAATATCAATGAGGGCAATATTAATATGTTGGCTGAGCACTGGAAACATTTTTTTGATCGTGAAGGTGCTGATTATTCTATTTCTGTCAAAGAAGATGAGATTGTTTTAACTGTTAAAAGATGTACAGCTTATGAACATGTAAGAAAGTTAGTTGGTAATGTGTCTCCACATTTCTGTGATCAAACTATTAAAACTAACGAAGCAATAGCAGAAGGAACACCATATAAAATTACAACTGAAATTCTAGATGAAGGTTCATGTAAACAAATAATTCGCAAAAGAATATGATTCCAAGCGATCACTTTACTCGTTTTTATAATGAAGTTTTTAAGTTTTTAGAAAAACAAGGTGACGAAGATTTAAAAGAATACTGGTTAGAAATAAGTAAAAATCAAGAAAAACACACCCTAGAACTATTTAAAGAAAAAGGATTAAAGGGAATGTATGAATATTGGGATCATATTAGAATTGAAGAAAATTGTGATCTAGACCTAAAATTAGAATCTGACAATTTAGAATTAAAAATGAATGTTTGTCCAAGTTTAAGCAAAGTTTTGGATAATGATGCAGAGCCAATGAAAAGATATTGTGATCATTGTGCAGGCTGGATTGGTCCCATAATGGATAAAGTTGGATACCACTTAGTTTATGACGTTATTGATCGAAATAAACCTCAATGTGTTGTAAAAATATTTAAAGATAAAGAGAAAGCTATTGAAGAGGAAAAAAATGCTTCATTATTAATGGATTGGCCAGGCAAAAAATAAATTTAAGGAAGTTGACGTCGAGAGAATATTAATTGTCTTAAAAAAGTTCTCACACCCATTGCCCCTTCTTCTTTTATAAGAATAAAAGCATTCATAGAGACTGCAATTATGAAAGCACAAATTGCAAAAAGGACTTCGTAACTGCCAAGAATTTTACCAAAAACAACAATATCATTTGTATCAAGCCATAATACTAAATAACCGGCTAATACTGTTGTTATTCCTGCAATTAGCCCATCTAAACTATATGCAAGAGACATAAATGATTCTTTGTTATTACTCGGAACATAATTTAACATAAAAATATATCCGATTGATTCACTTCCCCACATTAAGAAACCAAATAGAAAAAAAACTATTCCAATTACATAACTTAAATAGGGAGTTTCTGAATTAATAAACGGTAACAATAATAAAAGTATAATTTGTAAGCTTTGAAATATTACTCTTATTCCTCGACAACCATAGCTATCAGTTACTCTTCCTACAACAAATCCACTACATGTTCCTCCTATTAATATCAATGTTGATGAAAATACTAATTCTCCAGTGGGAATACCCATTCTTATTTTAAAAAAAAGTGTTAGAAATATTGCTAGTACTGTAATAACTAAATATTGGGTAGCAGATGAAAGTAAAAATAAGTTAAAATTTTTATCTTTGGATGCTGAAAATAAATTTTTAATATAACCGAGATCATTCTCTCGATTTACTATTTTTCCCCCACCCTTTATTTTAATTAGTAATAATGTCGATATAAGACCAATAATAATTGCAATTATAAATACTGGATAAAATCTATCTAAGCCAACTCTGCTATCAAGCCAAATTTTTATCACATAGGAAGCAGCTAGTGCAAAGGGTGTGCAAATAATTCCATTGATACCAATAATTCTCCCTCTTACATCTCTAGGTATAAATTCTTGCATCCAAGGAACGAACGCTGCTTCAGATAAGGATCTACATATTGAAAACATCAGCATTGAGAAAAATAATAAGTAAAAAACTACTGTGAGATTATTTTGATAAAATGGAACAAGTAAAAAAATCAAGAGAAAAATATAACGCGTAAATAAAGCAGTTATTGAAACTAATTTGCTTCCAAAATAAATAGTAATAGGAATGCTAATTAAAGCCAATACTTGACAAAAAGCTATCAGGCTTCCCAAAATACCTATTTTATCTGAGTTTAATCCTAATTCTACAGAATAGAGGGTGAGAGGGGCTGCTACTGTACCTATAACTGCACACATTTGAAGTGCTGTAGAAAAATGAAAGTAATTTATAACTTTCAATTTATCTGGCTCATTGGAAATAAGTTTAAACATTTTCTAAGATTATATATTTACTATGAAGGACTTAATTACATGTTGGTTATTTTCATAACACCAACATGTTGCAAATATTTCATTATTTTGAAGCCTTACAAGTGAAGGTTGTCCAAATTTTAGACTCCCAAATTGTTTACTTATATTTGTTGAATCACTTCCCATGTTATCATTTTTAAATAAATCTAATTCACTTAAGATTTCAAATTTATTATTTTCAATATTTACTTTTCTTATTATTAATCCTGAAGGAGATTCTCTATGTGAGTGAATTGATAAAATAATATTTTTTTCAAGCCATAGTAAGTTAGAAGCCTGTGCTTTAACTCCTGTATCAATTGCTTTCGTAAAACTTTCTCCTCCATCATGAGAATATACAATGTGGTTATTTAAATTTATTTTTTTGACATTATCATACGCCCAAAAAATGACAGCAACACCATTATTATCAATTTCACATAATCTACATTCCCAAGCAGCTACCTCACCATTTGCAGAGTTAAAAAATTCAGATAATTTATCCCAATTTTTTCCATTATCATCACTATAGATAATCCATCCAGAATGACCTTTTTCACCTAAATGAAAAGGGGGACATGCAGCAAGAATTCTACCAGATGCTAACTGAATACATGGGCCAGAAATTTCTAGAGGTTTGTTTAAGACACTAAAATTTTTTGGAATAATCCAGCTGTCACCATTATCTTGTGAAAAACTTATTTTGTTTTTTAAAGGTAAAATTTCAAATGAAACAGGATCTACAATTGGTGTAAGTGGATCAGGTCTTACAAAGGCATAACCAGTTGCAATAAGATCTCCATTTTGTAATAGTAAAGGTTTTAACGTGTCAGTTTCTTCATGGTTATCATATACGTGATTATGAAGCTGTTTTGGTGTTGACCAAGTTCTTCCATTATCTTTACTTTTTGTTACAAAAGCTCTTTGATCAGAAGAGTCAAATGCTTGACCAATGGAAAAGATTATCAGTAAATCATTATTCGGTAATAAACTAACACCTGGAAAAATTCCCTGTCTGCTTACAAGAAGAGGATCTGGATTTTGATAAACTATTATTTCTTCTTTTTTTTTCATTACCACTGATTCTCAAATTCTTGATGAAATTGAAAGCCTCTAACAGGCGTTGCTTCTCCTCTTGGTATAGGAGCAACTGGATTTAGTGTATGATTTTTTGAGCCTCTAGCTACTTGTATAGAAAAAAATGGCCATTCACTTAAGTTTGCTTTTACGTTTGCAGGCGAATATCTAAATGTAATACCACATCTTGGACGATTAGAATTATTTGCATCTGAGCCATGTAAGAGAGCATCAGAATGAAGAGATATTTCTCCGGCTTTTAAATTCATATAGATAATTTTATCTTGATTAATTTGATTATCAGCAACTTCTTGATTTAATATATAATTTTTATCATTATTTATTTTATGCAAATAATTTTTTGTTTTGTGACTCCCTGATACAATTTTCATTGCTGAATTTTCTTTATCAGTATCAAAAACTGCAAGCCAAACAGTAACTGAATTAGATGGTTCAAGAGGCCAATATTGTGAGTCTTGATGCCAGGGAACAATACTTTTACTGTAAGCGGGTTTATAAAAAAATTGTCCACCCCATAAAAAAAAATCAGTACCAAGTAAATCTTCTACGTAATCTAAAATAGCAGGTGTATGTGCTATATCATAAAATTTTCTACTAGCTTTATGCCACATATTAGTTTTATTTATATCAACACCTTGAGGTAATCTATTGCTTAACTCTAAAAATACTTTCTGAAGATCTTTGACTCCTTGATCTGAAAATACAGGAAGTCCTTTTAAATAACCTTTATCTTCATATTGAGAGATTTCGTTATCACTCAATCTTCTAATAGCTTTATTAATTTCCATTTATAAATTTTTAATTAATTTCTTAAATTTCTCTAATTCTTTTTTTTCAGCTAATACAACATTATTTTTAGAAGGAAATTTTTTATTCTGAACATCATTTTGATATTCTTTAAATGCCTGTATTCTTACTTTTTGTAATTTCTCATGTATTTTATTAAAGTTATTATATTTTTTTGCATGTCTGGGTGTTTTTGCAGAGCTTAAATTATAACCTAAAATATCTTCACCAAATAAAAATTGAATATCCCCATGTTTTCCTGAGCCTATAGAAATTGTTAATATATCAGTTTTTTTAGTTATCTCTCCTAACACATCTTCTGGAACACACTCGACTTCTACAGCCCATGCACCAATTTCTTCTAATTTTTTAATATCATTGTATATTTTAATTGCTTCGCTAGATTTCTTACCTACAGGTTTAACACCGCCTGTCCATGTAGATTTCATAGGTACTAATCCAACATGACCTTGAAATGGAATTTTAAATTCACTTAAATATTTTATAAAATTTATATTCCAAGAATTTGTATGAATTGAATCAACACCTATTCTTACTAATTCAAATACTTCTTTCATCATTTTCTCTTTTGTTTCGTGTCCTGTATAGTTAGGCCCGCATGTTAAAAAAGTATTTGGTGCTGCTTCTCTGATTTCTTTTAATCTATTTGTTCCAGTAATGATCATATCTATACCAGCAGTTTCTGCAGCAGATGCCTCTGCTGGTGATATTACATTTATTTGTGTCATTTTTTTCCTACCCTTTAAATCTAGCAAATCTTTTACAGTGTAGTTTCTGTAACCAGCTTGATGTGAAAGAGAATAAACTTTTTTATATCTATTTTTCATAATTAATTCTTTTTAAGAAACTTTCTAAAATTATTTAATTCAATTTTATCTATCGAAATTACATGTTTTTTTGTTGGATATTTATTTTTTTGAACATCTTTTTTATATTGCTTGAATGCTAAAATTCTTTCTTTTTGAATATCTTCCAAAATTTTATTAAAATTTTTGTATTTTTTAGCATGTCGTGGAAATTCTATTTTGCTTTGCCCTAATATATCTTCTGCAAATAAAAATTGAGCATCAGCTGAAATACCTGAGCCAATAGATATTGTAACTAATGATGTTCGTTTTGTAATAATATCTAAAATATTTTCTGGAACTAACTCAACCTCAATTCCCCAAGCTCCAGTTTCTTCAATATCTTTTATATCTTTAAATAATTCTAGAGCTTCATTAGCTTTTTTTCCAAATGATCTTATACCACCAATCCATGTTGTTCTTCTTGGAATAAAACCAACATGGCTTTGAAAAGGAATTCTAAATTTACTTAAATGTTTCATCCAATCTAAGTTCCAATTTTGACACATCAAAGAATCAGCACCTGCTTCTATTACTTCAAATGCTTTTTTAGTAGCTTCTCTTTTTGATGGATTTTGAATAAACGGAACTCCAACAGTCATAAATGTTTTTGCAGCAGCTTTTCGTATTTTTGAAAATTCAGGACCTGGTCCTGTAAGTAATAAATCTATTCCAGCTTCTTCAGCAGCAGCAGCTTCTTCAGCATTTGTTACTCGAACTTGCGTAAGTTTCTTTTTACCTTTTAATTGAATAATATCTCGAACAGTATAATTTCGATATCCAAGATCATTATTGATTGAAAAAACTCTTTTGTATTTTTTTTTCATAAAATAATTATATTAAAATTATAACCAACTTTTAATATTTATTGACTTACCCTATAAACATAATAACTTATATCAAGATAAATGTATGAATTTAATTAATACTAAAATTAAAAAACTTACAGATATTGAAGAGCAACTTCATCAATTAGATTTAAAGTATAGTATTACCACTCACTCCT
>Ga0208766_1001026_pt1 | contig 15225 bp, 13 predicted proteins | sample ETN01SmetaG_3_FD_185792 | JGI IMG/M metagenome (GOLD analysis project Ga0208766, IMG submission 185792) | Marine microbial and viral communities from oxygen minimum zone, Eastern Pacific Ocean - ETNP2014F12-01SV263 (SPAdes) (version 2) | ecosystem: Environmental > Aquatic > Marine > Oceanic ... | reverse complement strand
CTATTCTCAGCTTGTGGGGGGAGCACAAGAGGAAGGCAGGCGGGCAGGTACCGAAAATGTGGCCGGTGTGCTTTCCATGATGGCGGCTTTAGGGAAGCGAGAAAGCCAACTGGCTTCAGGATCAGTACAGGAAAAGGAAGCGTGGCGGAATGCTTTTGTGATGAGCTTGGTGGGAGCCCGGATTCTGGGTAAAGGCCAAGGCCGTTTGTGGAATACCGTGAGCGCATTGCTTCCCGGCGATTGCCGTGCGCGTTGGGTGGTGAAGCTGGATAAAGCCGGATTTGCAGTATCAACCGGCAGCGCGTGTTCTAGCGGAAAGGAAACCCCCAGTCATGTTCTTACAGCGATGGGAGTTGCAAAAGAAGATGCGGACCGAGTGGTGCGCTTTAGTAGTGGGTGGGAGACTACTGCTGAGGATTGGCAGGCACTCGTTAAAGGGGTTAATCAGGTGGCGGGGGAATTATTACCCTGATTATTCCTCTTTTTTACCCGGCGGGAGAAGGGACGGTCCTTCATTGCTGTTTCCGGGAAGCGGATTGCCGGGTAATGAGGAAAGACCTGGGTCACCAGGGTCGATATTGCTACCCGGTGGAGCTAGTTCCGGCTCGGAAGAACCTCCACCTGCATTGTCCGGGTGGAATGGGTTGGGTTTTTGTACCTGGTTTTGGCCGGCCGTCAAAAGCAGAATAGGGATGAGTATGCCGGCGATAACTGCGCCTATAGCGGGGTTTTTGTCCTTGGCCGAACGAACAGCCAGCAAGAGCCCCATAATCATTGTGGCCAGCGCAATAACGACAGTCAAATAGATCAGCCAATTGAACAGAGTGGGGTTGGCCTCCCAAGTGGTAATGGTTTTTGGCTGGTTTTCGGATAAGGGATCAATAGTTTCACTCACCCCGCGTGGCCATTGTTGGTCGGTATGCATCCACCAGAGTTTTTGCATCAGACTTTGAGCTTCACCTTCATCCTTCTGCCTTTCGGGTTTCAGGATGAAATAAAAACCGGAAAAAAGATACACCGCCAGAAGTGGTGTAATGAAACAGCCAAGGTATAGATGAATGCGGCGCAGTACTTTCACTTATTTGATTTGCCCAGGCTCGGGAATGAGTAACTTTTGGCCAACCAGCAGGCGGTCGGCCTTCATCCCCGGGTTGGCCTTGAGTACCTGAGATTGAGAGACGCGTCCCTTAAGCCCTTCCTCCTTGAAGGCCGTGTTATAGGCAGCGAGGATGGTGCTAAGAAATTCACCCGGCTGAACAACGTGTTCCCGTGCCTTGAATTTTGGTGGGGGTGGATTGTTGCGGGTAGGGGCAGGTGTTGGGACGGGAGCATTGGCGAGCTTTTGCACGATTTTCAGGACCTCATCGATTTGCTTGTTGGTAATTTCAAGATCGTTGCGTCGGTTTTTATCCAGTTGGGTGAGCTTGGCAGCCAGTTCGTCAATGTCCTTGTTGCTGGCAAAGCGCAGGGCGTTTTCTCTCTTTAAATTTTCATTGGCTACCCGAAGATTTTTGACTTCCTCTCCCAGAGTCATCATTTTGCGAATCTGTAAATTATACGCTCCTTTCAATTCTTCCATCTCACCGCGCAGCTGGCGTATTTGCTCCAAAAAGTATCTGTTACCTGATGTGGGGGCTGTAGCTGCAGGCTTTCCTTTCCTGTTATTTTTTTTGTTTTTGTTCTGAATGGTTGGTGAAATTGCCGGTTTGGCGGGATCGCTCTTAGGCGGGTTGTCTTGGGCTATAATAAGGGAGGGGCTTAGGTCAAGTGCCGCGGCCATCATGGATAACATTATCAGACTCCTCATGGCCCTAATCCTAGATAAGATGAGGCAATTATTCAAGTTTCAAGCAATTGACTGGATGGTTTTCTCTTCTCGAAACTTAAGTCGGCTCTCAAGCTGTGTAGGTGCGTGTCACTGAGGTATTAAAGCAGGCTACGGAATTACTACAGGATTCGGGGGTGGAAGATGTGGATGTGAATACCCAATGGTTAATGAGCTACGTGCTGGGCTGTAGTCGGTCCGAACTTGCGCTAAAGCTACCGGACCTGCTCAGTGATGAGGAACAGGCTCGATGGGATGAGGCCGTAGCCAAGCGAATTCAACGTATCCCACTTCAGCATATTATCGGAACCGTAGATTTTTGTGGGATAGAGCTTGATGTGAATGAACATGTGCTGATTCCCCGGCAAGAAACTGAGCTTTTGGCGGAGATGGCCTGGGTTACGGCTACATCAATGAACCAGGCCTCCGTGTTGGATATAGGGACCGGCAGTGGATGTTTGGCGATTTCTATTGCATTGAATGCCAAGGATTCAGCTGTGCATGCATTGGATATCTGCCCAAAGGCACTGAAGGTTGCTCGTGCGAATGCCAGCCGTCATGGATTAAAGGAGCGCATTACATTTCATGAAGCAGATATGCGAAGGCCTTTGCCTTTGGGCAGAGAATGGGATCTCATTGTGGCTAATCCTCCATATGTTCCTTCAAGGGATATAAAGGATCTTGAACCGGAAGTGCGTGATCATGATCCGCATCTGGCCCTGGACGGAGGCGAGGATGGACTTGATTATTACCGGTCTCTAGCGGGAAACTTGCTACCGTGCTTGAGAGCCAAAGGTCGCCTAATGATGGAGATAGGAGAGGGTCAGGCTTCTGGAGTGGCTGAGATCATCGGCTGCTCTGGAGGGAGAGTGCGGGAGATACTACCTGATCTGAATAACGTGGAACGAATCGTGGTTGCCTCGGCAGTTAATTCATGAACAATCCGGCCCTGAGGAGTTTTCCCCGTGGATAGTCTTGAGATTAAAGGCGGCACACCACTCAATGGTGAAGTGCAAATTAGTGGAGCAAAAAATGCGGTGTTACCCATTTTAGCGGCAACGCTTCTTACTCGTGAACCCTGTATCATTCACAACGTGCCTGATTTGGCCGATGTGAGAACAATGTGCCAGATTTTGGAGAGTCTTGGGGCTACAACAAAAATTGAAGGGAAAATGGTGACGGTGCAGGCGGCCAAGGTCCGTGACTTTGCTGATTACGATTTGGTTCGTAAAATGCGCGGATCACTTTGTGTATTGGGCCCACTGCTTGCCCGCTTAAAGAAGGCCACTGTTTCCATGCCGGGCGGTTGCGTGATTGGAACTCGCCCCGTGGATTTACATCGTAAAGCGATGGAGGCACTCGGAGCCAAGGTTAAGGTGGAAAAAGGCTACATCGTAGCCAAAGCTCGCAAATTGACGGGAGGGGAAATGTTTTTGGGCGGTCGTGCTGGCCCCACAGTCCTTGGTACGGCCAATGCAATGATGGCAGCCACCTTGGCTGAGGGGATCACGGTTATAGAGCACGCAGCTTGTGAGCCTGAGGTGGTCGATTTGGGTAAGTTTCTCAACAATATAGGGGCACAGATTCAAGGGCTGGGGTCTCCCACGCTGACCATTACGGGAGTGAAGGAACTGGGAGGGGCAGAGCATGAGGTAATCCCAGATCGAATCGAGGCAGCGACCTATGCCATTGCCGGGGTGGCCAGCAGGGGGGAAGTCACCTTGAAGGGAGCACGACCTGACCATATGAAAGCCGTGATTGAAAAGCTGCGGGAATCGGGGGTGAAGGTGGATCAATCGAAAGGCAAGCTTACTTTCAAACGCGGGCGTGGATTGCATAGCGTTCACATCACCACCCTGCCCCACCCAGGGTTCCCAACCGATGTGCAGGCGCAGATGATGGCTTTCATGACTCAAACGCCGGGTATCAGCGTTATTACTGAACGCATTTTTGAAAGTCGTTTTACTCACGTGCAAGAGCTGGAGCGGCTGGGGGCTGAAATCTCCATTGAAGGTCCAAGTGCTATCGTGCATGGAGTTCAGAAGCTCTCTGGGGCCATAATTATGGCCAGTGACTTGCGTGCAAGCGCGGCGTTGGTTATAGCCGGCATGGTGGCCAAGGGGACTACACGGATCAATCGCATTTACCATTTGGACCGGGGCTATGAAAATCTGGATGCCAAACTCAAGAAACTGGGAGCTAAGGTTAAACGCGTGAGGCAAAACTAGCTTTGGGCTGGATGCCCATGATTGAATCGTGCTAGGTTTTACCCAGAATTTCACTGGGCCTAATCGAGACGATGAAATATCAAGCTACTAGTTTTGCCGATGGGGTTTTTACGGTTGTCTGCCCTCATTGCTCCAATGCACTTGCAGTGGATGAAGCTCAACTGGCCCAAATTAATGGGCAATTAGGAGGCCGTTATGCATGCCCGCAAGGCTCATGCGGCAAGGAGATTGAATTTCCCTCTACCGAAGAGGCTCAGGAAATTATGGCGGGCGTAGGGACTCCCGTGCCGGAATCGGGAGCTGTAGCTCCCAGTGCACCTGCTTCAACCGGAGCGGTTCCTGCCCCCCCTCCACAAGCCAATCCATCAGCCAAGCCTACGCCTCCCCCGGACGACGACGCTTCAACAGCACAGGAGGCTTCTGCAAATAAGACTGTTGCACCAGCAGCGAAGGCTGCGGAGGAAGAAATTGTTGTTGGTTTTGGGGGTGGATCCACGGTCACACTGGAGCGTGAGGCAGCTGGGTTGCACAAACTTTCGGTAAAGACCATTTTGCATAGCGATTGTGTGAAGGATAAAAAGGACACCTTTGATGATGAAGTGTCGAAGTTTCTCAGCAGCTTGGAGCAGGAGGATTTGATAGGGATGCACCCCGTTCAATACGCTCTCGATGACAAGAAAGGCACTGATTTTGGGGTGATGATATTCTACAAGTCGGTGCCCATTGAGGATTAACCAAAGAGGTCCAGCTGGGGAGAGGGAGGCAGATTCCGCAATTTTTTCCGTTCTGCTCTTGGATTTGCGCTACCTTTTCTGTCTCCTGCGACCGTAAGGTCAGTTTCCTCAAGGTTCATCAGGATTTCCTTCGCTCGCTCCAGAACAGGTTGAGGAACACCCGCCAATCGTGCTACCTGGATACCATAGCTTTGATCTGCTGCGCCATCTACAATCTGGCGCAGAAATACAATCTGATCGTTATATTCCCTGACCGACACGTTCAGGTTGAAAACACGTTGGAGGCGCTGGGCCAGTTCGGTGAGTTCGTGGTAGTGGGTGGCAAACAGAGTTTTGGTGCCGAGTTGTTGGTGAATGTGTTCAACAATTGACCACGCCAGACTAAGCCCGTCGAAAGTGCTGGTGCCCCGTCCGATTTCATCGAGGATGACGAGACTGTTCGAGGTAGCATGGTGGAGAATGTTTGCCGTCTCACTCATCTCCACCATAAAGGTGGATTGGCCGCGGGAAAGATTATCACTAGCACCGATCCTTGTGAAGATACGGTCCAACAAATCTATTCTTGCCCCAGTTGCTGGCACAAAACTCCCCGTGTGAGCCAGAAGGGCAATCAGTGCCACTTGCCTTATATAGGTACTCTTGCCCGCCATGTTGGGTCCTGTGATCAAAGCAATTTGCTTGTCCGCACTTAAATTCGTGTGGTTGGGCACAAATCGTTCGTCCAGTATGGTTTGTTCGAGCACGGGATGGCGACCATCCTGGATTTCAAGTTGACCTTCATGTCCCACGGCCGGACAGCAGTAATTATAGAGCCGTGCGGTTTGTGCGAATCCTGCCAGTACATCAAGTTGGGCCAGTGAATCAGCAGCCTGTTGTATAGAGCGAAGATGTTTCAAAACAGTTTCTCTGACTTGCAGGTATAATTCATACTCGAGCTTCATGCTCCGTTCCTGGGCTCCGAGCACCTTGTCTTCCATCTGTTTGAGTTCATCAGTGATGTATCGTTCTCCATTGGCGATGGTTTGCTTACGCACGTAGTGGGCAGGGACCTTGTCCAGATGGGTTTTGGTGATTTCAATGAAATAACCAAAAACATTATTAAAACGCACTTTTAGCGAAGGTATGCCCGTTTTCTCGATTTCGCGTTGCTGTAATTGGGCGATCCACTCCTTGCCTTCACTTGCTCCACCACGAAGTTCGTCCAGTGAGGTGCTATAACCTTCACGGATGATTCCGCCTTCGCGCAAGGTAAGCGGGGGATCATCAATGATGGCTTGCGCAATGAGGGCAACGACTTCAGGTAATTCGTGGAGTTGTTCGGCGAGTTGTGTCAGTAACGGTTTCTCGTCTGTATCATCCAGTCCCAATACACCCGAATTACAGAGAGCTTCATCAATTAGTGTGCGCAAAGAGGTAAACTGTTCGATGGCTAGTCGCAAATTCAATAGATCGCGAGCATTACCCGTTCCCACTGAAAGACGGGTGATGGTACGTTCTAGATCACGCACTTCACGGAGATGCTGCTCAAATTGCTCCAATCGGTTTCCGTCTTCAGTCCAGGTTTGTACTGCGCGTTGTCTTGCATGGATCCTTTCAGTATCCGAAAGAGGTTGTGTCAGCCAATCACGCAGTCGGCGGGCTCCCATGGGGGTGACGGTGTGGTTTACCGAGTTATAGAGACATGCAGCATTGGGTGCATCCCGGGTAAGAGGTTCGAGGATTTCCAGATTGCGAAGTGAGGTTCCATCAATTGTGAGAAAATCAGTTTTTTGATAAAACTTGATCGGCTGCAAATGCGCTACGTCACGACGCAGGGTGTTGGTTAGATAGTGCAGTGCTCCGCCGGCTGCACTAATGGCGGTATGCCGGTCTTTCAAGCCGAACCCATCGAGAGATTTTACGCCGAAATGGTCCTTTAGAGTATATCCCGCCGAGTCGAAAGCGAAGACCCAATCCTCATGTTCATTGAGCACAGCCCCGGTATCGCCCAAAGCTTCTGAAATGCGAAAATTCCCCACAGGGAGTACTATTTCAGCCGGCTTAAGTCGGTCCAGCTCTGTCCTTAGGTCAACTATGGATCCGGCTTCAGTAACCTTAAAATCGCCCGTGGTCAGGTCGATGAGGGCTAGTCCGTAGTTATCCCTGTTGTGACATATTGCGGCCAGGTAATTGTTCCGTTCAGCAGTAAGGATTTGTTCATCAAAATGAGTACCAGGGCTGAGAATCTGAGTAACCTCGCGATTGACAAGTTTCCCAGGCACGGCTTCTTCAGTTTGCTCGCACATAGCCACCTTACAACCGGCCTGAAGAAGTTTCCCAATGTAATTGTTTGCTGCATGAAACGGGATTCCGCACATGGGAGTATTGCCGCGCTTGGTTAAGGTAATATTTAATATGTCGGCGCCGTTTTTTGCATCATCAAAGAACAACTCATAAAAATCACCCAACCGAAACAACAGCAAAGTGTATTTAGGCAACTCTCCCTTCAAGCGATGGTATTGCGCCATCATCGGTGTTTGTTTTTGAGACTTGGCCATTAGCAAAAAGCTATCGCGAAAAAAAAAAATCGCGAAGAGAAAAATTTCGCTGTGCAAAACGTGTGAACATTTTTACAGAAGAGGGTAAAAAAAAACTATGCAAACACCCGTAAAGTGTTGTATAGGAATAGGCGAATCGCATACGTGCGATCCGACGATAACCCTAAGAAGGAGGTGTACGCTTCTATGGCAAAGAAAAAAGCTAAGAAGAAGGCGGCTAAGAAAAAGCCTGCTAAGCGCAAGGCGGCTAAGAAAAAGCCTGCTAAGAAAAAGAAGGCGGCTAAGAAAAAGAAGCCTGCTAAGAAAAAGAAGGCAGCTAAGAAAAAGAAGCCTGCTAAGAAGAAGAAGGCGGCTAAGAAAAAGAAGCCTGCTAAGAAGAAGAAGGCGGCTAAGAAAAAGAAGCCTGCTAAGAAGAAGAAGGCAGCCAAGAAAAAAGCCAAGAAGAAGTAGTCTTCTTTTTAGTAAAGACTATTTCCACATGGCGGCGGGGATTCCCGCCGCTTTTTTTGTGTTTCAGCTTTGATTTTCAGGGGTAAAAGCGCACCGTAGGGCATGTCTTGTCTGATATTCGATATCGAAACGTCTGCTCTTCCAAAGGAGAATTTAGATGAGGCCCAGCTGGAATATTTGTTTCGGCCCGCTGAAAACCTTTCTAATGAGACGGAAAAAGAGCAAAAACGTAGTGAAATAGAACGCCAGTTCAATCTCTGGCCGTTTACAGCACAATGCGTCTGTATCTGCATGATTAATTCAGACAGCGGACGAGGTAAGGTATTGTATTTGGCTGACGATTTTGAGGAAGCTCCTTCTGGGCCGATTGAATATGTGCCCTGCGTTGATGAGTCGGAGTTGCTCTCCCAGTTCTGGGGACTGGCGGCCAAGTATAACAAGATATGCACTTTTAACGGGCGAGGCTTTGATGTCCCCTTTTTGTATTTACGTTCAGCTGTATTGGATGTGCCGGTAACCCGTAAGGATTGGCTTGGCTACCGTTTCCAGACGGAGCCCCATTGTGATTTAGCTGATCAATTTACTTTTTACAATGTTGGTGGCTGGGGCGGTGCGGCGAGACGATTTAATCTCGATTTCTACTGCAAAGCTTTTGGGATTGCTTCGCCCAAGGCTGAAGGGGTTACAGGAATGGATGTAAATGACCTTATGGCTGAAGGAAGATATAAAGAAATAGCCGATTATTGTGTTCGTGATGTGGTTGCGACGACCCGCCTTTATGAGGTCTGGCTCAAGCGGTTGGCTGGCGTCAAATAGCCAACTTGAGCTTGAGTAAAAGGTGGATTTGTGCTTTTATGCTCAGACCCCAAACGCGTTGCCTGTTTTAGACTGTGAGATGGCATCAACACCGCAAAAAAACCGGGAATGGGCGGACCCCTTACAGGGGGCGTTGAAAATTCAAGCCCGCTGGCACGTGTTGCCTCATGAAATTGTTTTTATGCTGTTCATGGGAGCTGCTTGGGTTCGAGTAGGCTTGTCCGTTGGATTTTCCCAGTCCAGTGCCGTACAGTTTCTTCTGTATCTTCTTTCACTTATTTGGGTAATCGGTTGGTGTCAGGTCCGCCCAACACCTTATCGTTGGCGTTTACGGCTTTTGTTTACTCTGGCTATCAGTACTTTGTGTTACTTTTCCCTATCTGCAGCGGTTCCGCTTATGCATAACCCGAGTGGGATGATGACACTTAACTGGCATCAGGACGCTGCGTTAGGTCAATGGGATGCCTTTTGGCTGGGGGATCTGCCTCGCAGACTCATGCTGCTGGCATCTCCCGCTTGGGTAACGGACATCTTCATGGCCTGCTATTTGTTCTTCTTCTATTATATCGTTGGAGGTCTTTTGTATTATTGCCTCAAGAACTTAAACAAGTTCCGCATCATAGTGGTTGGTTTCTGCACGTTGTACGCGTTGGGCTACGTAGGTTACATGTTGATGCCTGCAGTAGGCCCCGTAGATGAGTTGGGTTCTCGTGCCGGCGGGTGGTTAACTAATACTGGGGGTGGCATTATTGCCGAACGCGGCAATGGAGTGGATGTTTTCCCGAGCATTCACATGGCCGCTTCCCTTTACCTGTTGCTCTTTGATTTTGAGCATCGGCGTTCTCATTTCTGGTGGGTACTGGCTCCAACTGCAGGTTTGTGGATCTCCACGATCTACTTGCGTTATCATTATGGAGTGGACCTGATCGCTGGAGTGATTTTGGCGTTGGGGTGTGTTTGGTTGGTGCGTTGGTTTTCCCAGTCGCGCCTGTGTGCGGATGTGGAAGCAGAATGCGAGGCACACGGCAGGCAATCTGCACAGGTTCATAATGAAGGATAGAGGATGTTTTTCACTGGGCCGATTCAAAATCCGTTAGCTTTCCCATGATTATTGGCGTACCACGTGAAGTTAAGGCGGATGAATATCGGGTTGGCCTTCTGCCTTCGGCTGCGTATCAACTCGTTCAGCGAGGGCATCGCGTGGTGGTGGAAGTTGGTGCGGGCGTCGGGAGTGGTTACTATGACGCAGATTATGTTGAGGCTGGCGCTATCCTCCTTGAAAGCGCTGAGGCAGTCTTTTCTGAGGCAGAGCTCATTGTAAAGGTCAAGGAGCCTCAACCTGAGGAGGTGTCGCTGCTGCAAGTAGACCAGATCCTCTTCACATACCTCCACCTCGCGCCTTCGCCAGAGTTAACACAATCGCTGGTGGACTGTAAGTGTACCGCTATAGCTTATGAGACCATTGAAGTGAATGGTCATTTGCCATTACTGGAACCGATGAGTGAAATTGCCGGTCGGATGTCGGTCATTGTTGGGGGTTACTATTTGGCAAAACACCATGGAGGGAGCGGTATTCTGCTGGGAGGGGTGCCGGGGGTTCTGCCAGGGAAAGTGGTAGTGCTTGGAGGAGGTGTGAGCGGGGTGAACGCTGCGCGCATGGCCACAGGATTGGGGGCCGATGTCACCATTCTTGAAGTAGATGTCGAACGTATGCGCTTTTTGGACATCACTCTACACTCGGCTCATACACTATACTCGGATCAGGCTCATCTTTTGGAGCTTCTTCCACGGGTTGATTTGCTCATTGGAGCGGTACTCGTGCCCGGAGCCAAGGCCCCTCGCCTCATTACTCGCCAGATGCTTCGCGCCATGAGACCCGGTAGTGTGCTGGTGGATATTGCCATTGATCAGGGGGGGTGCGCTGAGACCAGTCGACCCACCACACATCACAACCCTGTTTATGTGGAGGAAGGGGTGACCCATTATTGTGTGGCCAATATGCCTGGGGCTTATGCCCGCACGGCAACGCAGGCACTAACAAACGTGACTTTTCCCTATGTGGAACTCATTGCTGATCGTGGTTTAGGTTCAGCTTGTGAAGCCAAGCCTGAACTACGGGGTGGCATCAACGTGATGAATGGGATGGTCACCTGCCCTGCGGTAGCCGAGGCCCATGATATGGAATGTGGAGAGACTCCGTTATAACTCTTACCGTTTCGCCTCCCGTATGAAGGTTTGCAATAACGCTTCCTGCTTCTCGTCGTCCACATACATTTCCGGGTGCCATTGAACCGCAACCATCCAAGGGTCATTTGGGTTGATGCTTTCAATGGCTTCTACAATGTTGTGTGGGCCGGTTGCCGTGATGCGCAAATTCTGGCCGAGTTGATCGACCGCTTGCCGATGAAAGCTGTTGACTCGGGCAATTCGGTTAGTGTGTACGATTTCCGAAATCCGACTGCCTTCAGCTAAGTCCACCGGATGTCCATTCATGTTGAAATGTAAATCGGCAGCTTCCTCATTGTCAGACAGATTTTGTAGGGACCCTCCTCGTGCTACATTAAGAATTTGGCAGCCGCGGCAGATTCCGAGGATCGGAAGATCTCGTTTGATGGCGACTTTGATCAGCGCGATTTCAAAATCATCACGCGCCCGATTGACCTCCGAGGATTCCACCTCCGCCTGTCCGTACAATTGTGGGTCCACATCTCCTCCCCCAGCCAGAACAAGGCCTTGAATTTTATTTTTTTGCAACCACGCTTCAATTTTATGTGGGTCTGATCCGGTATCCTCCGGTTGTATTTCAATCAGTCTCCCTTTCGCCTTCAGGAACGCAATGCGATATGCCTCATTGGCTCCAAATTCCTCAACCCAAGTATCGTTGGGGGAGAATGCAATTCGCGGGGCGTCCTTGGGAAGGCTTGCTTCCACGTAAATGGGGATGCCCTTACGGCAGATCGCGTAGGACAGAATGCCCGACAGAAGCAGGATGAGTATCCAACGGCTCCACGGGCTGCGGGCGGTTTCTATGCCTCCGGAATTAGCTGGATTCGGAATTTCCATCCTCAAGGCTTGGACCGCCCTCGCCAGTGATCAGGTCCATATTGACCTTGCCGTGTTTTAAAAATACCGCGAGTGGAAAAAAGATACCAAAAGCAGGTCCTGGATCTTCCTTGGAAAGCACATCATACACATTATGTTTGTGGTCTGCCAACACGCGTTGGGCTTCGGCGAGGCGCGCCTTCGGGTTGAGGCCACTCTTTAAGCCTTTGAATAAAGCCTTCAAGCCAACTCGCTTGGAGCCGTCTTGAAATTCAGCTTTAGCCTTTTTCCACCCATCCTTCAATGCGGCTTCCCCAGCTTCGCTGTGGGATAGTTCATTCAGCGTGGCAAGGAAGGCAAGGATGGGGATTTCAGTTTTGACGTTCAGGCGTCGTTCTTCATCGAGGTCAATTTTTCCCGAAGAGGCCAGTTGGAAAGTGAGCCAGGGATAGTCCCAGCCCGACTCAACGGCCTGGATAAGCCCCCCCCAGAAGCGGGGGTTGACCTCAATGAGGTGAGGATCTGAGTCGGATTTACCATCCCAGCGGAAATCCAGCTCGGCGACGCCATGCCAATCCAAAGGGCCTAAAACCTCTCCCGCAACCTTTTCCATGCCGGGAGCTTCAACTGTTTCACGCATGGCACCGGGTCCGCGTTTGGCTGGATAGGCACGGAGATTACGGTAGGTCATGCAGGCTTCGAGTTTCCCGCGGTTAAAGAGTGTGGTGACACAGTAGTCTTCTCCTGGCACGCAGGCCTGAATGACGGGCAAATCCCCTGGTGACAATTGGAAGTGTTCCACAAAATGGATGAATGTTTCCTGCAGTTCCTCATGGGTATCCACCTTCTTAATCCCCACTCCGGAGGAGGATTCACGGATTTTCACAAAGGCGGGCACTTCCATTTGCTCGAGCTGGGTGTTGAATTGATCGATCGTTTCTGGAATCCACGTGGTCGGCATGGGCAGGCCAGTTTCCTTGGCGTACGCAGCAATTGTTCCCTTGTTGTGGACCCGCATGATTTGGTCGATCTGCGGGAGGGCCAGAGAAATGTGTGGCTCGAAACGTTCGCGATGCTTGGCAATCAGATAACTTTCCTTGTGGATAGGCATCAACACGTAGGGCCGATCATCCTCAGGCTTGTGCTTGAGGACCGTTTCCTCCACAGCATCGATAAAACCTTCCGGGTCAATATCAGGATCGGGATACCTGAATTTATCGGTGCTGTACTTGGAAAGGGATCCTGGGGTCATGGAGTAGTGGTCACCAGTGATGACCTCCACGCCTCGCTGCCCGAGGCTCCGTATAGCGACCAGGGTTTGCCAGCCGCGCGAGAAGGTGACGATTGCACGTCCTACAGGTTGTTCATTCATTGATCTAGGCCATGGTTATACACGCGTTCCAACTGTCTGGCACGAGATAAAGATCTGGGGCTGATCAACATTCTTCCAGAGGTCGGCAAGGGGCCCTGATTATATTTCTCAATAGTGGCCAGGTAGGGTTTCCAGTTTAGGGAGAGAACATTTTCTCGTTTCCCCATGTCTTTGTTAGAGGACTTTTTCCAGGCATGAAAAACCAGTTCAGAGCAGTAGAGTTTGTCATCGGTAAATTCGTATTTGAAATCGTAGGGTTTACCCGCGTGCGGATGCAGGTTTTTAAGGAACTTTGGGATTAGAGGGCGATACTGGGGTTTCAACCGGTAGGCGGCCCACCGTTCATTGCGGCCGATGGTTTTCCATTTTTCAAAGGGTGTATAAATGACACCGGGAGCACAGGCTTCAATCACCGTCCATTTTCCTTTACGCAGGTGCAGTACCCCCACGTGCGAATAGTGCGACTGGGTGATGCCTTCAATGGCCTGAATTAAATCCACATCCAGTGGCAATGCCTGAAAAACCAAATCACCCTCACTCGGTTCGTAGGCTGGAAGTTTATCCGATTTGGTTATGGACATGCACCCGGACGTAGAAGAAAGCGTTATAGCCATTGTGGCGATTAGGGTTATTTTAATTGGCCCATTCATGGTGGTTAAAAGATAGGGTAAAAGGCTTCATTTTAACTAATCGAAAATAACCGGCATAAAATCGATTGAGTCAATGGTTACGTCCAAATCTGACGATCCAGTGTGCGATACTGAATGGCTTCCGAAACATGTTCAGTTTTGAGTGTTTCAGCCTCGTTCAAGTCTGCAATGGTTCTGGAAACTTTTAGTATTCGGTCATACGCACGGGCACTTAAGGCGAGCTCCTCCATAGCGGTACGCAAGAGATCGCGCGTTTCCCTATCCATGGTGCAGTACTTTTTTATATCCTTCGGTTGCATTCTGGCATTGCAGGTAGGGTTGCCTTCCCAACGTCTGTATTGCTGGCCACGTGCTTCCATGACACGTTTACGGATCACTTTACTCGGTTCGCCCCCAGTCTGGGCGTCCAGTTCGCGGAAATTAACTGGAGGCACCTCCACATGCAGATCGATCCGGTCCAGTAGAGGCCCTGAAATCCGCCCGAGATAATTTTGTATTTCACGTGGGCTACTACGGCTTTCGTCGGGCATTTTGCCGTCCGGAGTGGGGTTCATGGCAGCTACGAGCATAAATTCAGCAGGAAAGGTCATGGTGCCTGCCGCCCGACTGATCGTTACATGCCCTTCCTCCAACGGTTGACGCATTGTCTCCAAGACACTTCGCCGAAACTCAGGTAGTTCATCCAGAAACATTACGCCATGATGCGAAAGTGAAATTTCGCCCGGGGAAGGGTTGATACTTCCCCCCAAGAGGCCTGCATCACTGGCGGTGTGGTGGGGCGAGCGGAATGGACGCTGGGTGACCAAAGCCTGCTGAGGATCCAGAAGGCCGGCTACACTGTGAATCCGTGTGGTTTCAAGTGCTTCATTGAGTGTGAGTGGGGGCAGGATTGACCTCAAACGTTTGGCGAGCATGCTTTTCCCGGTACCGGGAGGACCGATAAGAATGAGGTTGTGTCCGCCGGCTGCTGCAATTTCCAGGGCCCGCTTCACAGTTTCCTGCCCTTTCACTTCATTGAAATCGTGCTCAGTATCGATTTGGTCTTCAAACAGGGCCTTGGTGTTGACGAGCGTGGGAGTGATGAGTGTGATTCCTGCCAAAAAGCTGGCTGCTTCACGCAGATTTTTGACGGCGATGACTTCAAGTCCATCAACTACGGCCGCCTCTGCGGCGTTATCAGTAGAAACGAGTATGCCAAGTCGTCCTTGCGCTTTTGCCATGAGTGCAATCGGTAGCACTCCCTTGACGCGTCTGATTTCACCGGTCAGGGCAAGTTCGCCGATAATCGTATAATCTTCAGAAAACTCTCCATTGCTTTGTTGGCTGGCAATCAACCAGGCCAGGGCAATAGCCAAATCAAATCTCGGGCCTTCCTTGCGGAGATCAGCAGGCGCAAGGTTGATGGTGGTTTTGCCTGGTGGCAGGCGATAACCGGAACTAGTGAGGGCTGTGGAGACACGTTCAACTGACTCCCGCACTGCCGCATCGGGTAATCCCACGACGACAATCCGTTCTTCCCCGGGCCCCACATGCACCTCCACTTCGACAGGCAGGGAGTCTACCCCACGTAG